>VFSW01000698.1_pt1 | contig 49884 bp, 82 predicted proteins | sample 5358111 | NCBI WGS metagenome assembly VFSW01 (sample SAMN11554181, study PRJNA540505) | mine drainage metagenome | isolation source: sediment from site ElyBrook_90M | place: USA: Ely Copper Mine, Vershire, VT | collected 2017 | reverse complement strand
TGCGCCCGCATGTCTGGCATGCCCGGCCCAATGAAAGACGAAAACGGAAAGCCCACCCGCAAGGCGGCTTCACTTGCAAGATGGAAGTGTTAAATGGACGTCAACACTATCTGGTCGGCCGGACTGACTCTGGTCACCACGCTCATTGGCATGACGCTGCGAGAGAAGTTTGCAGAGTTAAAGCGCATCGACATCTTGCTCAACAAGACACGCGAGGAGATTGCCCGTGATTACGTTACTCAAACAGAAATGCAGCGCATTACTGACCACATTGACCAACGCTTCAACAAACTTGAAGCAAAGATTGACCAACTTATTCAAGCGGGGCGATGATGCCAAGCAGCAGTAAGAAGCAACATAATTTCATGGAAGCGGTGGCTCACAGTCCAGCGTTTGCCAAGAAGGCCGGCGTTCCACAATCCGTGGGACAAGATTTTGCAAGCGCGGACAAGGGCCGCAAGTTTTCCAAAGGTGGCGAGATGAAACACGAAGACGTAAAGATGGACAAGGCCATGATGCAGAAGGCCGTGAACAAACACGAAAGCCGTTTGCACAAGGGTCAGCCTATGACCAAGCTGGCTAAGGGCGGCGTGACCCGCGCAGATGGCTGCGCAACCAAGGGCCACACCAAAGGCAAAATGATCGCCATGTGTGGCGGCGGCATGGCGTAATCAAGGAACCAATATGTCCAAAAAACAAATGAGCCCAGCGGAAAAAGAAGCCCGCGAAATGATTGCTGAAATGAAGATGCAAGCTGCAGCCAAACGTGCGTTTGATGCGGCCGACTCTACTCCTCCAGCGCCAGCAGCCCCTGCTCCTCGCCCACCTATGCCCCCAATGCCTCAGCGCCCTATGGCTCCTTCTGCCCCTCAAGGCGGCGGCATGCCCGGCATGAAAAAAGGCGGCAAAGTAGCAGAAGCCAAATACATGTCCTTCACTGACTCTGGCAAGCCAGCAGGCATGAAGTCTGTGACCAAAATGGCGTCTGGCGGTTCTGCATCTAAGCGTGCCGATGGTATTGCCCAAAAAGGCAAGACTCGCGGCAAGATGTGCTGAGATGTTAGCCAGTCGCGGCATGGGGGCCATCGCCCCCTCCAAGATGCCCAGCGGGAAAAAGAAAGCCCGCCGGGACGACACCGACTTTACGCAGTACGCGGAAGGTGGGCCGGTTGGTTTGTATGCCAACATCAACGCCAAACGCAAGCGGATTGCTGAAGGTTCTGGTGAGCGTATGCGCAAGCCCGGCGCCAAGGGCGCTCCTTCTGCTGACGCATTTGTGCAATCTGCAAAAACCGCGAAGAAGTAATCATGGCTGAGAAATGGATTCAGAAGGCGATCAAAAAGCCCGGCGCTTTGAAGAAAGAGTTGGGCGTGCCAGCAGGCAAGACGATCCCTGCAAAAAAGCTCGCCGCAGCAGCAAAGAAGCCCGGTAAAATGGGTCAACGCGCACGCTTGGCCGAAACCCTCAAAGGCATGAAATGACCACAACCGGCAGCACACTTTTCAATCTTGACTTCACAGAAATTGCTGAAGAAGCGTGGGAGCGTGCTGGCCGGGAATTGCGTTCAGGCTATGACCTGCGGACTGCCCGTCGTTCTATGAACTTGATGACCATCGAGTGGCAGAACAAGGGCATCAACATGTGGACGATGGAGCAAGGCTTCATCAACCTGATCCCGGGATTGGCCACGTACGCGCTGCCAACCAACACCATTGATTTGCTGGAGCAAGTGATCCGCACTGGTTCAAACACCGCTTCCACGCAAGCTGACTTGACAATCACACGCATCAGCGTCTCGACCTATGCAACGATTCCAAACAAGTTACAACAGGCAAGACCGATTCAGGTATGGGTTCAGCGGTTATCTGGCGAGGTCAATCCTACAAGCTCTGTGCTCGCATCGACGATCAGCTCCACGGACACAACGATCACGCTTAACACGGTGGTTGGGTTAGCCGGATCAGGCTTTATCCGCTTGGAAGCTGAAGACATTTACTACACGTACATCACAGGCAACGTCCTTGGTGGCGTGTTCCGTGGCCAGAACAATACCACGGCTGCAGCTCACACAGCAGCAACAGCCGTCTATGTCCCGCAGCTTCCTGCCGTGACTGTGTGGCCCACACCAGACAACAGCACCACGTACCAGTTTGTCTACTGGCGACTGCGCCGCGTTCAAGATGCTGGCTCTGGCGTGGAAACAGCAGACATGAACTTCCGCTTCCTGCCTGCCCTGACGGCCGGCTTGGCGTACCACATTGCAGTCAAAGTGCCTGAGCTGATGGAGCGTGTGCCCATGCTCAAACAGATGTACGACGAAGCGTTTGAAACTGCGGCCGGCGAGGATCGTGAAAAGGCTGCGGTGCGATTCGTCCCCCGACAAATGTTCATATCGTAAATTATGCTGCCCTCTCGTTTAGACGCGCAAAAAAATAACTTACCCCGGTACGGCGGAAAAGTGTGCGCAAAACACCCCGAGTTAGAGGGGGAACGATATGTAGCGTCGTACGGGTGCATTTCATGTGCGGCATTTGCGGTGCGCAAAAACCAAGCAAAAAACCGAGATATTGTGCACGCCCGGAATAAACAATACCGGGAACAAAACCCGGAAAAAATTCGCCAGATGCACCAAGACTGGCGCAAAAAAAATGTTGCACATGACGCCAAACGTAAACAACAATACCGTGTAAAAAATGCCGCCAAAGTTAAAATTGCATACAAAGAATATTACGAAGAAAATTACACGCGGGTGTTGGCAAAACGTAATAAACAACACGCGGATAAGTTAAAGCGCACCCCTGCATGGCTTACACCTGACGACTTGTGGATGATTGAGCAGGCATATGAATTAGCCGCATTGCGCACCAAGTTGTTTGGTTTTGCGTGGCATGTTGACCATGTAATCCCATTGCGCGGAAAACTTGCCTCTGGGTTTCATACGCCCTACAATTTACAAGTCATTCCAGCCATTGACAATTTGCGTAAAAGCAATCAAATGGAGATTGCATAATGGGTAATCGGTTCGCATCCGGCAGAATAGCGATTGCTGAATGTGACCGCTGTGGCCAACAGTACAAACTCAAGCAGCTTAAAGAAGAGATCATTAAGCAGCGCAAGTACCAGTTGCTGGTGTGCCCAGAATGCTGGGATCCAGATCAGCCGCAGTTGATGCTGGGCACATTCCCTGTTGATGATCCGCAAGCCTTGCGCAATCCTCGTCGGGACACGACATACGTAACGGCCGGGCCAAACGCACAGGGCAACTTGACCGGTGGCTCACGAGACATTCAGTGGGGCTGGAGGCCGGTGGGCGGTTCCAGCGATTTTGATGCGTCACTCACGCCAAACTACTTGGTGGGAACGACAATTGTTGGTACAGTAACGGTATCCGTTTCATAGGAGTTGAACATGACATTTAAACGCGCAGCAGATGGCATTGCCAAAAAGGGCAAGACCGAAGGCAAGAATTTGGGCGATAGCGGCCCCACCGTCAAAATGACCAGCGGCGGCAAAGGCAAAGGCGGCGGCAAAACCAATGCAAACATGAAGACTATGGGTCGGAATTTGGCCAAAGTCGCAGCGCAAAAGCGAGGCTAATCATGGCTACATACAGCAAAAAAATGATGGGCAAAGAAGTTGGCCAAGCCAGCGTCTACGCCAAGCCTCACACCATGAGCGGCAAAGCCGTGAAGATGGAAGCCAACCCCGGCAAAGCTCCAAACCGCAGCAAGCTCGATACGTATGACGTGAGCGTTGGCGCGATCAGCAAGTCTGCTGGTGACGAGCCAATCAAAACCAACGGCATCAAGGTGCGTGGTACTGGCGCGGCAACTAAAGGCCTGATGGCGCGAGGCCCAATGGCATGACGTACACCGAACTCGTCACCTTAGTGTCGGATTACTGTGAGAATACGTTTCCCACAGACGACATGAACACGTTCATTAAGCAAGCAGAACAGCGTATATACAACACTGTTCAGCTTGCTAACTTGCGTAAAAACGTGACGGGCACGATTACATCGGGCAACAAGTATTTGTCTTGTCCCGGAGATTTTCTTTCGGTGTACTCTTTGGCCTTGTTCCCTGTGGATGGCGGCGATTACCTGTACTTGCTGAACAAAGATGTGAACTTCATGCGTGAAGCCTATCCCAATCCAGCGACTACAGGTAAGCCCAAGCATTACGCCATCTTTGGCCCTCAATCTAATGATGTGAATGAGCTGTCGTTTATTGTTGGCCCAACTCCCGGCACCACATACAGTGCTGAGCTGCATTATTACTACTACCCCGAGTCGATCGTGACTGCTGGTAATACGTGGCTTGGCGACAACTTTGATTCAGCATTGCTGTATGGAACCATGTGCGAAGCGATCACCTACATCAAGGGTGAGGCTGACATGGTCAAGCTGTACAACGACCGTTATGTTCAAGCAATTGCACTGCTCAAGAACTTGGGTGACGGCAAGCAACGTGCAGACGCATACCGCGACGGGCAAGTTAGGGTTCAAGTTTCATGAGTTCCATTGTCCAAACCCAAACCACCAGCTTCAAAAAAGAGCTGTATCAGGGTATTCATGACCTGTCCACCGACACGATCAAGATTGCCCTGTATACCGCTGCCGCAGACTTGAACGCAGCCACTACGGTCTATTCAAGCGCCAATGAAGTGGTGGCCTCTGGGTATACAGCCGGTGGCGAAGTCATGACAGGTGTGCAGATCAGCAGTGATGGTTACACCGCCTACGTCAACTGGGATAACGTCAGTTGGACTGCGTCTTTGACAGCCCGTTGTGCGTTGATGTACAACGTGACTCAAGGCAACAAGTCTGTGGCTGTGCTGGACTTTGGCTCGGACAAGACTTCAACAACTACTTTCCTCATTACCATGCCAGCCAACACTTCGACGGCTGCTCTCATCAGGAGTTCAAATTGATCGTTACCACCACCTATGGCGACATGGATGACTCGTTGCTTGAACGCAAGGATGGCACGTTTGAGGACGACAATGAACTGACCACTTGGGTAGAATACTGGAAAGATGGCGAACTCGTGCATCGTTCTGTCCATGTGACTTTGAAAAAAATGCCCTCGTTTGTGGGCGCTGAAGCTGCTTCTTTTTAAGGAAAAATCATGGCAAACACCCAATCCATGTGTACCTCGTTCTTGGGCGAGTTGATGACCGCTACCCATAACTTCGGCGCGTCCCCCATCCGTGCGGCAACGACTGCTGACACGTTTAAAGGTGCGTTGTATTTGGCTTCTGCCACGCTGAACGCTTCGACCACTGTCTACTCGGCAACAGGCGAAGTGACGGGCACCAACTACACCGCAGGTGGCGTGACTGTGACCAATGCCACAGCCCCAACTTCAACCAACTCATCTGCCACAGCAGGTGTGGGTTATTGGACACCTTCAGCCAGTTTGGTGTACACCAACGTGACTTTGACCACTGCGTTTGATACCGTGTTTATTTATAACAGCACCCAGTCAAACAAGGCCGTGTCGGTTCACACATTTGGTTCGCAGACAATCACTGCTGGCACGTTCACTTTGACAATGCCCTCGAACACCACGTCAACAGCTTTGTTGCGCTTGGCCACAACCTAAAGGATAGTTCATGTTCGGGATAGCACCGTTTGCCGGTGCGCCGTTTGGTGCGACTGGTGAGGCCGCGCCAAACCCCGGAACATGGGGTTACGCCACTTGGGGGTATAACGCTTGGGGTGGGGCAATTGTCCCCTCTTCTGTTTCAGCCTCCGGCGCGGTAGGCTCAGTTTCATTTGGGTATGATTTTGCCGCTACGGGCGTCAGTGCATCTGGCTCCGTTGGCACTCTTACGCCTGTTATTTCCTATGGGGAAACGGGGGATGTAGCAACAGGCTCTGTAGGCTCGGTTGGTACTTCGTTCTCTGTTGCCTTGACCGGCGTGTTGTGCCACCCAGACATAGGTGGTGTTGACCCCAACCCAAACCCAGAAATCCAAGAAGTTCATGCCAATGGCGAAGTGGGCACATTGGTTGCGTTCCCGTCCTTTGCGCTTTCTGGCGTTCAAGCTGGCGGTTTGGTTGGGTCGGTTACTCCAAGCATCAGTTACTCGTTAAGCGGCGTTGTCGCGGAAGGCGCTGTAGGAACAGTTGAGCCAGTAGAAGCTCCAGCAGAAACTGGGGACGTAGCCTTTGGCGATGTTGGCTTTGTTGGGGCATCGGTTGATGTCGCGCTGTCTGGGGTTTCCGCCGATGGCCTGACTGGGGCCGTAGTTGTTGGCAAAGACACCGCATTGTCTGGCGTGCAGGCCGATGGCGGTTTAGGATTTATCTACCCTGCTTACCCGCTTACAGGAGTAGAAGCATCGGGCGCAGTTGGCAATGTCGGGCCAGTTGTCAGCCCAGACACCACAGGGGTAGAGGCATCTGGCTCGGTAGGCACAGTTTCGACTGCCATAACAGTCGAGTTGTCCGGCGTTGAAGCTACTGGTTATACAGCCAAGTTTTTGTTGCCGCTTGGTGGCGTCACTGCATTTGGCAATGTGGGCGATCTTGCAATTGAAAAGGCGTATGACGTTTCTGGCGTTCAAGCCGACGGCACTGCGGGTTCTGTGGCTGTTGGTAGCCGAACAATCGCGTTGTCCGGTGTGTTGGCATCTGGTTTTGTTGGTGATTTAATCGCTGTATACTGGAAAGTAATTGATGACAGCCAAGACGCAAACTGGCAAAATATCAATGATGCTCAATCGGCGGCGTGGGCGGCAATTTCAAATGCTCAGACTTCAAGCTGGACGGACGTAACCAACACCCAAACACCCGGCTGGGGCGCAGTTGATGACGAGCAAACACCCGGTTGGGTTTTGATTCCGACTGAATAAAGGCAAACATGGCTCTGGTAATTGCGGATCGCGTACAGGAAACGACTACCGTTACAGGGACAGGCACTGCCACGTTATTGGGCGCAGTGCAAGGCTACCAAACTTTTGCCGTTATTGGTAACGGGAACACAACGTACTACAACATTTCTGGCGGTACGGAATGGGAAGTTGGTATTGGCACATACACCTCGTCCGGCACTACTTTGGCCCGCACCACGGTGCTTGATTCCAGCAACGCAGGCAGTTTGGTTAATTTCTCCGCTGGTACAAAAAACGTATTTGTCACGTATCCAGCAGATCGCTCAATCAACTTGGACGGTACGGGCAACTTACCGCAAGCGGTCACCGCAGGTTTGGGCACTGTGCGTCTGCCGGGGGAGATGATTTACCGCCTTAACTCGACACAGGCGGGCTCAAACGTCAACACGGCGCAAAGCATTTTGGGTGTTGGTGTTACGTTGGCAGGCTCTACTGTTTACCAGTTTGAAGGCGTATACGCGCTCACCAGAGCTTCGGGCAGTAGCGCCTCACATTCGATTGGTATTGGTTTTGGTGGCACTGCTACGCTCAACAACATTACGTATCAATTGGCTGGTCAATATAACGGTGCTGGTTTTACTTCTACAACAACTTTGATTGCCAACACGTTGCCTTGGTATATCCAGACGGCAAGCAACACAGTGTTGATTACAGGTATTTCTACAACACCAAACTACCTTATGCTGCTGGTCAAAGGTACGGTATCTGTCAACGCAGGGGGCACGTTTATCCCGCAATACACATGCTCTGCTGCGCCCACCACTGCTTACACCACGGCAATTGGCGCGTACTTTAAAATCTCTCCACTCGGTGCTTCGGGCGCTAACATAAGTATTGGGACATGGGCATGAGAGCGTATTCATCTAATGGCCTTGTGTTTCGTGATTGTGGTGAGCCAGAAAATGTTTCGCCAGACGAAGTGTTTTTTGGGACAATCCCAACGGAACAAGAACTTGTCGCAGCGTTTCCAGACCATCTTGCAGCCAAGGCGGAGCAATATTTGCAGCAGCAAAAATCTGCACGCAAACAGGCTTACATTGAAGAAGCGGATTCGTTATTCTTCAAGGCTCAACGTGGTGAATGCCAGCTTTCTGAATGGCAAAACAAAGTGACCGAAATTAAACAACGGTACCCGTATTAAGGAAGTTAAAAATGACTACAGCATACACCTCACTCTTGGGCTTGGCACTGCCGGTCACGGGCGAACTGAGCGGCACATGGGGCGATACAGTCAACAACGCCATCACTTCGCTGCTGGATTCCGCTGTTGCGGGCACAACCACTCTGAGCACTGATGCCGACGTCACACTGACCACCACAAGCGGCGCGGCCAACCAAGCTCGGGAGGCGATCCTTTTGTGCTCCGGCGCACGAACCGGGATCAAGACCATTACAGCCCCGGCGCAGTCCAAGATTTACACCATCATCAACGCTACCACTGGCGGCTACGCGGTCAAGATTGTTGGCGCTGGCCCGACCACAGGTTTAACTATCCCCAACGGCTCGTCGGCTGTTATTGCATGGAACGGCTCGGACTTCATTGAGATCGGCTCGGGCACGATTGGCAACTTGACTGTAAACGGCAACCTGACCGTTACAGGCACTTCGACTTTGACTGGGGCGATCACCAATACGGCTGCTACGGCTAATGGCGTGATGTACGCCAACGGCTCCAAGGTACTGACTACTGGTTCTGCGTTGGTGTTTGATGGAACGAATTTGGGTGTTGGAGTAACGCCAACTCAAAAACTTGACGTATATACAGCCGCCGCTGCAAACGTAGTTTTGTTTAGGGCTGGCTCTGGTCAGAACTCATTTCTTTCTGTTATTGGTAACGGAAATACATTCTTGTCAACATCGTTTGACATGATTCAGGATTCGTCAAATCTTGCTTCGTTGGTGCAACGCGCTAACGCGGCAATGGCTTTTTCCACTAATAACACAGAACGGCTGCGCCTTGATGCTTCCGGTAATTTAGGTCTTGGAACTGCGTCGCCATCAACTTACGGAAAATTTGCAGTGTCTGGAGCAGACGATGCTGCGTTGCTTGGCCTCTCAAGCGCAACAGGTGTTTTACGTGCAAGAGCATATAACACTGCTACCACAGGCGCAGTAATTGAGGCCACCAACGCCGCACAAAGCGCCTATGCAAATCTATTTTTAAACGGTTTAAATTTGCTTTTTGGTACGGGCAACACAGAGCGGATGCGCCTCGACTCCTCCGGTAACCTTGGGCTTGGTGTTACTCCGAGTGCTTGGAACTCGGCATGGAGAGCCATACAAATTGGGGCAGGTGCTAACTTTGTCGGTCGCACAGGTGTTGTAAACCAGTTGCAGTTAATTGCCAACGGGTATTACAACGGCACAAACTATATATATCAAAACACTGGTGAAGCGACTCAGTATTTCCAAACAGGCGGCTATCACGCTTGGGGAGTAGCAGCCTCTGGCACAGCAGGTAATGCCATCACGTTTACCCAAGCAATGACGCTGGATGCTAGTGGGAATTTGGGTATTGGGACGACTTCGCCTGCTGCAAAACTTGACATTGGTGCAAATGACAGCACGGCAAAAACCATTTCATTGCGATATTCCAGTATCCCCTCATATTATTCAAGCACATTTGATGGGACTTATGGATTAAACACAATTTCAATCAACACGTACAACACTTCTAGTGGCTCTACAAGTTGGTCAGCATTTAGCAATACAGCATATGGCGCAGCCGCCATTCAGCTTGCAAGTCAAAACGGTGGAGCTAACTTCATTAGATTTTTGGTAGGCACTGCGGCAAACACAACACCAGTCGAAACCGCACGTTTGGATGCCAGTGGGAATTTGTTTGTTGGGGCCACAGCACTTACAAGCAATGCAAATTATTTTGCTTATAGTCCGGGCAATACTTTTGCTGATTTTGGGCATATTACTGGTGTTGCATCTGGCACTTCTTACACTCGTTTTCTTTACGGAGGTGGTGTAATTGGCTCTATCACTCAATCAGGCACAACAGCAGTTCTTTACAACACCACTTCTGACCAACGTTTAAAAGAAAACATTGTTGATGCTCCCGAGTTTGGTAGCGTCATTGATTCCATTCAAGTTCGTAGTTACGATTGGAAATCAGACCATTCACATCAACGCGCTGGTTTTATTGCCCAAGAACTTGTAACTGTTGCCCCTGAAGCAGTACACCAACCCGCTGACCCTGATGACATGATGGCAGTGGATTACTCCAAACTTGTACCTATGTTGGTCAAGGAAATTCAATCATTACGTAAACGCCTCACGGCACTGGAAGGAAAAGCATGACTACATACAACTGGCAGGTCACACAGACCGACTACCTTGTCGCTGATGGCTTCATCACAACCGCCCATTGGAATGCAACAGCAGTAGACGGTGACTACACTGCCTCTGCCTATTCCACTTGCAGTTTTGCCTTGGCTACACCATCAATCCCCTATGCCAGCGTGACTGAACAAGAAGTGCTGAACTGGTGCTGGGCTAACGGTGTGGACAAGACTGCAACAGAGGCCAGCCTGGCTGCGCAGATCAACCTGCTCAAGAATCCTGTGACTGCTGCTGGCGTTCCTTGGAGCGCTTAAAATAATACGGGGTTACGCGACTGCCCCTTCTCAGTCGATGCTGGAGTTACACATGAGTGAAGATATGAACACGCCCGTTGAATTGAAGCTGCCCTTGGGCGCAGTAAATTTGGTGTTGGCCGCATTGGCCAAAGCGCCTTACGAGCAGGTGGCTGACTTGGTGCAGTCAATCCGCGAACAGACCATTCCTCAAATCCCCATGCCAGCCGTGGACAAAGAAACTTCGGAGTAATCCATGAAACGCACAGCCCTGATTGCAGTCTTCGCACTTGCCCTGACGGGCTGTGCCCACGAATACGCCGCCTATGCCGAAGCCCAGAAGGCTCAGTCGCAGGCTCAAGCTGCCAAGTACGCAGCCCTTGCCGAGATCGCCAAAATGGGTGACACCACCGCCAAGGTGGCCGCAGTCATGAGCATCAATGGTTTTGGCAGTCAGCCACAACAGCAGATTAACGCCCCTCGCCACTGGGCTGACTATGCCTTGTCCTTCACTGGAGCAATACTGCCTGTTGCTGGTCAGATTTATGCTGTGCGCAGTCAGACCTCCGTGGCTCTGGCTCAGTCGGCCAACGCTACCACCTTGGGTATTGCTCAAGCCAACTCCAACCGCGACATCCAAACCGCCACCTCGGCAGCTTTTGTGAGCGTAGCAGGTACGGGGTTCAAGGCTGCAACCGACATCGCTGGTAAAATTCAAGCACCGCAGCCCAACGTCACACTGTCTGGTACGGGCGTGATTGGTAGTGGCACATACACCCAAACCACCATGTCCGGCACAGGCGTGTTGGGCACAGGTACTTACACAACCGACAACCGTCCAACCGATAACCACGCTGTTAGCACCACGACCAGCACTTCCACAAGTTCAAGCACTTCTTCCAGCTTGACCTGCACCACTGGCCCTTGCTGATGAGGTAGTTATGCTCCCGATTGATCCGTCTGAAGCACTGGACGCCATTAACTCGGCGGTTAACCTTGTCAAAAAAGCGGCCAACACCGCGCAGAACGTAGAGTCCCTCGGCCCTTTCTTGGGCCGATACTTTGATGCCAAGGCCAATGCGCTACAGGTTGTGGTCGAAGCTAAGAGCGGCACGTTCAAAGGCTCCGCGCTGGGCAAGGCGATGGAAATTGAGATGGCGCTTGAGCGCAGCAGGCAGTTTGAGGAAGACGTAAAGAACAAGCTCTTCTATCCGAACCACATGGAATTGTGGAACAGGATAAAGGCCCGTGCCGCTGTGATGGAAGCTGAGTTTGCCAAGTCGGCAAAGCGTGAGAAAGATGCTGTGGCCAAAAAGAAGAAAGAAATGCAAGAGGCCATCGAGATTGTCTTGGGGTCACTTGCTGCCATCTTGCTAATCGCTATGGTGGGTTATGGCATCTATCAGTTGAGGACTCATGGATGAGATCGTCGCAGGCTTTAAGAAGTGGTTCAAATTGTTCTGCTACGTGGCCTGCGTCTGGTGGTTCCTTGACTTCGTTTACGTGCTTCCCGAACCCCTCGCCAAGCGTGCGATGGACAAGGCGCTGACTTACTTACCTTTTTAAGGAGTGAACATGGATTGGCTTAAAACTATCGCCCCTACGATTGCCACGGCGCTTGGTGGCCCACTGGCTGGTCTGGCTATTGAAGCTGTCAGCAAAGCTGTTGGCATCGATCCAAAGGATGTGCAGTCCACGATCAGTGAAGGAAAGCTCAGTGCCGATCAGATCATGCTGCTCAAGCAAGCCGAAGTGCAGATGGCCGCTCGTGCTCAAGAGATGGGTCTAGATTTTGCGAAGTTGGGCAACGAAGACCGCAAATCGGCCCGTGAGATGCAGGCCGAGACACGCTCATACATCCCTGCCATCTTGGCCGTCACCGTCACAGTGGGTTTCTTCGGTATCTTGATTGGCATGATGACCGAGACTTTTAAAACCTCTGACGCCCTGATGCTGATGCTGGGCTCGTTGGGAACTGCGTGGACGGGCATCATTGCCTTCTACTTTGGCTCCTCGGCTGGCTCTCAGGCTAAGGACGATCTGCTCCACCAATCCACACCCCACGTACCATGAACTTGATTCCGCTTGCGTTACTGTGCCCCGTGCTGGCGCTGGCCGAACCGGTGGGAGTGGTCTATGACGCCGTCATCAACCGCATCATTGATGGCGATACCGTTGTGGTGCAAGCCAACTATCTGCCCAAACCACTTCGCCCAGAGATTGCTGTGCGTATATACGGCGTGGATACACCGGAAAAGGGCTTTCGCGCCAAGTGCAAGGAAGAAGACGATCGAGGTCATGCTGCCACTGCCTTTACGACCGCCGCAGTCAAAGCCTCAGCCAAGCGACAAGTTGCGCTGATTGAGTGGGACAAGTATGGTGGCCGTGTTCTGGGTGACATCATTTTGGACGGCAAGAGCCTTCGAAAGATGCTGATTGACCAAGACATGGCCCGCGAGTATTTTGGTGATGCAAAGAAACCTTGGTGTACACAATGATTACTGCTGAACAACTGCAAGAACTGAAGATTGACCCAGAGTGGCTGGAGCCCCTGAACGAGACGTTCCAACGGTACGAGATCAACACCCCACTGCGAATGGCTGCGTTTATCGGGCAGTGCTACCACGAATCCGGTGGCTTCAAAGTCCTGCGTGAGAACCTGAACTACAGCGCAGAACGCCTGTGCAAGGTCTGGCCCAGCCGCTTTCCTTCATTGGAAGCCGCTCAACCTTTCCACAGAAACCCCGACAAGATTGCCGAGAAGGTTTACTCTGGCCGGATGGGCAACAATGAAGAAGGCGACGGCGCTCTGTACATTGGCCGGGGCTGCATCCAGTTGACGGGTAAGGACTCCTACACGCTGGCCGGAGACGCTTTGGGCGTGGACTTCATGCACAGCCCTGATCTGGTATCCATCCCCAAGTACGCAGCCCTGACTGCCGGGTGGTTTTGGAACAAACGGAACCTGAATAAAGAAGCCGACGCCAAGGACTACACAGGGATGACAAAGAAGATTAACGGTGGTATTCTTGGCATCGACGACAGGGTTGCTCACATCAAAACCGCCCTTGACGTGTTGTCTGCATAAGGTTCGCAATGCTCAAGAAACTGACTTTGAAGGCGGGGGTTAACCGTGAAAACACTCGTTACACAAACGAGAACGGTTACTACGTCTCCGATAAAGTCCGGTTCCGTCAGGGCACACCCGAAAAGATCGGTGGATGGGCGCGGTTATCGGGCAATACTTTTCTTGGCGTATGCCGTTCTTTGTGGAATTGGGTTACTCTGGGCGGGGCTAACCTGCTGGGCATTGGCACGAACTTGAAGTTCTACATTGAGTTTGCTGGCGTTTATAACGACATCACACCGATCCGGGAAACCACCACAATCAACAACAACCCTTTTGTGGCGATTTTAAATTCGTCCACGATTACCGTGACCGACACAGCGCACGGGGGTATTACGGGCGACTACGTAACTTTCAGTGGCGCCACAGGTCTGGGCGGCAACGTGACGGCTACAGTGCTGAATGCCGAGTACCAGATCACAGTCATCGACGCCAATAGCTACACGATTACAGTCTCGGTCACAGCCAGTGCGGCTGACGTGTCGGGCTCTCCGGGCGGCGGCGCTGCCGTTGTGGCTGCATACCAAATCAATACTGGCCCGGCGATAGCTATATCTGCGTTTGGTTGGGGTGGCGGTACGTGGAGTTCTGGTACGTGGGGGTACGGCACATCATCAGCGGTTCCAATTCGTTTGTGGAGTCAGTCCAACTTTGGTGACGACTTAGTTTTTGGCCCTCGCGGTGGCGGCATTTACTACTGGTCAAACGCAACTGGTTTGTCTACTCGCGGCGTTTTGTTGTCCAGCACCGGAGGCACGGTGACGTTTACCAACGCCAGCCCCACAGTTGTCACGGCTACTACAACATTTACCGCTGGCACAACCCTTCAGTTTGCGGCCACAAGCTCATTGCCTACAGGCGTATCTGCGAATACAACATACTACGTGTCTAACGTCAGCGGCTTGACGTTCAACATCACAAACAGCGCGGGCACATTGATTAACACCTCATCCACTGGATCTGGTGCATACATCTCAAACATCGTGGATGTGCCAATCATCCAGAACTACTTGCTGGTGTCTGATGCCTCGCGGTTTATCTTTGCGTTTGGTGTCAACGACTACGGTAGCGCAATCCAGAACCAGATGCTGTTGCGCTGGTCGGATCAGGAAAATCCTGTTCAATGGACTCCTGCAGCTACCAACCAAGCTGGCAGCTTGCTGCTGTCACACGGATCAAAAATTGTGACCGCGTTACAGTCCCGGCAGGAAATCTTGGTTTTTACAGACTCGTCTTTGTACTCGCTTCAGTATCAAGGGCCACCTGTGGTGTGGGGCTCTCAGTTGCTTGCGGACAATGTGTCTATTGCCAGCGAAAATTCCCTTGCGATTGCGTCCGGCGTGGTGTACTGGATGGGCGTGGACAAGTTTTACAAGTACGACGGGCGCACCCAAACGCTGCGCTGCGATCTGCGCCAGTTCATTTACAACGACATTAACCTTACCCAAACGGATCAATTCTTTGCAAGCACAAACGAAGGCTTTAACGAAGTCTGGTTCTTCTATTGTTCAGCCGACTCAAACACGATTGACCGCTACGTGGTTTACAACTATTTTGAGAACAACGGCGAAGGCGTATGGTATTACGGCAACATGGCCAGAACCGCATGGCTCGACTCCGGCTTGCGAAACTACCCAATGGCCGCAACGGAAATTAACAACATCGTGTACCACGAGTACGGCGTAGACGACAACGCTACAGGAACTACGCTGCCAATCAACGCCATCATTGAGACGGCGGAATTTGACATTGACGACGGCGACAGCTTTGGTTTTGTGCGCCGTATCCTGCCAGACATCACGTTTGCAGGATCGACTGGGGCCACCCAGCCACAAGTAACCATGACCTTGATTCCCATGCAGAACTCTGGTTCGGGCGCAAACAATCCTGAGTCCGTGGGCGGCGTCAGCTACGCCAGCATTACAAGGATTGCCACAGCCCCCATTGAAGAGTTCACTGGGCAAGTATTCATCCGTGTGCGTGGTCGCCAGATGATCCTTAAAATTGAATCCAACCAAATCGGTACACAGTGGCAGCTTGGCTCCCCTCGTATCGACATCCGCTCTGACGGTCGCCGGGGTAACTCATGAGCTTGTTCACCATTGTTTCGCCGCCACGGCCAACTTCTGCGCCACGGGATTACAACCAAGACTTCATGGCTCAGATGCAGAACATCTTGAACTTGTTCTTCCAGCAGGTAAACGCCGTGCAGCCGATTAACATTTCAAAGCTGAACATCGACATTAACACGCTGCCCACGCAGGCCAATTTGGCAACCCTCCGAGTTGGGGATGTATATCGGGACACATCAGCAGGCAACGTATTGAAAGTGAAAGTCTGACATGACACCTATCGAAGACACCTTGAGCGACCCAAACAATCCAGACTACGCCAAGCTGATCCAAGACACGTATGGCCGTGCAGGCTCAGCCACGGAGATTGCCAACTTGGCTGGCATGGACTACGGCACGGCTCAGGGCATTTTGAATAATTCATTGGCTCAATGGAACGCCAGTCATCCAGCAGTAGATCAGTCCGGCATTGCCACTTTAAACTCGGCCGCGCAAAACACCGGCATTACCCAGCCATCGAATATTCCAAAACTTGAGACTGAGGTTGTCAACTTTCCCCAACCCGGCGGGATGGTCAACTCTGCACATCAAGGGCCCGTCACGGACGTGCCTGCTGCAACCCCACAACAAAAGCAAATCATTGACTGGATGGCGTCGCAAAATGACGCAATGAACCAGCAAGTGATTGCGGACAACTGGGCTCGCGCAGGCATCAGCAACCCCTACACCAATCCTGCAATTTTGCAAATGGCTCAGGATGCAGCAGACAAAGCCGCACGGACGGGGCAGGCTGGCGCTTGGGAAGACCCAAACTGGAAAAAGTACTTAGGCACCAACAAGACGGCCTACGACACAGCAACCAAAGTCTTGAGCGATCCTGCGTTTGCCCAACAGTTTTCTGCGCAAAACAATTTGAGTGGCAGCAATTTAAAAGCATGGTTGCAATCTGCGCTTGACCCTTATGGCGCTGCCGTGCAACGCGCCGGCACTCCTTCTAACTTGGTGGCTGGCCCCGGCGGCTCTGCAAGCGTCGATGTTAGTCAAATTCGTCGCCCCGGCGAAGCCATTACCGCTGGCGAAAAATACTCACGCCAATATACTGGCGAGGAGCTGAGTGGTTTACGGTCACTGTTTAACAAATACAGCAATGACCCCGAAGCCTTGAAATTGGTTGCTCAAAATTACGGCATTACGCCCGATGATTTTGGTTTAGCACTGGGCATGTCCAAGGCTCAATCGCAAAAGTTCTTTGGTGATGCGGCTTCTACGTTGACAGGCGATGCCGCCAAAGGCAAAGCGCTTGCCGGTATCAACGATCAGCTTTTAAATGCACGAACTGCTACCGATTTGCTCGATACGCAAGCTCGCAGAAAACTGTTTGAAGATTTTGCAACAGCCAATGGCATCACTTCTAAAGTATCGCCCGGCAGGACATCAGACGAAAATAACTTTACGCCTTGGGGCACAGACCATCCATTGTCCCTTGCGGAAAGCCATGCGTTAGACGCCAAAGAGGCGGAGTTTTACAACCAATACAACAAAGAACATCCTTTTACGCCGTTCCATTTGGCGGGCTACAAAGATACAGCCAACGACACGCCTTGGAGAAATCAGCAGGCCACCGATCCAAAATTGATGGCAGTGCAAGACGAACTGTCCCAAATTTATGGAACGGTTGGCAGCCCTGAAAAACGCGCAGAGGTGATGAAGAATTATCTTCAGTCCACCCGGTATTCTCCTGAACAACTGCAAGCTGCATCTAACGGCCAATGGAGTGCCGCCGATCTGGCTCTGCAGATGAAAGGCAACCCCAATTTCAAGGCTTCAGACTTGGCAGCGCTTGCGGCTAAGTCCACTTTAAATTCAGGCATCGGCAGCATTGTGACTGCAAATGCAGGCAAGCCAGACGTAGGCCGTCCAGACGTGGGCAAGCCAGTCAAAGACGTGCCCGCGCCCAGCTCAGCCAACACTCCGGTCATGAGCGCACAGGACTTTGCAACGCAATACACGTCGCTGCAAAACAACAAGGACGCTAAGCCCGAAGAATGGACAAGTTTTCTGTCGTCGGCCTTGGCCAACCCTGACATCAAGAAAGCCTACGGCGACAAACTGATGCCGGCGTATCAGACGCTGAACACGCAGCAGTTCTCCCAGTCCTTGCTGAAAGACCCGTACGCATCTGGCGCTGACCTGCAAAAGCAGATCAAGACCCTGATGGACGACCCTGCCGCCAAAGAGAAGTACGGCGACAAGCTGCAGGCCATCTACGACAAGGCGGGCACCACGCAGTCCGGCTGGTATGGCGGCAAGCAGTACGACAGCCTGAACCCGCTGGCCGTGGACAACATCTACAACCAGTTGAAGGCGCAACAGACTGCTCTGGGCACTGACAAGCTGATGCAGGGCGGTGCTCTGCGTGGCGGTGACGGCGGCTTCGGCTCCGTGGATGCGGTGACGATGGATATGGCCAAGAACTTGGCAGCATCCGGTATCACTGACATTAAGCAAGTGGGGCAAGGCACTGCATACGCACGTCAGCCTGTCGAAGAGCGAATGATGTACAACGGTCAAGAGGTAGAAAAACAAGGCGACAAATATGTCATCCCTCAATACGCCGTCAACGGGGAAACCGGTCAAAACGAAACAATTGGCTACAAAGAGGTGCCCTCCGACCAAGTAACCAAAGGGTACGTGCTTTCTGAATCTGACGGCGAGAATGGCACTGTTTACCGGCCTTTAACTGAGGATGAGCAAAAAAAGCTCAAGCCTAACGCTCAAGGCAAAATGACAATTCCTGTCGCTGTAGGGCAAGGCATCATCAACAAAGAGACCGGCGAGAAGCTGGCCAGCAACTACAGCGAGCGCACCCAAGGCCCCATGTGGTCTGGCACTTTCAAGGGTGACGGCAACACCGGCTACGGCGTACAGTTTGATCCCCAGACTGGCACTCCAGTGTTCTTTACCCGAGGCGCTTCATCTGCCAATCTTGGCCCGTTGTCAATGGCTCTGGGCATTGCCTCATTTATCCCCGGCGTGGCACCATTTGCAATGGCGGCTAACGCTGCTTTGTCTGCCTCTCAGGGCAACTGGCTGGGCGCTTTGTCCAGCGGCTTGGGTGCTTTAGGTGGCATTGGCAACCTGAGCGCCAGCACCATGTCCAACCTCAACACATTGAAAAGCGGCATCGGTCTGGCCAACGCCGTCAACAACAAAGACTTACTGGGCGCACTTACATCGGGCTCTAGTCTGGCCGGACTGAACTTGGGCGACATGAAGCTGGGCGACAACTTTAGCGTCAAGGATTTGACTGGCGGTTTGAGTATTGCCAACGCCTTGCAAAAGGGTGATCTGGCCAGCCTGCTGAGCATTGGCGCACAGATGTCAGGCAGCAAAGACGCCGTAACGGCCATGAATGGATTGGCTTTAATGAAGGCGGTGAATTCCGGCAATCCTGCCGCGATGACATCGGCCGTGGCCAAGCTGCAAAACAGTCAGACGCCTCCTCCCGGCAAGGCGGCTGGAGGCTTGTTGCAAGGCCCCGCGCCTGTTAAAGTACCACATAGTATGACCAGCGTAGACCCCCGCATGTTCCAAGGGGTGGCAGCCAATCTGATGGCAAGGAGAGCTTAAATGGGTGACGAATTTGATTACAGCGGGTTTGACTCGGGCATGGATTTTGGAAATCTTGATCTGGGAAATCTTGATCTCGGCAATCTTGATCTGGGCAACATCAATTTTGAAGATTTAAATCTTGGTGACCTAAGCAACCTTGACTTGTCGGGCACTGATCTGTCCGACTTAGACCTGTCTCGCCTGATTGACCAATCTAATTTGGACACATCAGGCATGGGCGATCTGCAGGGCAGTGGCCAGTTTAATCTGGATGACTTGCTGGGTGGTGGCGGCGACGAAAGCAATTTAACGCGATCCCTGACGGGCGGCACAGAAGCCGGCGCACGCAATCCATTGGAAGGATTAAGAATATCTGGTCGTGGGCAATTGTCTGGGTTGCCAAGTGAAACGGGCACGGGCATTACGGGAGAAGGTTTTTCAAGCATCACTGATTTATTGAGATCAGGCACGCCGGAAGAAATTGCTCGTTATACCCCCGGTACCGCTGATTACGCTTTGCATAGCGGCCTCGAAGGCGATCCATTTAGCTTTAAGGCTGATGCCACGCAAGGCGCAAACCTGACTAGCATGGGCGGCGGCCAAGGCATTACCAAGTACGTGCCTGCAAAATATACCGATAACGGCGATTTGATGCCGGGTACAGGTGGTACTTTAACTGAGCTCGGCTTTATCCCTGACAAGGGCTCTCGCGTGGCTATTGGCGATCCTAAATCTTGGATCAACAATCCTGCCAAGACGGGTGAAAAAGCAATCGTCTCACAAGACAACGTGGTGCGGACTGACCCCAACACCGGCAAGGCTGTGGTGACTACGGCCACCGGTCAGACCCCTGTGGTGCCCGGCGACAACAAAAGCCTGATTGACCAGATTAAGTCCCTGATCGGCGGCGGCTCTGGTTCTCAGAATCAGCAAAACGACTGGATGAAGTACCTGATGATGCTGATGGCACTGGATGCCATGCGCAACAAGGGCGACAATCAAGCCGTGATTCCGCGTTTGTCTGGCGAGCGATCTCAAACCCCGTATGCGGCCATTCAACAGGCGGCAGGGTATCGTCCGGGTCAAGGCGGCATTAAGTATTTCAGCGACGTCACGCGCAAAGCTGCAGGCGGCGGCATTGGCTCTCTGGCTGGTGTTGGTTCCGTGGATTCTGCTGGCGGTCGCCTGTTGCGCGGCCCCGGCGATGGCGTATCTGACAGCATCAAGGCCCAGATCGGTGACCACCAACCAGCCCGCTTGGCTGATGGTGAATATGTGCTCGACGCCCGCACCGTATCTGAAATTGGCAACGGCTCTACGGAAGCTGGGGCCAAGAAGCTCGCCGCTATGGTAGCCCGCATCCAACAATCTCGCCGCCATGCTAAGCGTGGCAAGCCCAGCAACGCAGACAAGCATCTCTTAGCATAAGGACGGATCATGCCTGATACCTCTACTCCCCCAACCGGCACGACGAACACCCAAGGCTTAGCCTCTTGGGCGGCTCCGTACATCACAGACTATCTGGGCCGGGCGCAAAACCTCGCCAATGAGCCTACGCAGATTTACCAAGGCCAATTAACTGCTGGGCCTTCGCAACTGCAGAACCAAGCCTTTGCCGGCATTGGTGGACTGACTGTTCCCGGCGGCATTGGCCAAGGCGCATACGATGCAGGTCAATACGGCAACATGGCTGCAAACATGCAGTACACGCCCCAGACAATGAACTTCTTGGGCCAGTCGTTTGCTCCTCAGCAGCAACCGCAGTACATGCCTCCACCGCAATACTCCGACCCCATCAAGCCACCACCTCCGAATGACATCGCCTACCCCACAGGCGGCTTCAAAGGCCCAATGCCAATGGGCGGCGGCAGTTACGATGGTTCGGGCATCAACCCCGGGGGCATGTATACCAGCCGCTTGGGCGCAGGCGGGCCAAACCCAATGGGTGGCGGTATGGGTGGGCCTATGGCTCCGGACGGCGGCATCGATCTAAATGCGTTGATGCAAAAAATGCAAAGCGTGCCCAAAACAAACCAAAACTTTGGTGAGCAGTCGATGCCGGGCCGTTATATCAAAGGGGAGCCCGGTGGCATGACAAGCGACATTTCGTACACCGGGGGCTCCTCTACGTTCAACGAGAGCACCGGCCAGTACGAAAATGGCCCGCAGATTGCGCCCGCAAATCCATTCCCAGATTTCATGATGAACAACATCATGCGGGAAACCGGTGGGCCTATGGAGCAGCAACCTCAAAGCATGCCGCCCTTGCGGCCTATGCCGCCTGCGCAGCCTCAGAAGTCTATTGCCGAGCAGTACATGAACCCGTACCTGCAAGCAGCCCTGAACCCTCAGTTGGCAGCAGCTCAGCGCCAGTCTGACATCCAAGCCCAGACAAACAACGCCGCAATGACCAAAGCCGGCGCGTTTGGTGGCGGACGTCAGGCAATCTTGACCTCTGAGAACCAGCGTAACCTTGGCGATCAGATGGCCAGCATTACCGGTAAAGGCTACGAGTCTGCCTATGACAAGGCCATGCAGCAGTTCAATGCTGACCAGAACCGTCAAATGCAAGAAGCTCAGTTTGGCACCACCTCGCGCTTGCAAGGTCTGCAGACTGGCATCCAAGGTGCTCAGACGCAAGGCCAACTGGCCAATACCCAGAACCAAGCCAACTTGGCCAACCTCAACACCCAGATGAATGCGGGCGATGTGCAGCGCGGCATCACGTCAGAGGGCATCAAGGCTGATTACGACGAGTGGATGCGTCAAAAGGATGATCCGTTTAAGAAGGCTCAGTTCCAGCGTGACATGATCTCTGGTCTGCCTGTTGGCTCGATGACCAACTCCGCTGCCGGCCTGTCTGGTGTGGCGGGCTTGATCTCTGCGATGGGTGGAGCTGGCGCACTGAACACCGCACTGGGCGACGCCAACAGCCCGTTGGCTAAATTGCTGGCATCTCTTGGGGTAACTCAATCATGAGCGTTAATCTGATTCAAATCCAAGAGCGTCTCAAAGACGTTCCCATGCAGAGCATCATGCAGTACGCCAATGGAGGCAACCCGCAAGTGCCTCCTTTTATGGCGCTGTCTGAGCTGAACCGTCGCAAGCAAATGCAGCAGAATGCCCAGCCAGCTCAAGCTCCACAAGGAACGGTTAAAGACCACATTGAGCAGGAAGTTGCTGGCATGGCTGGCATGGCCGCTCCCGGTCAGATGCCCGGCCAACAACCCGGTCAGCCTGCGCCCCAAGGCATGCCACAAGGTGCGCCGCAAGGAATGCCGCAGGGCGCTCCTCAAATGGCTCCTCCTCAAGCCCCGCCAGTCCGCGCTGCAGAGGGCGGCCTGATGTCGCTGCCTGTGCGTGACTTTGAGTTTGGCTCCGGCGGCATCGTCGCGTTTGCTCGCGGCGATGAAGTAAACGATGAGACAGCAACAGACCCAGAAGAAGACCCCACACAACTGGTGAGCATGAACCTTGCTGGCGACTTGAAGCAGTATCAAAAAATGATGCGCGACAAGATGGCTGAAAAAGTGCCTGAAACTTTGTCTCCGCTGGCTATGGAAAAGAAAATGGCCGAGGAAGACCCAGAGCAGTATGGCATCTTGCGTGCCAAGCCGGGTGCCGAATACTTGAAGGGCATTGAGGCTCAACTGCAGGCCCGCAACTCTGAGGCGGAAAGGCAGCGGGCAGAGAATGCGAAGCTGAAAGAGCTGCAGACCTATGGATTGCTGGCCAAGGCGGCTAACTCCACTCGCGGCATGACCGGCGGGATTGGCTCACAGATCGCTCAGATGCTTGGCTCCTTTGGTCAGGGCTATGCTGGCGTGGAAGAGAAGGCTGTATCACAAGAGCAGGCTCTGCGCGATGATTTGCTGAAGCGTCAAGAGCTGCAGAACGCTGCCAAGTTTGAGGTGGAAAAATTGCAACGTGCTCAAGCCGAAGGCGACGTCAAAGGCGAATACATGCACAAAGCCAATCTTGAGAAACTGCAAAATGCTTTGTCCATTTCGCAAAACAGCATGCTCAAGACTGCCATGTCTGGTGCCTATGGCGCTGCTGCAAAGCAAAACGCAGCAAACATTGCAGCCGAGGCACGCATCAAAGCGGAGCAGATCAAAGCCGCCGCTGACCGTGCAACTGCCAACAAGGCAGACCCAGCTACGGAAATTCTGAACCGCGCTATGGCGTTGGAGAAAGAAGGCAAAGTGGCTGAGGCCAAGCAAATGATGGATCGTTACATTGCCTTGAAGAATGGCACAACTCCAGACATGCGCCGTGCTCAGTTGATTGAGAAGTTCACCAATGACTGGGCTAAGTTGAAGCCACTGCAAGTCATTGAGTTGAAAAAGCAAGGCATTGATGAAGAAACATGGGTGCGCAATAAAGTCAACATGGCGGAAGGCGCTGCACCTGCCGCCGAAAAATCCATCACAATGGCAGATATTGAAACGACCGCCAAAAATAGTGGCAAGTCGATTGAAGAAGTAATGAAAGCGGCAAAAGCCAAGGGATTTGCTGTTAAATAAGGAGTTGTTATGGCTGGTCGCGATTTCAGTGCAGAGCTATTTGGGTCTGAAGCAAAGCCTGTACAGGGGCGCGATTTAAGCGCACAGTTATTTGGCAAACAAGAAGAGCCCGGGTTCTTTGGCAACCTTGGCAACCTCTTGGTTCAAGGCGGAAAGCAAGCCTTGGCTGCGGCCGAGATGTCGCCGTCTGTCCTTGCTGGCAATGTTGGCCAAGACAAAGCAGCGTTGCTGGCCAAGCAACTGGCCGAGCCAAGCAAGCCCCAGCCTGCTGAATTGCAGGAAATCAAAGGCGCTTTCAAAGATGAAGCAGAAGAGTTTGAAAAAGCTCAAGGCTTTGTGCAGTCTGCCAAGGCGTTTGGCCCTGTGTTGCTGGAGATCGGCAAGCAGGCGCTGACCAACCCCAAGGGTATGGCGTACATGACCGCTGAGCAGGCGGCAAACATGGCTCCGTCTATGGCCGGTATGCTGGCTGGCGGCCGCACTGGCGCAATGGTTGGTGCCGCTGTGCCCCTGCCCGGCGCGGCTCCTGTGGGCGGTGCTATTGGTGCTGCTATTGGTGCTTTCGGCGGCAGCGTGCCAATGGAAGTCGGCTCTGAGTTCATCGGCTTGGTGGGCAAAGAATTGTCGGCGCGACAGTTGCCGCCTACTGAGGCCAATATCGCTGCGTTGTTGCGTGACCAAGACTTCATGGCCACGGCTACCAAGAACGCCACGACCAAGGGCATGACTACGGCCGGCGTTGATGCAGCCTTGAATGTGGTAACTGGCGGTGTGGCCTCTGCCCCTCGCCGTGCTGCTGTCAAAGCTGCGACTGCTGAGCTAGGCGCTGCGGCCAATGCGGCCAAAATTGCAGAGCGCACCAAAGAGTTGTTGGGTCAACGCACCCTTGGCCAAAAGGTCAAGACTGGCGCTGGCGCTGTCGGCATTGAAACGCTGGGCGGTGGTGCATCTGAAGCTGCCGGCCAACAAGCGGCTTACGGCAAAGTGGACATTAGCGATGTTGCTCAGGAAATGCTGGGCGGCTTGGGCGGCTCTGCTATGGAAGTGCCTGCCTCCGCTTACGCCATGACTCGGGACTTGGCTGCGGGCAAAGAAGCCCCGGTGACTCCTGAGACGTTTGAAATGCCAGTGACGCCTGACGTCACAGAGACACCCATCCAGAAAACAATTGCCGAAAAAACTGGGCTGACGGAAGAGCCGCCGGCCAAGCCTGAAATGCTGTCTTCTGAAGAGGCAAACGCGCAACGCTTGAAAATGCTGCAGGCCAAGATTGAAGACGACATGGCTGCACAGGAAGATCGTGCCCGCCGTGAAGGCCCACGTCCTGTCGTGCCAGAAGTAGCCCCCGCCGCCGATGTCAGCCGTTTTGACCAAGAGCAGCCCAAGGCCGCATCTCGCGCAGAGCTGTTGAACAAGCAGGCTGAGATCGACCGTCTGCGTCTGGAAGCTGGCCTGCCTACAGGCGAGTCCTCTGAAACCCCCGGCGTGCAGCCTGCCGCCAAAGCTGCCACCGAAGTGCTGACGCCCAAGATCGTGGACAACCGTCCGCTGGAAGCAGGCGCTGCCAAGAACCGTTTGCTGGTCATGCAGAACATGCTCAAAAACGAAGGCGGTGATCCGGCCAGCTTGAGCATCGTGCCCCACCCTACGGCCAGAGATCGCTTTGCCATTCAGTCGCTTGATGTGCCTGCTCGCTTGACCCCTGAGATGCAGGGCAACAAGAATGAGACTGGCCGTGTGCGTGAGACAACCGTCACCCGCATGGATGAGACTGGCAAGCCATACGCCGAGACCACCGAGACGCCTGCTGGCCCCGGTGTTGAGATTGATCCTGTCAAGACGTACATCGACATTGCACGGCGCACCAACACGCCTGCTTCCATGCGTCTGGTCAGGGACTTTGAGTCTGGCTTGGTGACCCGCGAAGACGTGCAAGCAGCAATTGATGCCGAGCACAAGGCTGGTCGTCCATTGCCGCTGAACTACACCGTGGCCGGAGAGCCTTGGTTCTTGGCTCCTGAAATTAGAAAGCCTCGCGGTCAAAGCGAGATTCCTGTCACCGCCACTCTGGCTCCCACACCGGAAGGGCCAGAACGACCTCCCGTCACCAAGCCTGCAGCACAAGTGCATGCTGAAGTGGCCGGAGGTGGTCAGAGACCTACTTCAGTGGTTGAGCCTCCACCAGTGGAAACTCCTCCAGAGCCTCCTGTTGGTGAAGCGCCTCCGCCTCCCACCGGCACCATGCCAACCTCTCTGGCGGAGTTCCGCCAGCGCATGCCTGTGTCGCGTCGCAATCCAGAATATGCCGTGGCCAACAAGGCAGGTAGCTTCAAGCAGCTTGCTGATGTTATGGCTGCAAGTAAGAACCCGGCCATCAAACGGATTGGTGAGCTGAGCCGTGGCATTGCCAATAAGGTGATCTTGCACAAGCCCGGCAATGCAGGCCGAGGCAACGCAGGCGTATTCCGGTATGCCGACAACTCAATTCAAATGGCCAAGGACTATGCAGATGACGAGCACACAAATGCTCATGAGTCATTGCATGCTTTGATTGCTCGTGCGCAGCGTTATCCCAATGAACGTCAAGCGCCAATTGCAGCAGAAATCAAAAAGCTGTATTTGCATTCCAAGAAAATCCTGAATGCGCAAGGCAAAGATTTTTACGGCTTGACCAACGAGCGTGAGTTCACCGCTGAAGCGATGACCAACCCTGCGTTCCAGTATGAGTTGATGCAAATCCCTTATGCCGGCAACCGCAGCGCATGGACGCAGTTTGTTCGTTTGGTTGCCGACTTGCTTGGCATCAAAGACACCAATGCTTTGACCGAAGTGATGAACCTGACGGACAAGCTGGCGCGTGTGAAGCAAACACGTACGACTGCGGAAAAGGGTGCCACCGAATCCGACACTGTGGAGGGCGTCACGCCGCAAGAGCGAGCAGTCAATTTTAAATACTGGTTCCGCAACAGCAAAATTGTGGATGAGCAAGGTAAACCTTTGCAGGTGTACCACGGTACCAAACGTGACTTTAAAGAGTTCAAGACCGGCTATGGTGACGGTTTGTTTTTCTTCTCTACCAACCCAGAGTTTGCAGGCAAGTGGCCATCGGGCACCGGCGGTCTGCGTCAGATTTCCGAAGAAAACGCCAAAGAGTACGAAAAAATTCGCACCCTTGAAAAAGAGCTTGGCAACAAGTACATGAACAAGGAGTATGACTTTGATTCAGAACAAGGTGTTGCCGAGTACGACGCGGATCGGCAAGCGGTCAGAGATGAGTTAAAACAAAAAACCGGATACGCCAACTCTACGGACTTTGAAAACAAGGCTGGCATTCGCGTAATGCCTGTGTATTTGTCAATTCAAAAACCATTTGACCCTCGCACGGACTACAAAAAAATTGAGCCTTTGTTGCGTTCACAAGGCAATCAAAAATTAATTGATGGTGACTACCATAAGTCCGGCAACTGGCTGGTGTACGAAAACAAAGATGTCATTGAAGAGTTGAAGCGTCTTGGATACGACGGTATCTGGCTGGCCGAAAATGTGGGCGGCCCACACGAAACTATTGCCGCCTTTTCCAATACGCAAATTAAATCTGCCACAGGCAATCGCGGCACTTTTAATCCTGAAGACGCCGACATCGAGGCCATGCCCATGCCATCGTTTGGCAAGAAGCCTACGCCAGCCACCCCGACCGAAGTTGGCCAGCAGGCGCTTGACATCGTCAGCCAGACCGGCATGGAAGCCAAGCCACCACCATTGACCAAGGCGCAGATTGCACAGCAAGTGATTGCCAAGGTCAAAGAAGACCCAGCCCTCACCGCCAAGACGGCCAAGGCTGCGCTGCAACGCGCAATGGACAAGTTTGAGACCTCGATGTTCTCGGGCGATGCTGCGTTCAACAATGAGATTCGCCGCAACTTGATGAAGGATTTCAAGGAAGCTCCTGAAGTTCTCGGCATGTTGCTCGAAGCCAGCCAATCGCAAGCCGTTCACTCGGATGCGCTGGCCACGCAGTTCATCATTGACGGCGGCATTGCATACGACAAGGACGCCAAGAAGTGGGTGTCTGTCAAGAAAGAAGACAACTTCATCAAGCTGGCTCAGAACATTGAAGCCTTGCAGAAGAAGTACAACCTGACCAAAGAAGACGCCGAGCGCATTGCTCACACGTACTTCGTGGCCAAGCGGTTCAAGTCTTTGGCCGAGAAGCAGGCTGAGCGTGAAGCAGAGATTGCACAGCTTGAGTCTCAGATTGAGCGAGAGCAGCGCAACTCCAAGCTGACCGATTCTCAGCGCAACGCCATCCTCAAGGGCTTGCGGTCTGACATCAAAAAGCTGGAAGCTGCCAATGTGTATATCTCGTCTGAGCAGCAGGCAATGATCCGCCCCGGCATGGAGCTGGCTCGTTTGATGCCTGAGCTGGAGAAGATCAGCGACACATGGCAAGGCATCCGTGTCAATGCTATCAAGGCAATGGTGGACGGTGGTCTGTGGAATATGCAGACGGCCGAGGCCATGCTGGACAACATTGATTACGTGCCGTTCTACCGCGAAGATCAGCTTGAAGAAGGCCAAGGCCCGCAAGAGTTCATCAAGGGTCTGGAGGTCAAGGCCAAAGAGTACAAGCTCAAGGGCTCCAACTCTCCCGTGAACGACGTGTTCGACAACATGGTGCGCTGGACACAGTACGCCATCAACCGTTCTGTGCGAAACCACAAGGCCGTGCAGATGGTTGACCTTGCCACCGAGATCAACCTTGGCGATGAGAAGATGGCCAAGAAGGTAGACGAGATGGACAAGGACAAGAACATTGTCCGCGTCTTCCGCGACGGCACGCAAGAGCTGTACGAGATGGCTGACCCGCTGTACATGGATGCGTTTGCTGCAGTCAGCAACGTGGCACTGCCAATGCACAAGGTGTTCACGTTCATGGCAGACCTGCTGCGCAAGACCGTGGTGCTGAACCCATTGTTCTCGCTGGCGCAGGTGCCGTCTGACGCGTACTCGGCCATGTTCACGTCTGGCTTGCAGCCTCGTTACGCATTGAGCATCCCTGCCCGGGCCGTCAAAGAGTTTGTAAAAACACTGAACAAGACCAGCGCCACACACAACTTGCTCAAGCAGTACGGCGCTGTAGGTGTGCGTGATTTCAACGCAACGATTGCCCGTCAAGACGTGGAGATTGCGGCCGGCTTGAAGGCCCCTAAAGACTTCAAGGGTAAGGTGATGGAAGGCTTGAGCCACATTGCAATGGCTGCGGACAACGCTGTGCGTCAGGCCACGTATGAGGCGGCAATGAAGCAGGGCTTGTCAAAGTCTGAAGCCATTGAGAAGGCTTTTGAGATCATCAACTTCCGTCGTCGCGGCACCAACAAAATGGTGAACGTGCTTGGCCAGACTGTGCCGTTCTTCTATGCGTACATGAGCGTGCAGCGCGTGGCCATGAAGACAATCAGCGGCGTGGGCATCTCTCCACAAGAACGCGGCGAAGCACTGAAGACATTGGCCTATACCTCGGGCGCAGTCATGGCCCTGTCCATGCTGTACGCGATGGCCAACGGTGGTGATGAGGACTACGAGAAGACGCCTACCGCTATTCGTGATCGCACCCTGCACATCCCCGGCACGGTCATGCGCATCCCGTTGCGCCCTGACTTCTTCCTGTTCCCGAAGATTGTTGGCGAGCACCTGTATCACTTGATTACAGACAACGGTTTGTCGGACGGCGCTTCGTTCCGCAAGGCCATGACTGATAACTTGGTGAATGCGATTGCCAGCCCGCAGCCGATCCCTCAGACGATCAAGCCCTTGCTGGAAGTGGGCATCAATCGTGACTTCTTCCAAGGCCGTCCAATCGTTGGGGCGTTTGAAGAAAAGCGTGAGGCTGAGCGCCAGTTCAATGACAGCACTTCCGAGTTGTCCAAGTGGATTGGCCACAACATTGGCGGCTCACCCATCATGCTTGACCACGTCATCCGTGGCATGTTTGGCTCACTGGGTGGCTTGACGATGTACGCCTCAAACCTGTTGATGAACAGCGACCCTGATGTGGAACGTCCGGCCGGCACATTCCGTGACGTCATGGCGGCGCTGCCGGGCGCAAGCGGGTTTATCTCAAAGGCCAACGAGTCGCGCTTGAAGACTGACTTTTACGAGCTGCGTGATGCAGTTGAAAAAGCCAACGCAACGTACAAAGACATCGAGAAACGCAGCCCTCAAGGCATCGAAGACTTCCTCAATGATGAGAAGAACATGATGCGTTTAGGCTTGGTGGACGATGTGGAGAGCATCACTCGTGAACTGTCTGAAATCCGCAACTCCATCACTCAACTGACGAATGCCCCCAAGGACGCATTCACTCGCGAGGAGAAGCAGCAATACATTAAAGAGCTGCGGCAAATGGAGTCTGAAATGCTGAAGTCTTCGCAAATCCCAGAGATGAGGAAACTCGCACAAATGTGAACTAAAGTATGTCGGCTACTTATTTGTGTAAGTAGCCGACCCCCTAAAGTATTCCTTTTTCGTTGAGCAAGGTTTCGATGGTCTGGTTAAGCGCGGCCAGTTCGTCCATCTTTTTCACTGACCACATCCGCTTTTGTCCGTGGATTCCATTGAGGCTTCCACGGTGGCAATCAGCGCACAGCGGCATGGATGTAAACCATTGGCCCTGATTGATCTCATGACACTCGCTGGGGCCAGAGGCACCGCACACTGCACAGTCCATTGCTTTGATCCGTGCGATGTGGATGCGCTCTGACGACGTTGGAGCCTTCTTATTTTTGCTTTGCATGGGTCTTGATCCATTCAGAAGTCTGGTCAAGAGAATGCTTAATGGCCGCAATGTTTTCTTCCCATCCTGCGTATGCTTCGTGCAAAAGTTTCTTCTCCAAATCTTTGAAGTTCTTCTCGGCCCAAAGCAGGTACTCGCTCCAGTCGTTGATTGATTCTTTCATCTGCCCTCCATCATTGCATCTGCCATGCAATAAGAAATTTCCACCACCTTATCAATTTCGTATTGTCTTACGTCTAAATCTGTGGTGTGGCGCAACAATGCCTTCATCGCTTGGATTGCGCAATAGTCACGAAGACTCATGCCCTCATCAAACGGTTCGCCGTGGCCGGTGTTGTGGATGGGGAAGACCATCTGCCCGCCAAATACTTCGCTCATAACCTTTTCTTCCTTTCTGCCATCAAGGCTTCGGCCAAATCAAATATCTTCTCGGCTGCGGCCGCTGGATTGTCGTCGGCATAGATCAATCCAATGGTGGCACCCAGTGCATACCAGTCAAGCATCGTGATCTCTTGAATGGACGGGTGCTCCACCGGAGCAACCAGCTCTTCAATACCTTCAGGCTTTTTTGGTTTTGCCATTGGGTTTGCCTTTCACGTTTTGATGTACGCGCATCGGCTCAATTAAACTTTCAATGTGCTCGGCAAAAGAAAGCATGTGGACTTCGCCGCGCATGTAGTCGGAGTTTTCATCCAAGAAGCCGATGGTCGATGCCTTCTCATCTTCGTAGAGCACATTGATGACGTCACCGATGGCCTTGTTGTAGCCGCCATTGAACGCATCGTCGCCTTCGATAATCAGCGTGATGGCGTCGCGCACCAGTGCTGATGCCTTGCGCTCACCGGCTGCGGCCTTGAGCTTCTTGTAAATCTCTTCGGGCAGATGCACCGAGTACGGGATTAAACGCTTGCTTTCCATGATTGGTATTCCTGTAAAACGAACTGCAGTTTCTTTGCAGCGTTGTAGTTTTCTTTAAGCTCTGCTCGTGACTCGATCTCCAGCTCTTCCTTGAGCCAAGTCACGACAGCGGATTCTGTCTTCTCGAATATGTGTCCGATGTCGAACAGGTATTGAGCAAACAGTGGATCGCGGCAAAGGATTCCTGCTGTGCGTACTGCGTCGCGGGAATACTCTGCGTCTCTGTTAATGGGTTTTTCGTCGCCGTTCAGTCTCACCATAACCACCTGATACCTTGCCCCGACAAAGTCGCGGAGCAGGGCCTCTGGCACTTCGTCTGGGTGTACGTTAAGGGTAAGAATATAGCCAGTCTTGTCCTGCTTCATGGCTATCTTCACACCCTCAAACTGTAACGTCTGGATCGTCATGGTCAGAAGGGAATGTCTGCGTCGTCAAAGGCGTCCTGCTGCGGCTTGGGGCTGCGGCGCTCGAACTGAGGCTCGGTAGATTCCCGTCGGCCACCTTGCAGGGCGATGTCGTTCACGCGCACATCCATGCTCTTGCGCTTGGCTCCTTCTTTGTCTGTCCACTCACGCTCGGTCACGGTGCCTGACACGGTGACGGCTTGGCCTTTGGTGAGGTATTGAGACAGAGCTGATGCGCGTTTGCCGAACAGCGTGCAGTTCCACCAGATCGTGCCTTTGTCCTTGCCCATTGAATCGGCAATCGAGAAGCTGGCAATGGTGTCGCCAGAGTTCATCTGCTTGAGTTCGCAGTCCCGGCCGAGCGTGCCGGCCACAGTGATGTTGTTCATTCTTCGTCCTTCGGTGTAAATCTGTTTTTGGCCTTGGTAAACGAGGCCAGCAATTCTTCGTACGCGGCAGCATCCTGCTTGACGTTGTCAAAGATATTCTTGTTGTTGCGGAAGATAGCCATCACATCGGCCTCACTTCCGGCGTTGTCCAGTGCCAGTTGCGTAGCTTCTTGTACGATGGACAGCCACTCATCAAACGCTCCTTGCGGCTCGATGGATACCGTGAGCTGCCACGGGCCTTCCTTGCCCTCAATCTTCTTTGGGGCTACCGGTGCCTTGGCTGGTTGAGAAACCGGCTTTGGCGCGGCTTTGGCGGGCTTGGCTGGCTCTTCGTAACCGGTCTGCGCATCAAGCACATCGTGCTCTACGATCTCCATCGCAGTCATCCACAGGTAGCGGCGCTGGTAAGTCTCCACGGCACCCAAGTTTTGGATGGGGTGGGTGCCCTTGAGGTTGGCCTCGGCCATCGGGCTGGTGATGGTCAGGACTGTGCCGTCTTCCGTATCAACGACCGTCAGTGTGGCCATCTCTCCGGTGTACGACACCACGCCACACAGACCGATCCGGTTAAAGATCGACTGGATGGTGGGCAAGAAGTCGCCCAGTTCAAAGTAGCTGTAGCCTGCAAACTTGTTGAGGCCAGACTTCTTGAGCTGGGTGCCTTGTAATTCGATGCGAGCCTGCATCAGTTTCTTGTGAACGCTCATTGAGCACCTTTACGTTGAGCTTTGTTGTTGGGATGCAGCAGCCACTTCTCACCGAGGTAAGCAATGGATGCCTTGCGCTTTTCATCGTTGCGCTGTTGAATGAAGTCGATCAGCTCCTGCGTGATAGGGCCATGCAGCGGATCAGCGCTGATGGGGTTGATGTCAAATTCCATGACGTGTTCTTTGAAACGCATGAGTATCTCCTTAAAAAATATCGAACCAAACGCCTGTGCCATGAACGCACCCCACTGGAAAGACAAATGCTCCGACGAGCAGAAGAATCCATTTGGCCTGTTGAATGCAGACCACGATATGCGTGATCCACGAGAGGATCACCCATGCGATAAGTGCGAAGCCCCAAAAGTTGCTGTCGTCATCGGTCATACAAGCTCCATCTGGTTGCCTGCATTGACGGTTGCGCGCTCGACTTTGATGCCGGCGTTCAGGTTATCGACCAGCTCGTCCTGCGTTGCGACGTGGGCCTCAAACTCCTGCTTGGATGCGTGAGCAATGGCCTGCGATACCACGCTGGCTTTGATGAGACGAACAGAACCGGTGACGTTGTTCTTGACGATGTAGATACGTTGTGTTGCCATGATTACTCCTTAGTTGGCTGGGTTGTGTTAACTGTTGCTGCTGCTTTTTTCTCGACCCAGCGCTGCTTCATGCGTGCGCTTTGCTCGGCCTTTTTCTGGTCAGACCACACGACTTTGTTTGGCTTGGGTTTTTTGACGATCCTCAGCGTAGAGGGATCAGGGCTCAATGTCTTGGCATCATGCAACGCGTTCAGACTGCGTCCGAGTTGCTCGACTTTTTCTTCAAGCAGTTTTAAGCGCGCTTCAATGCGGGCCTTTTCGAAATTGGAAATGAACATGGTTATTCCTTGGTTGAGAGGTATTTTTGATATTGGTCACAGTGCGCACTGACCTGACAAAAGCCAGAGCAGCGCGTCCTATCGCCGTCGCGCACTTCGATGAAGTACCCAGTAGAAGGCATGGCCACTTCGGCCTCTGCCTTGTTGGTGTGAACGCTCTTGGCTCGCTTGCCGCCTTCCTTCATCACCGCATACATCGTGGGCTTTTCCCACATCTCTTCTGTTGAGCACAGCGGCATGCCTTGGCCAGTGTGCATGGCAAAGAACGCATCGTTGTGCAGAGTCAAACGGTTGGTGACATAGATGTCCCGATCCGCGTATGACCACAGTGGAATGTCGATCACAGTCACTGGCGCTTTGGGGTAGCCATCGCGTGTGGCTGCGTCTCTGCGCGACCAGTCTCTGATGATAGCGACGATCTGCAGGGCCTTGACCTTCTGCTTCTTGACGCGCTCAACCAGCCAACCGTACAGGTTCAACTGGTAGTGCCAGTCAGACTTCTCGTTCATCACGGCCCATGCACTGGTGACCTTGTAGTCGCTGATAACGATGCCGTCGTCATAGACTTCTTGCAGGTCAATCGCACCGCTGATCTTCCAGCCCAGATACTCGGTATGGATGCGCTCCTCCACGATGTGGTGGTCATCCTTACCGTGCTGCAGGACTTCGTGGACGGCCGATCCAAAGAGCGACCAGACCATGTCGGCTGCGTCTTCTTCCAAGACATCCCAGTGCTGGCGCTTGAGCTGCACGATGCGTGGGCTGTTGAGTATCTCTGTCGCGCTGATCTGTGCGTCACCCTTGGTGTAGGTGGGCCGAGAGATCGCGTTGACAAAGGTGTCAGGCAGTCCGAGGTTGTTGGTCAGTTTCATTGCATTGGCCCCGCTGCATCAAAGAAGTCTTCGGCCAGTTCGTAGCAGCCGGCCAGCAGATTTACCGCGTTCATGAAATCCAGCTTGTGCAAAGCGCACATGCCGGAAAACACAAGTCCTGCTGCAATGATCTTTTGCTGGGCGGTTTCTTCTTGGGCGTACAGCAGCTCAGCCACCTGAGCGGCCAGCACTCTGGCTCGCGTGATGTCCTGCTTGGCACTCTTTACTTCTTCTTGGGTAAAAGATTCAGATGTTGTCATGGCGACCCTTGCTTGCGATTTGTTGCAGCTCGTTGTTCTGAGTACGCAACATGCCGGACAGCATTGAAATCTTTGCTTGGGCATCTGCGTTCTTGGCTCGCTCTTCGTTGGTCAGCAGATCAGTCTTGGTGAAGCTGACGGCCATAGCCATCTTGCGCATCTCCTTACTGATTGCTTTCACACCAGAGTTGACTGCATAGCTGGTCTGCGATTCGGGCGCGATCACGATAAAGTTTCCTTTGTGATCTGCGACCAGCAACATGCATTGTGCTGTCAACAAAGAGTCCTTGATCTCCGTGATTGCAGTGAGCAATTCAAGGTCGTATCGGCGAACATCTTTGATGCTGTCGGGTTGGCGGATTTCGCACAGCTCGGCCAGCCGCGCACGACTGACCACCGAGCCAAAGGTCAAGCCCTCATCGAGCAAAACCTTGACCGCCTGCTTCCACGCTGGGAACAGTGCTGTGTTTGTCATCAGAGAAATTCCACGTTGAAGCGGCCAAAGCGTGGACGGTAATCGCCCAAGCCAATCAATGCGCCGGCATCTGTCACGGCCTTCTTGACCTCGTTGACGTTGACCACTTCCTCGTTGATGGCAATGGTGGCGCTCAGGCTCCAGCGACGGAAGATGGGGCGGTAGCGCATGATCTTGGATGTGCCAACCTTGACGCCACGGCAGTCGATGAACTCTGGGTTTTCCCAAAGCTGCTCGGGCGTCTTGTTCTCAAAGCCGATGAACGACAGCTCGTCTTCCACAACCTGCACGCCCTGCTTGAACTTCACGCCCAGCTTCTGCAGCTTGGCCGCATTGATGAGGCAGGCATCGAGGTTTTGCGCCGGCAAGAAGAAGCCAGTGTCTTTGCGCCAGTAGCAGCCGCCGATGAACTCACTGCGCGCGATGGCCAGTTGGTCGTCGTCTGTTTTCTTGCGCTTGCCGGTCAGCTCTTTGTGAGCCTTGGCCATAGGGTCAAGCGGATTGGCAAACCGATCCGAGTGCATGAGAAAAGGCGCTTTGCCTGTGATACGAACTGAAATTGATTTCATGGTTTTCCTTTAAAAGTTTTGTGATGCAACCTTTTGCATCGAAATGACACCTCATTGAAGAGTCATCCCGCTGCATGCAGCCCTTACCGCTCCTCACCTTGCCAGACCTTGGCACACCTGACCTCGCCCATGCTCACCACGTCTTACCTTTCCGGGCCAGACCTCTAACACTCGAAGTGGCACTGTTGCCAATGCCCTATCGACTGCCTGCAGTCCCTGCCACGCCCGGCTCAACCGCACAATGCATTTCCTGACCGTGCCATGCCTCGCCCCGCGCTGCCTCACACTCGAAGGATGACTGTTGCCAATCACCTATCGACTGCATGCAGTCCCTGCCACTCCCCGCCCAACCGGAGCATTCCCGACCAGAGCACGCCTTGCCAGTCCGAGCCTGTCCGCGCCGCGCCAGAGCCGACCTAATGGTGTTGCCACCGAAATGATCTCTCGTAGAGAAACCATCCCGCTGTAAACAGCCCGTGCCGCACCGAGCCGGGCCTTTCCCGACCCCACCCGTCCATAGCCGACCGGTGCCCGCCTTACACTCGAAGGAGCACTTTGTTAAATGCCCTATCGACTGTTGTCAGTCCTCGCCATACCCAACCACGCCCGACGTCGCCATACCTCATATCGCCAAGCATCGCCATTCCATTCCAAACCCATCCGCATCCGGCCAGACCGAGATACATCAGGTAGGTGTGACTCTATTGTACCTGCTACATATCAGCTTCGTCAACAACCTATACAATATGTTTTGCAATTTATTTTCTAAGGACAAACCCTTATGCGACTTGCAGCACGTCGAGATGCCAACGAAGACCAGATCGTGAGTGCCCTTGAGGCGTGCGGTGCGTTCGTCAAAAAGATCAACGACGGCGGTACGTTCGATTTGCTGGTGTGGTATAGAGGCCACACTCTTCTACTGGAAGTAAAAGACGGAAGGAAGTCGCCATCTGCGCGCGAGCTTTCGCCGGCGGAACAGAAGTTTCATGACTCGTGGCCCGGGGATAACCTGCACATTGTGCTCAGCCCAGAGGATGCGCTTGCACTGTTGAAAGCGTGCGTGTAGACTGGTAGCGCAACGCAAGTTGCTTCATGGTTCTCCTACAGTTGAGATTTACTCCCACCTCAGACGTGGGAGTTTTTTGTACCAAGACGCATGGGGATTGCTCGGTTCGATTCCGAGGGGACGGGGGAAAGTCCAAACGGCTAACTACCGCCCTATCCCGATCTGGTCTCACAGTCCCCAGCCGTGTTGGTGGTGCAGCGGGTTAGCGCCGTTGTGCGGAATTCTGAAAGAAAAGACACTGCTTTATGTGAGCCACCAACACTTGACATTCAACGATTCCGTATGCTTATAATGGAACCGTTGTCGTCGTACACAACAGTTGAAAGCCGTTACTCATGCATTGGCCTCCACTTCGGAGGGTACGACCCAGTGCAGTAGTAACGGCTTTTTTATTGTCTCGACCCCAGCCGTTCTCCTCACGTTAGCACTGGGCCTGCATGGGCCGCGAGGAAGTAAACACCGGCACTGGTACACCCCCAGATGAACTGCCGTCCAGCCTGTCAGCGAGGGACTGGGGAAGATAGAGCGGCAAGTGGTGAAGACAAACGCCCTATCGACGAATCGCTGCCTTATGGGTTTGCTAGGAGAGCGCTGAGTGTGCCCTCTGGGCAGTGAGTGAACAGCCGTGGCTATCACCCTTGGGGGCCGCTGCGCCTAAATTTTTTGCTGAAACGGAAATAAAAAACCCGCCACTGAGGACGGGTCTTGGTTACTGGGCCTGTATCTCGGCCAGCTTGGCTGCGTAGTGTCTGGCCTTGTTGGCGTCGTCACTGTCCTTCTTGCCTTGCCGCATTCCGTACTTGATGACGTTGCCTTTGAGGTAGCCACGGAACTCCTCGGGCGTCAGGACGGCTTCCATCACGGCCCACGGCTGGATGCCCATGTCCTTGTAGTGCTGTCCGCCCACTTGAATGTCGTCTGATTTCATGTTCGTTGCTCCACTGGTTGCCACATCGTTGTGGGTAAGTATCTTTCGGTCGGGTGAGGGGCGTGCGCTGGCACTTCTACGCACATGTACACGGCTGCAAACTGGCCACGCTTAGGCACGGCCCAGCGGTCGATGTACACCCCCCAGACGTTCTTTATGGTCTTGCCTAGCGTCTTGTAATTGCAGTCAAAACGCTCGGCCAGTTGAATCAGTGTCATGCCGTCTTCGGATTCAAGAAGGGCTTCGCGGATTGCTTGATGGCGTGAAAATTTCATGTGTTCTCCAATTGTCTGGCCATGCGTTTGAACATGGCGATGTTGTTTTTGATTGCTCGTGGTTCGAGGGTGCTGGCGGTTAAGACCATGCGTTCAGGGAACTCGGCAAAGTTCACCTTGAAGTGTGAGCCGGCAGCGGGTTCCCAGTCTATGACATGGAATCCAGCCGCTTCGTACTCCTTAATCTGCTTACGGATTTTCTTTGGGACTTGCATGGCGGCTCCCTATCAGCGAACGCAGTTGGTCTTTGTCTACAAACGGTATGCCGTACGCCTCTTCGTACAGGCCCAGCCGCTCGTTCTCATCGTGCAGTTGTTGCAGTGCTCGCTCGCGCAGGCTCTGCTCCAGTTCGATACGGGCGAACTCTTCATCTTCCGGTGTCATTGATTTCCTTCGGTTGTGATTGATTCGGTACGGCGGCGAGAGCATGCCTTGCCACAGTTTTCTGTGTAGTTCTTGATGGTTTCAACCTGAGCACCGCAGCGCGTGAAGTAGTGCGTAGTGCCATCCACAAAGCGGTAGACCTTGCAGCCATCGGCTTCGGACAATAACTGTGGCACGCGCATGGCGGCTTTGATTTCTGGGGATGGTTCGGCAACACGGTTCAGGAACGCAAGAGCAGTGCCCACAATTCCCGCCACAATGACAAAGAACACCAAGGTCATGCCTGTTGCTTTGGCAATGTCTTTGAGGTCGTCCATCATGGGTTGCGCTCCTCAATAATTACTCGTACAGCACCAACCAAATACTCACCCTCAGCGGAGTGCTGTTTCAAAACCTCATGCAACGCGGCCATGAGCTTTTGTTGCTGGTCAATCACGGTAGCCGGATAGAACGACGCAATTTGCGCCGTCAGTGTCAGCCTTAGATTGGATGTTTGAAAGCTCATGGTTGCTCCTTTTCAACTGGCCCGTTAAACAGTGCCATGCCCAGTGAACCAAGCATGACCGCCTTCAATTCTTCGCGCTCCTCTTCTGGGTACTCGCTGGCGACCTCGTCCATGATCTTCATAATGCTGGCCGCTACGTCTTTGGCGGGGATTGGTTTGGCGCTCATTTTTGCTCCAGTTGTGGTTGTGGTAACTTGTCAATGAAAGCCTGCCCAAAGCGCACGCTGTTGCTGTCTTCGATGGTTACGTCATCAAGCATGGCCTCTTCCATGTCGCCGTGGCAGTAAACACGGAAGCGTTTGGCCCCATACGCAATGTCGTACATTGATTCAACCTTCTCAACAGGCTTGTTGCATACGGCGCACAGCGGCACATCGTGCAGCACAAGGTCATATTTGTTGTGCGTGGTTAATTTCATGGCGTGTTCTTCTCCTTGAGTTTGGCTTCAATGGCTCTGGCAAAATCTTCATCGTTAAAGTAAGGCGCTGTGCCAAGCCATAATTTAGATATTTCCTCATCCGTCAGCCCTGCCCATGTGCGCTGTGCCTCCAGCTTGTCAATCGTGATCTGCTGTGCCCGTACCAGCGCTCTCAGGCGCTTGATTTCCGACTCCAAGAATTCTGTCTTGCTTGTGTGTATTTTCATGCCTGTCCCCGATCACGAATGCGCCTTGCCAAAGACAGGCAACAAGTGTCCCATTCACCTTCAGTGCCGTCGTCTGCCTCAGCCTCACATAACCTTGCGCATGCCTCACGTTCGCCGCGAATCAGAGTTGCGGTACGGTTCATCCATTTATCACATTCATCGTCGCGCACCAGTTTGGCAAAGGCTTCAATACGAGCAGTGAGTTCTTGGAAAGAAGGATGACCCGCTTGTTCAAACCCAGCCTCTCGCGCCAAATCCAAAATAGTTCGTTTTCTCCAGCCGCTCATTGCTCCCTCGCTTTCAGCATGGCGTCTGCTACGCTGTATGCGGCATGGGCTGTATCAATAAAGTCCATGTCAATTCGCCAATCAGGGTCTGAGCAATAACCTTGCAATGCTTTAGCCGCAAAGTAATCGCGCAAGGTCATGCCTCGTTGCTCAAGGATGACGTTGAGATTGGGCGCTTCTTGTTTGACCCATGTCATTGGAAATGCTTGAGGGTTGCTCATTTCTTCATCCTCGCCTCTCGGCACAGTTGTTTAATTTCAGTCGCTACGTCTGGTGAAAACTCAACCATTGAGCAGTCCATCTTCTTCGCCTCGGTCATGGTCGGGAACATCCACGCACAAAACGAAATGAACAAGACAAACGTGACGACAATCAGGACGCTCGTGGCAATTTCCAGCATGGTGCTCAGTTCATCGGGCATGTTTTTCCTTTGCAAATAAAAGTTCTCGCATTCATGGTGATATGTTTTCCTTTTGGTGTCCGCTACTTATTTGTGTAAGTAGCCGAGGTTTCAGTGTACACGTTTACTACCTGCCAGCAATAGAGTGAATCTACCTGTTGACACGACTGTAGTTTACTGTAGAATGCTGGACATCGTCAACATATTTTTTTGGAGGTGTAAATGAATGACGGTGGAAAGGGATCGGCTCGCAGGCCCAAGGCGATCAGCGATCAACAGTACGAAGCACGATGGGATTTAATTTTTGGAAAGGATCAACATGACCAAGCAACAACAGACCAAAGTGGACAACAACCCATTCACGAGTTGGAAGACGGGCGGCCCGAGCATCGTGGCTAAAGACAGGTCGTTTCAGTTGTCTCAGAAGGCATCGAAGAACCAGTTCAAGTTCACGCCAGCACCACTGAACATCGACTTCAAACGCAAGGATTGACATGGAAGAAGCACGACAAAAGTTCGAGGCGCTGCTGGAAGCGAAGGGCCGTGAAGTCCCCGCGTGGAGCGGCACACGATACACAAACGACAACATTCAAACTTACTGGCGCTGGTTTTACCTCGGCTGGACAATGACAAAAGGAAACACATGAAACCGATGAACCTTGCAGCCTTGGTGCTCGATGAAGCGATGCAGTCTCGCGTCGAGATCAATGAAGACGCTGTCACGGAGTACGCGCACGACATCGAGGCAGGCGATGTATTCCCGCCAGTGACCGTGTTCTTCAGTGGCGTGCATTACTTCTTGGCTGATGGCTACCACCGCTACCACGCACACAAGCGTGCAGGTAAGGTCAGCATTCTGTGCAACGTCATCAACGGCACAAGGCGTGATGCGATCTTTTACTCGACCGCAGTCAATGCCAAGCATGGCATGCGCAGGTCATACGCTGATCGTCGCAAGGCAGTGATGACATTGCTCGATGACTTTGAGTGGAGTCAGAAGACCAACACAGAGATTGCCAAGCACTGCGGGGTGTCGGTGTCGTTCGTTTCCAACTTGCGTAACTCAAGCGGCAAGATGCCCGACAAGATTGAGTACACCACTTCAGGCGGCGAGAAGATGACCAAGACCAAGCCGGCCGGCCGTCCAGCCAAGCCCAAGGCAGAAGCACCGAAGGCACCTGAACCAGAGCCCGAGCCGGAGCCGCCTCAGTACGATGCACAGCAAGACTTGATCGAACGATTGACGCAAGAAAATGCAGAGTTAACGCAGCAGCTTGCGATTGCTGTGATGGGCGGCACTGTGGAAGACGCGCAGTCGGCCAGCGAAATGATCTCTGATCTGCGTGAACAACTGCGTGTGGCCGAGATCGAAATCGTTTCGCTCAAAGGCAGTCGTGACCGCTACCAAGACGAGTGCGCCCAGCTCAAAAAGCAAGTGGCTGCACAGCAACGTCAACTCAAAAAGTACGAGCAATAATCTATCGCCCAAGCCAGCGGGCGTGTGTGCTGGCAGGAGAAAACTATGTCACTGAAACTTCGTGAGTATCAGGAGAAAACTCTTGATGCTCTGCGCAAAGGCTTTGCCGATGGCCACACTGCGCAGATACTTTACAGCCCCACAGGAGGCGGCAAGACAGAGATGGCCATCGCTCTGCTTGAAGCCACAATGAAGAAGGGCAACAGGTCTGCAATGATTCTTGACCGGATCATTCTCACCGACCAGACCAGCCAGCGTCTGGAGAAATACAAGATCGAGCACGGTGTTCTGATGGCTGGCCACTGGCGGTATCGGCCGCATGAACACATCCAAATCTGCTCTGCTCAGACCATTGAAAAGCGCGGCAGTTTCCCCGGCCTCTCCCTCATGATCGTGGACGAATGTCATGCCAAGCGCGCACAGACAATCGAGTTCATCAAGAACAATCCAGAGATCAAAGTGATTGGTCTGTCGGCCACGCCATTCACCAAGGGGCTGGGCGACACGTACAAGAACGTGGTCAGCACGGTCACGACCAAAGAGCTGGTCGATCAAAAGGTTTTGGCTCCACTGCGTGTGTTCATTGCCAAAGAGATCAACATGGTCGGAGCCAAGAAGGTCGCGGGCGAATGGTCATCCAAAGAAACCGAGAAGCGCGGGATGCAGATCACTGGCGACATCGTGTCCGAGTGGATCAAGAAGACGCATGAGATTTACGGCAAGCCCGTCAAGACCATCGTCTTCTGCTCGGGTGTGGCGCACGGTGCAGACCTGTCCAAGAAGTTCGCGGAGGAGGGCTACAACTTCGTGTCGATCAGCTACAAAGACGATGGCACATTCAAGCAGGATGTGATCGAGGACTTCGCTCGGCCGGACACGGAGATTCACGGCCTCATCGCTACGGACATCTTGACCAAAGGTTTTGACGTGCCTGACGTGAAGATCGGTGTGTCGGCCAGACCTTTCAGCAAGTCGCTGTCATCGCACATCCAGCAGATGGGGCGTGTCATGCGCAGCCATGCCGACAAAGAGTATGGCGTCTGGCTTTGCCACAGCGGCAATTACTTGCGGTTCCAAGAGGACTGGGAAGAGGTCTACAACAACGGTGTCCACGAGCTGGATGACACGCGAGAGAAGCCCAAGAAAGAGAAGACGGACAAGGAAAAGGAAGCGGCCAAGTGCCCGATGTGCGGCCACCTCTGGCCCAGTAATTCTGACACTTGCTTGAGCTGCGGCCATGTGCGGGAGCGCAAGAACAAGGTGGTCGAAGTCTCTGGAGAAATGGAGGAGCTGGCCCCCAGCGCAAGTCGGGACACAAAGCAAGAGTGGTGGAGTATGTGCCAGTACATGGTCAAGTACCGAGGCTGGAGCACAGGACGCGCAGCCCACACCTACAAAGACAAGTTCGGTGTCTGGCCCAGAGGACTTGCTGATACGGCTGTCCTCCCCTCGAAAGAGTTTGACAAGGCGGTCAAAGCGGCGCTGATTCGGTTCCTCAAGACGAAGAAATAAGGAAACAACCATGACACAAGATGAAATTATTGCGATGGCGCGAGAGGCTGGTTTTGAAAGCCTTGGTGTGTATGCTCAGTTTGAAGATGATTGGGTGTGTTTCACTGAAGAACTTGTGAAGTTTGCGGAACTTATTTCCGCCGCCGAACGCAAAGAATGGAAGGATGAATTTGCGGGCATGGGGGAGTGGACTTGCGTGCATCTGATGGAAGAAAGCGAACGGTAATGGACTTCATCACATTCGCAAGGCTGCACGGCATCATGATTGACCGCGAGCCAATGATCGGAAAGTGGAAACGCTACGCCACAGAGGACAAGCCATCGCACAAGAACGGCTCGGTCAAATTTATGGGCGATCATGCGTTCATCCAAAACCATGCGACCATGACCGAGATCGCGGTGTGGAAGTGCGAGGTCACCTCCCAGATTGACTACGCCAAGATCAGGCACATTGCCCAGCAGGCAGACGACGACATCAAACGCAAACAAGCCGAGGCGGCACGGACTGCTGCATGGATGCTCAAGGAAAGCCAGTTCGCGCATCACCCGTACCTCGCAGCCAAGGGATTCCCCGACGAGCAGGGCAACATCTACGTGAAGGACGATGCGCTCCTCCTCCTCATCCCTATGCGTGTTGGCCCGCATCTGGTCGGTGTGCAGGTCATTGACCCTGAAGGGAAGAAGAAGTTTTTGTTCGGCCAGCGTACCAGCAATGCTGAGTTCATCTGGGACAACAAAGGCCCGCACATTCTCTGCGAAGGGTACGCCACCAGCTTGTCCATCAGGGCGGCCATGAAGGCACTGAAGAGGCGCTATACATTGCACGTTTGCTTCTCCGCAGGCAACATGGAAAAGATCGCGGCCACTCTGCAAGGTGGATACGTGGTGGCGGACAACGACGCCAGCCAGACCGGATTGAACACGGCCAAAAAAATAGGGTGGCCTTTTTGGATGAGTGATGCAGTCGGAGAAGACTTTAACGATTTTCATCTCAAGCACGGCTTATTTAAGGCGTCTCAATCCCTACGAAAACTCTTCATGTAAAATGATTTAGTGGCTACTTTTAGCGGGGGAAAAGCAGATTGAATCACTGCCTGCCACACATTTTTTGATTCGTGCATGAGAGATTCATCATGAAAACTTGCTCCAAGTGCGGGCAAACTCAGCCATTTGCAAATTTCCACGTCAATAAAACAGGTCGAGATGGCTTGAAATCAACGTGCAAAACGTGCAGCAATGCAACCAGTTTTGCGTGGAGAGAAAAAAATTCTGACCGTGTGGCCCAAAACAAACTGGCATATCGGCATGCCAATCAAGATGCTTTGGCGCGCAAGTCGGCGCAATGGCGCGAAGAAAATCCGGAGCGTTTTGCACAGCAAATGGCGGCATGGCGTGCGGCCAACCCTGAGAAGATCAAGGTCAAAAATGCGGCATATCGCGTAAATAATCCTGAAGCCCGTAAAGCGCACCATCAAAATCGACGTGCTCGTAAAAAACTGGCAGGTGGAAAACTGTCCAGCGATTTGGTGCAAAAGCTTTTGAAATTGCAAATGGGTAAGTGCGCATGTTGCAAGCAGCCACTCGGCAAGGACTACCACTTGGATCACATTTTGCCGCTGGCCTTGGGCGGCGCAAATACCGATGACAACATGCAGTTGTTGAAGGCGCGATGCAATATGGAAAAGAGAGCAAAGCACCCCATTGATTTTATGCAGCAGCGCGGGTACTTGTTGTAAAAATCACTGCCAGTGAGATGAGAAGGTCAGTGGCTGCACGGCCAGCCGCTCCGGCCAGTTGTGTGCAGCCGCCTTCAAGTTGGCCATAACCTCGATGCCAATTTCGTATGCGTTGACGCCTTCGCCAGCGGCCTCGCATACGACCTTGACAAGCCCGTTATCGTCTTCAAACAGGTGGATTGAGAACAAAGTTTGGGTTTTCATGTCCTCATGATAGTCCAAAGTTACGGCCTCCACCATAGGACGTCACAAGCGGCCACGATTAGGCATAGCAGGAACACGGTTCGCTCGAATTTTTCCCATGTAGTCATCATTCTTTTTCTCCTGCGGCATGGCGGCGAGCAGCGTCCCACATGAGATAAGCATCGGTCACGCTTGTGCATTCAAACGGATACGCTTCGTGAAACGCAGACTCATCCATGTCCAGCGCGAAGTATGCGCGGACAATTTCTTCAGGTGCGTTTGCAACGATTCGCGCATAAGCCTGAACGAATGCCTCTTGGTCGTGGGTTAAAGTTTTCATGCTGTCTCTCCTTGTGGCCCGTATGCGCGGGTTTCATCAGTAGCGATGTCTTCCGCCTCCACATCATTTAGCTCCCATTCTGCATCGTTGCAGTCGTAGTCGCCCGTTTGCAGTTCCAGCCATGCCGCCTCTTCTGCAGCCTCTTGGTCTGTGGCTTCCACTGTCAAAGTGACCCAGCTTGTGCGTTTAAATTCCACTTGATATGTTTTCATTCTGTCTCTCCTTATCGGTTGTCGATTGCTTCGAGGCACTCGCGGGCGCAGGCTTTCCACGCCTCTTGAGCAACGAAGGTTTCTTTTTCCCAAGGCGGTGCGGCCTGAGTCTTCTCCGCATAATGGCGGATCGCCTCGATCACGAACGCTTGTATCAGTGCGCCTTGGCCTGAGTGCGTCATCAAGTCCTTGACAAATTGCGTGTTGGTTTTATGCAAGATTTTCATGTTTTCTCTCCAGTAAAATTTCGGCAGCCAGTTTGCAGGCGGCCTTGAGTTGGTCGGTGGCTTGTCCCTCAAGGGAAGCGGCCAGTCGCAGGGCCTCGCGCATTTGCTGGTGCGTGTGCGCTTTGGCCCCAATGAGATAAGCCCGAGTCAATGGGTTGTCGGCCTCGGGGAAGGTCACGGCTTTTCCAGTCGGGCTTCTTGTCGGCCCTTATCCACAAGCTCTCGCGCCTCGGCATGGTCTCTAAGCTCCTCAGATTCCAGCATCACGCGAATGGCCTGAGATGCGGCCGCGCACTGGTTCGGTGTGCTGGCCCGCTCATACTTAAAGCCCGCATTTATGTACGCTGATTCGGTGTGTTTCATGCCTTGCACTCCTCGCAGTCGGGGTTGTGGCAGTCTTCATTTGCGTCAAGGTCGTGGCCGCAGTAGACACAGGGCAAAGCCTCGGCCTCGGGCTCCTCTGGTGCGTCGAGATAGTCGGCCAGCATACAGCCGAAGTGATAATCTAAGCCTCGCATTTTTTTCTCCAGTTGTCGGGACAATTTCCCGCAAAACCCTGACGCGCAGGGCTTCACGTGAGAATGTCAAGCGGCCACAATCGGGATGACGCGACGCGCCTTGCGGTCAGTCTCGCGGGCTTTGGTTCCGTGTGCGCGAAAACCGATAATCTGCTTGCGGTCGGCACGTTGGCACAGTCCGCACAGTGCGCAGGTCATATAGTCCACAGTCTGAGCAGGGCAGACAAGCACAGGGCGGCCCTCGGGCGTGGTCGTATGCTTGGGCGTGTCAATCGGCACAATGGCCACTACGGGCAGGCCATGCGCGGCCAGTTGGTCGGCCTCTCCCACGTCATCAGCGCTGAGGTTTATCGTAAAGCCCCAATCGGTCGCATGCTTGGCCCATTTAATCGCGTCAGGGCTTTTCTTGTGCGTATACGTAAAACCCTTGCGGCCAAGGTTCGCGGCCACGATCTGGCCTAATTCCACAGCATCGACGGCCTCGCCTTCTCCGCTAATATCTCCTGCCACGTTATGGCGCCAGATTTGGCCCTCTGGCATTGCCTCGATAAACTTTAGCAGCGCGGCCAGTTCGACGCCACGCTGAGGTATTTTGTCCCACGTCATGCGGGTATGGAACCCCTCAGCGTAGCAGTCATCGAGGTAATGCGGGCAGCTTGGTGGGCAGGTCTCGCGCTGAGAGTAGGTCACGGGTATTGGGCCCGTTTTCATGTTGCTTGATTGTTTGACGGCTTGGAATTTCATGGCTCAGGCTCCGATGTGAATGAATGTGACGTGCTGGCGGACAAACTCGTTGGCGCAGAAGTGGCCAAGGATTTTGTTGTAAACGTCCCGTTTGCTGTGGTAATAATCGGCGTCACGCTCTCCGGCTCGGAAGTTGTTCCACTGATTCGCGCGCGCGTTGGCCTCGATGTCGCGCTGTAAACTGTGCTCGCTGTAGTACGCCTTAAACCCGTGAATGTCGTAGTGGGCGATAAACCCGCTCGCAAGATATAAAAAGTCGTATCCGGTACGGTTCAGCTTTTCGATGTCTTTGCAGGCAGCCAGTACATTGCGTACGATGTTGGCCTGTTGTTTTGGTGTCAGTGGTGTCATGGTTTTGCTCTCAGTGTTTAATGGTTCGGGCGGTCACGCGCATGCTGATGCTTTCTTTGCTGGTGGTCGTATGAGCAGCGATTAACTGGCGCGAAGGGTTTAAGCGCTGAGCTATTCCGGCCCAATCAATCACGGCACGGCCTGAGCATTGCGCGAAGCTCACGCGATACAGTGAGCCCTCGATTCGAGGCAGGCCCGCAGCTTCGAGGTCGGCCCTCAGCTTTTCCGCATCGTCCTGAAGTGCGGCAATTTGCGCCTTTAGCAGTCCAAGGCGGTCGGCTTTTCCGCTCAGGGTTTCGGCAGGGTCTCCGCTCACGTTAAAACGTGCAGGAAAGCCCGCGAGGATGTCGTTTGCGAAGTCTGCAAAGTGTTCTGGTTTCATGGTGTTATCTCCGGTAAGCAAGGGCGCGAGGCCCTCGCAGGGTTTCAGTTATTGCGGAAGTCGGAAGGGCGCTCAGCTTCGAGGTCGGCCATTGTCTTGAGACCGATAGCGCGGTAAGCATCGGCCAAAATGTCGCGGGCAGCTTGCTGGTTTAGCCCGAGGTCAAGCAGTTGCAGCCGTCCGGTATAACGCTCGATAATCTCGCGGCCCTCGGCTTTGTTCGCAGGCGTGGCAGGCGCGCCCTTGAGGTGTTGAATTTCCGCAGTAAATGCGGCCAGTAGTTGGGGAATCATTGCGGTGGTTTTCATGGTGGTTTCTCCGGTGGTTTAAAAAGGGATGTCGTATGCGTCCAGCTCTACTGGCGCAGGCTTAACGCGAGGCAGCGCAGGGTAGACAAAAAAGTCACACTCGACCGGCTCATCAGGATACTGGTCGGCAGCGAAGCGCTCGGCCTCGGCTCGCGTGGCAAAGTCGGCCATCAGTTCGCGGTAGGAATTCCGCAGCAGCGCATCTGTGCGCGAGCAGTATGCAGGGGCCTCGTATACGACCGCGAAGCGGCCAGAGTCGATCACGGCCTTGATCGCGCGGGCGGTCTCGGCTCCAGCTTGGAAGGCTTCCATTGTGCTGACCTCATAGGCCATTTGGTGGGCGTGGCTCATGTTGTTTTCTCCGGTTTAGTTTGCTTCGATGTCGTAACGCTGTTCGAGGTCGGCCTGCCTTACACCGAAGCGCTTGGCCACGATGTAGGCTTGATCGGGAAACTCTCCGCCATCGCGCAAGGCAATGACAAGGGCGCCAACGGCTTGACTGAGACGGACTGCATAACGTGGTGACATGGTTTTCTCCGGTTAGTTGTATCAGGTAGGTCAACCGCTGACCTGCCTGCGATAAATTCTACAGTCTGTCGCGAGTCTGTCCAATGATTTGTTTTTATCGCGAATCGGGAATCAATAGGCAAAACCTATTTTGCGGGGAAAGAAAAGGCGAAGCCTTGCAGCTCTCGTGCTGTTCCCCTACACTCGCACACATGACGAACACACTCAAAACCCCCAAGAGACTGACACGCAAGCAGATAGAGGCAGGGCTCGATACAGTTCCCGTTTCATCCTTGCTGTCCGGCAGCCGGAAGGAATTAACGGCCAAGCAAGCCAAGTTCGCACGCGAGGTCGCGCTCGGCTCCACTAAGGCCGACGCTTACCGGAAGTCGTACAACGTGACCAGCAGACACACAATGACCAGCAAACCATATGAGCTCGCACGCGATGAGAGAGTGAAGGCAGAGATCGAGGCGATCAAGCGCGCCCAAGAGGCTGAGCACATAAAAAGTCCGGCCGCTCTCCGATCCCTTGTAATCCAAACCCTTGTCGAGGTCGCCACGAACCCAGAGGCCAAAGACGCCACGCGCTTGCAGGCGGTCAAGATACTCGGCACGGTCACAGAGATAGCAGCCTTTACCGAACGGAAAGAGACCAAGGTCGTGACCTCCAGTCAAGACGCACGCGCTGAAATCATGGCCGAGCTCAGAGCATTGACGAACGCGCATGCCAGTGACGCTCGGGTGATCGAGACCGAGGCAGAGTCCCTCCTGATGGAATTAAGCCAGCCAGCAGAGACCCACCCATCCCCCAC
>VFSW01000697.1_pt1 | contig 49892 bp, 46 predicted proteins | sample 5358111 | NCBI WGS metagenome assembly VFSW01 (sample SAMN11554181, study PRJNA540505) | mine drainage metagenome | isolation source: sediment from site ElyBrook_90M | place: USA: Ely Copper Mine, Vershire, VT | collected 2017 | reverse complement strand
CAGGGCGGGCTTCAGCGCCTGGGCGGGTGCGTTTGCATTTTCTTCCGGCCCGCTGGCGACGCCGGCCGAGTCGGGCTCTCGATTTGAGGCAGGAGACTCGGATGCGCCTTGTCGATAAACCCAGGAAGACACCGTGGCCCCTTGCCATATTGTCGTCCCGGCGATGTCATCGCACTTGGGCCGGTCTGGTCGCGCGTTATCGCAAAGCGGCGCGTCTACCGGCACGGCTGTCCGGGGAGCAGCGGCGCCGTGAGCCCAGATCGCCACTACGCCGTTTGAACGAAGCCGATGCCACAACAGGTCGTTATCCCGGCTCGTCAGAGGTGCCCTGTGCCAATCGTTGAATGCGCCACCGAACCAATACCCCAGTAGTAAAAGAGCACACAATCCGGTACGAAATGCATGAACCACGACCACAACATGCCTTCAGTCTGAACCATGGCTGTCCCTGTCACCATACCCAACGTCAGTGTCATCAGAACGCCAGGGAAGCCTGCCGGAAGCCCGTTCCAATGTCCCACACCGAAAATGAAAGCGCCAACAGCTACGGCATGTATCGGGCCGAAATTGGTCCGGACGGCGCCGACCAAAAGATTCCGGTTCAGGAACTCCTCTTCAAACGCATTGACCGCAGCAAGCATCACGGCCCCTGGCACCATTGCCCACGACTTCGAGCCAGCAGTGCCGGTGAAGGCGACGAAGACCCACGCACACAGCGCGGCGACGAGTGAAAAAACGGGCGCACCTACAGACCAACGAACGCGGAACGGGCGGAAAGGCGCACACAGATTCCCCGGGTGAAGGAAAAACCGATCGGGGCGGCGCGAGCACCAGACCCATGCCGGAATCATAATGGCGAACACAACCGAGGCGAGGAACAATTCACTCCACCCAAATCCTCGTGCTGCCATCAGGGTGTAAGTCCGTGAGTTCCTTGCGATGTGCCCTAAAGCCACTGCCAGCAGCTGGATTAGATAGGCAAAGGCAAATGGGCGAAGCACCGCCAGAGAATCCCAGCGGGTTCCCGCTACGACGACTACGATCACAACAAAGATGCGAGCCCAAATCAGCCAGCCCGGCACCGATCCGAGAGCAACCTGGCACGCGATTTCGGAAATCGGGGACACCACCGCAATGAGTACCCACAGTCTGATCCATGGCGCCGGCGTTTGGCTCAGACCGGCAGTTTGCGGGAATGTCTCGAACGGAGGCGTGCTCGACATGCGGAGACGTGAACGGTCAGTTATCGGTAGGAGGCGCGACGCTGTCGACCACAAGGACGTCGACCTTTTCACGGTCGGGCTTGAGCTGCAATCGAAGTTGCTCGTGGAGCGCAGTAAACAGCGACGGTCCGTTCTGATCTGGAGTAGCCGCTGTGCCGTCGGCTGGCGCTGGGCCCGGTGGCTGCTGCTCTGGCGCGTACGAGAGTTCGATGTCGTAATTGCCCGCCAGCCCCGTCTGATCCGCCACCGTCCGGCCGACGGCGATCGACAACACCGAAGCGAACTGTGACATCGGGCTTCCTACCATGATCATTTTGCCCGGTCCACCGGGCCGAGGCCCACACTGCGTTGTTTGCGCGGCAATGCCCTGGCCTCCCGCGGCGTCACCCCGTCCTGCGATCGGGGGTGCGCAGACGGCAGTGGACGGGCGAAGCGACGGTCCCGGCGCGTCGTTCGGGCGGGCGCGCGTCAACGCATAGACCGACTGCTCTCTCTTCTCCATATGGGCCGCCAGCTTGAAGCGATCGGCGAGAAGCGCCTGCAGCATCGATCGCAGCTGGTCGCGCGACGTGATCGCGTCTGCCTTCGCGGTAATGTCGAATCGCTCCTCACTGGCCCAGTTGGGCACGCCTGCGAGCCGCGAAGGCTGCTGGATGCCATAGGCCAGCTGAATGATGGCGCGCAGCGGGACGTTGACCAGGTTGACGCCGTTCGGCCGGACGTTGATGTTCGTCCCCTGTGGTCCCGATTTGTTCGCCCGCACCGAGGCCACGTCGAACGTGGCGCCGGGCGGCTGCGGCGCTGCGGAAACCGTTCGGTCAACTGTGGCCGGCCGCGATTGCGCAATAAGGCGCAACGGACCGGATTTTTCGTGCGACTTCTCGCCCTCTGCGTTGCGATCGACCGGTCTTACGGACACTGCATCAAATTGTGGCGTTGTAACGGTCTGTACAGGAGCGGCTTGCGGCGCGGCAACCAATCTGAGGGGCGACATCGCAATAACGAGCACTATCGCGACTCCGCAAGCAACCGCCAGCGCGAGGATCCCCGCGCGACCGCGCCGCTGCCGGGCGTCGAGCACCGCGCCAACGCGGGTTGCCAAATCGGCACGGTTCGCCATCGCCAACAGCGGCGACCTCCGGGCCGTGGACAAGCGCTTCGCGAGTTCGACCAGTTGGTCAGCATAAGCGGTTGCCTCTGAGCGTCCAAGCACCGCGTCATCGCAGGAGCGCTCGGCTTCCAGCACAAGTCTCCGCCACGCGATCCAGACCAACGGATGAAACCAATATGCGGCACATACAATCCGCGCGAGGCAGCGGGTGACTGCGTCGCCGCGCCGAATGTGCTCCAATTCGTGAATGGTCGCGCGATTCAGGTCCTCCTGGCTCCAGTTCTCTGCGTCCCGGGGCAGCACGATGACAGGATGCACGACGCCGCAGGTCATCGGCCCCGGCAGTGCTTCATGCAGCAATACTTCGACGCGACGATGAATGCGGCTATCGAGCGCGAGAGTTTCGACGACCGACTGTCCACGTCGCCACGGCAAGCCAGATCGGCGCAACGACCGAATCTGCCACAGACCAATCATTACCGGGAGCAGAAAAAGCACGGCTCCGATGGCCCACGCAGCGAGCAATACGTTCGATAGAGAAAGCTCCGGCGCCAGCGCCGTTACGGGGGGCACACGAGTACCAGCCTCCGCTGTCGCAACGGCCGGGCTCGCATCGCCGCCCATCACGAGAGGAGGCAAGGCCGCCCGGCTCTCCACCCCGACCGGCACGCCGACTTGAACTGGCGGCATGACGCCGGAGGCGATCGGCAGTAGCAAAATCGCGCCGAACGTGGCAGCCAGCAGTGCATGACGAACCGCCGCGCGATTGCCACTTGCCAGCCATGCAGCCGCAAGACCCAATGCGGTCGCAAGACTCACTTTGGCGAGAATCGACATGGCCAGGAAATTACTCAAGGCGCGCATTCCTTCGCTGATAACGGGAATCATGACTGTTGCTTCCTTTCCTTGCGAACACGGTCGATCTCCTCTTTGAGGGCGTCGAGTTCGTCGTCGGTCCACGACGTATCGGCAACCAAAGCCGTCATCATCTGTCGCAGCGAGCCGCCGAAGAAGGTCTGCAAGTACTGTTGCAGCGCTGTGCGTTTCGCGACGGCCGGCGAGATCGTGGCGGAATAGATATAACGAAGGCCGTCTTGCTGGTGTTTCAGGCAATCCTTCTTTTCAAGCCTTGCCAGCATGACGCGAACCGATGAATCGCTCGGCGGGCTCGTGAGGCGTGCACGGATCTCTTCGGCCGACGCGCGATTGCCCAGCGCAAAGATGGCGTTCATGATCTCCCGCTCCCGGCGGGTCAATCGCTCAGTGCTCGTTTTAGGCATCGGCAGGGACTTGCGTCAGAATTACATGCGACATCTGTCACATAATACACGCGACAACCGTCGCATGTCAAGCTCTTGATACAACTCACTTCATTTGTTCGGAAGTCGCATACGACAGAAGTGTCCCGCACGGGTTACTCGCGATCATTCGCAGCGTTTACCGACTGATGGACGATATCCTCCGAAATACCTTCGCCGATTCCAAATGCGTGCAGTGGTTTTGCCTCGATGGGTGGTTCTTCATCGGCTCTGGAGCGACCTCAGGAAGACCATGAGATCGGCGTCGTCCCGCCAGCGTTTCTTGTTGCCGTCCACGCTGATCTCGCATTTCGCCAACGCCTTCGACTTCATTTCGACGTCGATCTCCGCGTAGATGTTGGTGGTGTCGAGCGAGACGTGCCCGAGCCAAGCCCGGATCGTGTTCAGATCCACGCCGCCTTTGAGCAGATGGCATGCCGTCGTGCGACGGATGACATGTGGTGTAACCTTCTTGTTCTTGAGTGACGGCTGCTTCGCAGCAGCACGCTGACCGTAACGCTCCACCAGCGCGTACACGCCAGAGCGAGTCAACGGCTGACCGAGGCGATTCAAGAACACCCGTGCTTCCGGCCGGCGGCCAGCGGTGATGACCGCGAGCGCCGCCGCCGTGGCCGGCCACCTCCTCCAGATGCTGCAGGAACAGCCGGACAACATCCGCCGAAAGCTGCTCGACCAACAGATGATCAACCTGCTTTTTCAGTTTCTTCGCCACGAAGGGAAGCAGCAGGGCGAGCGTGTCGCGATAGCTGCGTTGCGTATTCTTCGAAAGATTGCGATCCACCACCATGTGCTCCAGGAGGAATCGGCGAATCCAGGGGCCGAGCTTGCTGTTGTTAGTCAACAACCACCTCCACTCCAACAAACGCTTGAAAACGCAGACTGGCCTGCTGAAGCAGTTCCGGAGTCATCGTCAGGTACTTCTGTTTATGGAACATCTGGAGGTGGCCCAAATAGGTTGAGAGCCTGGGAAGCATCAAATTTACATCGGCGCCGGTTCTGTACCACCCGACCAACCGGTGGACGGCAAACGAATGCCGAAGGTCGTGGAGGCGGGGCTGGTAACGTTCGCCGTCTTGTCGATGGACCTCTGCGATCTTGCGCAAGCGGTTGAAGACTTGTTCGGCCACTTGAATACTCAGCCGGGTGCCCGTGTCGGCCACAAAGAAGGGCGCATCTTTGTCCTCCGAATGGCCCAAACAACGTCGCGTGGCGGTGTAGCGTTCAAGGACGAGAGCGAGGTCGCTGCCGATCGGCACGAGCCGGTCCTTGTAGAACTTGCTGAGTCGAATGTTGGCACCCGTTTCACCAGATCCACATCCGACATGACGAGCCGGAGTGCCTCTCCGATCCGCAGGCCAGCGCCATACAGAGCGAGCAACAGCGTTTGCATCGTGTGAGATTGCAGGCTATGTGTTTGAGCGCTTTCCGCGGTCGCGAAGCCAGGCGAGGACGTCGACACCGATACTGACGGGTTGCTTGATCGGCCGGTAGAAGCGTAGACGTCCGACCCGGATATAATCCCTCATTGACCGGGATGAACCCCTTTCTGCTCCGCAGCGCGCTGGTAGCGGCGCTGGGCGGGTTGCTGTTCGGCTTCGACACCGCTGTGATTTCCGGCGCCACCGGCGCGCTCACCCTGACTTACGCACTTTCGCCGGGAATGCTCGGTCTCACGGTGGCGAGTGCGTTGTGGGGAACGGTCGTCGGGTCTCTCTCGGCCGGACACCCGAGCGACCGCTACGGGCGTCTCGCCTGCCTGCGCGCGATGGGTGCTCTGTATCTGCTCTCGGCCGCCGGATGCGCCGTGGCCTGGAGCTGGTATGCGCTGCTCGGCTTCCGTTTTATCGGCGGGCTCGCTATCGGCGGATCTTCCGTGATCGGGCCCATGTACATCGCCGAGATCGCTCCCGCCGCGAACCGCGGACGTCTGGTCGGTTTCTTCCAGTTCAATATCGTGTTCGGCATCCTGGTCGCGTATCTCTCGAATTACCTGATAACGCTGGCGGGCTTCGGCGCAGGCGAATGGCGCTGGAAATTCGGTGTGGCGGCGCTTCCCGCCGCGGCGTTCATTTTCGCGCTCTTCGGCATTCCGGAAAGTCCGCGGTGGCTGGTGAAAGCCGGGCGCGCGGAAGAGGCGCGAGACGTTTTGATTCGCATCGGCCAGCGGCGCGTGAACCGGGAACTTCTCGAAATCGGCAAGACCATCGGCGTGGAACGCGGACAACGCCGCACGGCTCTGTTCCAGCGGCGTTTTCGCAAGCCCGTGATACTGGCCATCACGATCGGCATGTTCAACCAGCTCGCCGGAATCAACGCCATCCTGTATTACCTCAATTACATTTTCGGGCGCGCCGGTTTCAGCAAGGTCTCAAGCGACATGCAGGCCGTGGTGATCGGCCTGACGAACCTCGTCTTCACCGTTGTCGGCATGTCGCTGATCGACAGGGCCGGAAGAAAAAGCCTGCTGCTGGCGGGCGCGGCGGGCACGGGCGTTTGTCTGGCGGGCGTGGCGGCCATCTTCGCCACCGGCCGGCACGGCGACTTGTTGTTATGGTTTCTCGTCGTCTACATCGCCTTCTTTGCCCTCTCGCAGGGAGCCGTGATCTGGGTTTACCTCAGTGAAGTGTTTCCCAACACGGTGCGGGCGAAGGGACAGAGCCTGGGCAGTTTTACGCATTGGATCGTGAACGCACTCATTTCCGCCATCTTCCCTGTAATGGCGAAACGCTCGGGCGCGGTCCCGTTCGTGTTTTTCGCCGCCATGATGGTTGTGCAATTCGTGGTGGTCCTGACGATCTATCCGGAAACGAAGGGCGTCAGCCTGGAGAATATGGAAGCGCGACTGAAGTCTTAAGCATCAGCGCGAAACTGGAAGGCATGGATCTTCGCCCTTATCTGCCGTCGGACCGCTCCGCCTGTCTCGCCCTGTTCGATTCGAATGTCCCGGAGTTCTTCGATCCGGCGGAGCGTGCAGGCTTTGAGTCGTTTCTCGATCGGCCCGATTGCCGCTACCTCGCGATGGAACACGATGGCGCCATCGTCGGCTGCGGCGGCTATGCGCTCGACACGGAAGCAGGGCTGGCGAGTCTCGTTTGGGGAATGGTGCGGCGCGACTCGCACAAACTGGGACTGGGGCGTTTTCTTCTTCTCTTCCGCCTGCGCGAGATCGGGAAGGCGGGCGGGATCCGGATGGTCCGCCTCGACACCTCGCAGCACGCGGCCCCGTTCTTTCGCAAGCAGGGCTTCAAGGACACGGGCATGGTAGCGAACGGCTATGCTCCCGGCTTCGACCGCATCGAGATGGCGATGAAGCTGGTTGTCTGTCCATGAGCCTGTCCATGAGCGCTTCATACAATAAACCTTTCACCCAAATCGGTTCAGGAGCTGAGCATGAAGCCAAAACGGATCGGGATACTCACCGGGGGCGGCGACGTCCCCGGCCTCAATTCGGTCATCAAGACGGTTGTCTATCGCGGCGGGGAAGCGGGCTGCGCGGTCACGGGCATCCGCCGCGGCTGGGAGGGCCTCACGCACGTCAATTTCGACGACCCGGCGAGCACCGCCCGCTACATTCTTCCTCTTACCCGGGACAATACCCGGACCATCGATCGCACGGGCGGGACCTGGCTCCACAGCTCCCGCACGAATCCGCTCAAAATGAAGAAGGCCCCGGCGTTTCTGCGGGACGCCGGCTTCCCTGCGGCGCAAAGCACCAAAGGCGGCGTCACTTCCACCGTCTATGACATGACGTCGCAGGTGCTGAAAAACATCGAGAAACTGGAACTCGACTACCTGGTCGCGATCGGCGGCGACGACACGCTCAGCTACGCCGCCCATCTCGACAAGCAGGGCGTCAAGGTCATCGCGATTCCCAAGACGATGGACAACGACGTTCGCAATACCGAGTACTGCATCGGCTTCTCGACGGCCGTCTCGCGCGCAAGCGACGCCATCGAGAGGCAGCGCACCACAGTCGCCTCGCACGAGCGCATCGGCATCTTCCGCATCTTCGGCCGCGACGCCGGCTACACCGCGCTCTATACGGCGTATGCCAGTTCCATGCGCTGCTGCATTCCGGAATATAAGGTCAACCTCGACCGTCTGATCGATCTGATTCTTGAGGACAAGAAAAAGAACCCCGGCAGTTACGCCCTGATTCTCCTCTCGGAAGGAGCGGAGTGGGAGGGGTATCAAGTCACCGAATACGGAGAACCCGATGCGTTCGGCCATCGCAAGAAAGCCAATGTCGCCGAAGCCCTGAGCGACGCCATCAAAAAGCGCAGCGGCGATGAAACCATCGTCAGCGATCTGACCTACGACCTCCGGGGCGGCCCGCCCGATTTCGTGGATAAAATGGTCGCGTCCACGTTCGCGGGCATCGCCATCGACCTCATTGAGGAAGGGAAGCATGGCCTGATGACGGCCATCAATGAGGGCTGCTACGCGGCGATGCCGATTCCCGATCCGAAACTCGGGCCGCGCAAGATCGATATCGGCGCCATGTACAGCACCGATCGCTATCGCCCGACCTATTCCGGGAAAATGGGGCTGCCCATCTTCCTGACCCGCGCGTGAGTTTGCGTTCCTTCTGGCGGCGCTTGACCGGAAAGTCCCGGGTTGCGGTCCTGAGTCCGGAATTGCGGGTTGAGATTCGCCGCAATTTCGATGCCGCGTCGCGCGACGAGAATCATTTTCCGTCGACCATCGACCCGCGCATCCGGCACGTGCAGATTCTTCTAAAGTTCTTCGGGAATCTGGCCGATAAACGTGTGTTGGATGTCGGGTGCGGCAAAGGACGGTTTGCCCGGGTGCTGCAAGAACAGAATCCGGGCACGGAAATCTGGGGACTGGACATATCGGAGGAGATGCTCCGGTTCGTCCCCGCAGGTATTCATACCGGGGTGGGGTCGATGACCGAACTGCCCTTTGCCGACTCGGCGTTCGACTGCGTTTATGCAACCGAATCGCTCGAGCACGCGGTTGAGATCGAGCGTGCCGTGGAGGAGATGTGCCGGGTGCTGAAGCCGGGCGGGCGGCTCGCGATTATCGATAAGAACGCTGAACATTGGGGAAAACTCAGAACTCCGGCATGGGAGCGCTGGTTCGAGCGCGAGGCGCTGGAGAAACTTCTGGCGAGATATTGCCGCTCCGTCGAGAGTGAATACCTCTCGTACTGGGAAGATGTCGCTCCGGATGGCCTGTTTCTGGTCTGGTTTGCGCGTAAATAGGCAGAATTAAATCTGAATAAAGACATGAACGATTGCGCTTTGAGCGGCGCCCCTCCGCCGACGTATGGCCGGATGCCTCACCGGAACCTGAGCGATGAGGTGAATCGATGCATTGTCCAGTCGGAAGTCGAAGGAGGTGTCTACCTCTCCGATCTTGCGGCCGGCGTGCGTCTGGAACTGGAAACCGAGCACCACAATTATTCGGTCCTCAATCTCGGACAAGGGCGCGTTGAGATCTGCGGACACCCCAAATACTGCCCATGGCCGACCGAAGTGACCCTTCGCGGATCGAACTGGGGCGGCTCGCTGCTCAAGCCCCGCTATCTGGGGCGGGGCATGCGGCTGGAATTCTGGCACCCGGCGCACGAAGTGGTCACTACTTCGCGCATTCTGGCAATCCGCCAGCTGATCTGACGGAGCTGCTCTGACGGAACGCCGTCCCCCACTTTATACACTGGTAGCGACATGGCTAATGGAAGCGCAGTCGCGAACCCCGCCTTTGTTCCCTTCGAGGAGCGGCGTGTATGGAAATCCACGCTCGGCTGGATTGCGGCTATTCTGATTTCCGCCGTTTTCCTGGTGGCGGGGCTGTGGAAGCTCACCGACCCCGCGGGAGCGGCGGCGCGTCTGGCCCAGGCGAGAGTCCCCGAGTCGTTGAGCGTTCTCACCGCCGTAGTGCTGGGCATCCTGGAGACCTTCACGGGCATTTTGCTGCTGGCGCCCCGGTTCCGGCGCTGGGGCGCCTCGATCGGCACTTTGCTGCTCCTCGCGTTTATGATCTTCATCGGAATCCACTACAACGAATTGCGGGGCGCCGATTGCTCATGCTTCCCCTGGGTGAAACGCGCCGTCGGACCCGCATTCTTCGCGGGCGATGGGATCATGATGCTGCTCGCGATCGGCGCGGGCGTCCAGGCGCGCTCGTCGCGCGGAATTCGCCCGGCGGGAGTGCTGCTGGGCGCGGTCGCCGTCTTCGCGCTGGCATCCCTGGGATTTGCTTCCGTCCGCCACAAGGGCACGCAGGCTCCGGCCACGATCGCCGCCGAGGACGGGCGTCAGGTATCGCTGCGGGAAGGCAAGGTTTTCATCTACTTCTTCGATCCGCAATGCCTGCATTGCCTCGAGGCGGGACGGCGTCTGGCGGCCCTCAACTGGGGCCAGACCCGATTCGTCGGAGTGCCCACGGAGAATCCTCAGTTCGGCGACTGGTTCATGGGCAAAGCCGGGCTGACCGGAAAAGGTCCGGTTTCGACTGATCTTGCGTTGCTGCGGAAGACCTTCCCGTTCGATACCCCGCCCGCCGGCGTGGCGCTCGAGAATGGGTACGAAACGGCCATGCTGCTGCAGTTCGAAGACAAAGAGCCGTTCGCCGCGTTGAAAAAAATCGGCTTCGTGAATTAATGGATGGCTTCAACGTCCGCTGACATGAGATTATTCCTTTCGCTGGCGGCGCTGACGTTCGCGGCCGCGCCCCCGATACGCGCGCACCATTCGTTCGCCGCCGAGTACGCCTCGACACTGATCGTGCTGAAGGCCACCGTCGTCCGGTTCGTCTGGATGAACCCGCACACCAGGCTCGATCTCGACGCCACCGGCGCGAGCGGAGCGGTGACGAAGTGGGAATGCGAAGGCAACGCCCCCGGCGGGCTCCTGAGCAACGGCTGGACCCGGGGGCAGCTCAAGCCCGGCGACCATGTGACGATCGAAGCTTTTCCCGCAAAAGAGCGTCCGGCGAAGGACGGCCCCAACATCTGCAAAGTGCGCGCCGTCACACTGGACGACGGCACGCGTCTGATCATGGGTTCGGCCGGCGATCTCCGTTAACGGTCGGCCGCCACGAGCCACACCGCGGCGGGCAATTTCACTCCCGCGGACGAGGCGTAAGGCGCGAGGGCGCGCCGGATCGATTCGATGGCGGCGGCCCGAATCTCATCCGGCTGGTCCGCCAGCGCCCGTTTGGCCGGCCCCATCGCGGATGCCTGCAAGGCTGCGTCTTCGAGCGTTCCTCCGGCTGCCGTGTCAATTTGAATGTCGAGCGGGGTGAACGAAGGCTCCGTGAAGCCGGCCGCCCTCAGAACGCGCGTGACTCGCGCCCTGTCGCCAAACGCGAAAGGGCCGGGCTCTTCCGGCTCCGGTTTCGGCAAACGTGGCACATGCTCGTAAACCGCCTGCAGCGGAACCCTGAGCCAGGGGTTCTCGTCGATCGGACGCCAGCAGGCGAAACGAAGGCGCCCACCGGCGGCGAGGCCCGTCCGCAGGTTCGCAAACGCGGCCACGGGATCGCCGAAGAACATCACTCCGAAACGCGAAACGATCAGGTCGGCGCCGAGACCGCTTACCGGCAGTTCCGCCGCGTCGCCGAGCAGACATGTCGCGTTGGCGAACGTGCGCAGGCGTTCCGCCGCGAACGCAAGCATGGGGCTCGAGACATCCACGCCGACAACGCGCCCCGAAGGCCCGACGGCGCGGGCGATTTCGACCGTCGTGGCGCCGCACCCGCAACCGACATCGATCACCGTTGAGCCGCTGCGCGGCGCGGCAAATTCGAGCAACGGCGCGGTAACCGGCATGAGTGTACGGTCAAGACGGTCGTGGTTACCGGTCCAGTATTCGCCGTCGATTCCATTCCATCGCGTGCGCTGCTCTTCGTTGAAAGCCTGTGCGGGTGTCATAGGGGGATCTTCCTGATTCTAACTGCTCCTCATTGTGAGTATGGATAAGCTAAGGTTTGCAGAACCTGATAAACAGTCTGCCGGCAGGCTCCCATGCCTGCCTGTGCGAGAAAGTCCGGCACCAGCCGAGGCTGGTCGTGCTCACCGGAGGACCCGGCGGCGGCAAGACGGCAGTGCTCGAGATGGCCCGGCGTTACTTTTGCCGGCACGTCGCAATTGCGCCCGAGGCGGCCGGCATTGTTTTCGGCGGCGGGTTCCCCAAGTCGGACACGCCAACGGGCCGCCGCGCCGCCCAACGGGCCATTTTTCACGTGCAGAGGGCGCTCGAGACCGTTGCGCTCGCAAGCCACGAGACGGCGGTCGTGCTGTGCGATCGGGGCGCTCTCGATGGACTTGCCTATTGGCCCGGTTCGCGCCAGAGCTTCTTTAAGGAGTTCGGTATCGATTTCGAGCTGGAACTGCGCCGCTACTCGGCGGTGGTCCACGTTGAGGTTCCCGCACTCGCCTGGGGCTACGAGAAGAATCCGATCCGGCGCGAGAGCGTCGAGCGGCGCTGAAGATCGACCGGCGCATCGCGCGCGCGTGGCAGGGGCATCCGCGAGTCCTGAGGGTCGGCGCCCGTGCCGGATTTCTGGACAAACTGGCGTTCGCGATCGAACTCCTCCGCGGCGAGCTTCCGCCGTGTTGTCAGACTCACATGGTCGAATCCCCCGCCCCGCCGGCTTCCCCTGGGGCGTGAAGCAGCGACTCCGTCCGGGGAGTAGGCTGGAAAGATGGGGCGAGTGCTGATAAGCGCCGGAATTCTGCTGGTCCTTGCGGGCCTCGCGATCCTTCTGGCGGAACGCCTCGGGATTCGCGTGGGCCGCCTGCCGGGGGATATCCATATCGAAGGCCGCGGAGGCAGCTTCTATTTCCCCGTCGTGACGTGCCTTGCGGTGAGCGCCCTGCTGACGCTCGTTTCGTGGCTCTTTCGCCGCTAATGCACCGGCCCGATTTTACCGGGCGGCCAGTAGACGAAGACCGCTCTGCCGTAGATTTCCTTGCGCTCTACAAAACCCCACACGCGGCTGTCGTTCGAGGACGTGCGATGGTCGCCCAGGACAAAATAATGGTCCATCGGCACCACTTCCTTCCGCAGCGACATGTGGTCCCGGTAGTCCGGCGGAACATAGGGCTCGTCCAGCTTCGCGCCGTTGACGTAGACCGCGCCGTCCTCAATTTCGATGTAGTCGCCCGGCAGGCCGATGATGCGCTTGATATACGACTGGCTCGGATCGTACGGGTAGTGGAAGACCACCAGATCCTCGCGCCCGATCGAGTTGGGTCCCAGTTTGTAGATGTACTTGTTGATGAAGATGCGCTCGTTGTTCGTCAGCCCCGGCATCATGCTGGTGCCTTCCACCTTGACCGGCTGATAAATGAACACGATCAGAACGACCGCGAGCACGACCGAAATGGCGATATCGCGCAGCAGGGACAACGCACCGAGCGGCGGCGGAGCGGATGGGGTGGATAGCTCTTCCATGTGTCTTCGAAAACCGGCGCGATTCAGATTATATCGCGCTCAAAAGCCCTTCCCCGCTCCAGACCTACTTGTGCTGAGCCGCGGCTTCAGCCTGCCCCGCGGGTATAGGCGACGGTTTGGGCGGAGCCTGCCCCGTGGCGGGCGCGGCGCCGGCGGCGGGTGCGGCTGCCGCGCCCGGCGCCTTGGAGATCTGATACTGAATGATCAGGGTCACGCGGCGGTTGCTGGCGTCGCTCGGATTTGTCGCCTCGCGAGGACTCTCATCGGCAAACCCGCGTATCTGAGTGACCTGCTCCTCGCGCATGCCATTTTCCCGCATCCAGCGTCTCGCGGCGTTGGCGCGGTCGGACGATAATTCCCAATTCGAGTAATCGGTGCCATCGGCAAAGGGCTTTGAATCCGTGTGACCTTCAATCGTGACTCGATTCGGCAATTTGCCGATCTCCTCGGCCAGTTTCTTCAGGAGATCTTTGCCGAATTCGGTCGGACGCGGACTGCCCGATTCAAAGAATGTCGAATTTTCGCCTTCCAGCAACTCAACCCGCAGCCCTTCGCCCGTCACTGTGAATATCACGTGTTCGCGGATCTTCTGCATGGCCGTCGAGTCTCTGACTGCCTGCTCGAGCTTGTCCTTAAGCTTGACCATATCGTCTTTTCGAATCGAAAGGCTCTCGCTCCCGGAGCCCCGCAACCCGTTGCCCACGTCTTTGCCCTTGCCTTTCGGGTCGGTGAAGTAGCCTCCAACGGCCTTCTGGATCTGTTCGCTGCTGCTCAAAAGCCACAAGACGATGAACAACGCCATCATGGCCGTTACGAAGTCGGCGAACGCCACCTTCCACGCGCCGCCATGGTGGCCTCCGTGCTTCTTGTTGCGTCTGACGACGATGATCGGTTGCGCGCCCTGAGCCAGCAAGTGGTTATGTCATCCGCTTTCGCTCTTATTCAATCCGCTTTCGCTCTTTTTCATTCAATCCGCCAGCTTTCGCTCCTGCCTCACGCCGCCTTGGACGCGGAGCCTCTGGCCGCTCCGCCTTTGCATGCCGACTCCATTTCCTTGAACGTCGGCCGCATGTCGTGAGGAATGCTCCGCCGCGCGAATTCGACGGCGATCATCGGGGCCATCCCCTTTGCGAATGCCATCAGGCCGGCGCGAAGGGTTTGATAGTACTGCACCTCCGCGTCGATCATTTTCTCGAGATTCGCCGCCAGCGGTCCCACGACGCCGTAAGAAAGCAGGATCCCGAGGAACGTACCCACCAGCGCCGCCGCCACCTTCTCGCCGATTTGTTCCGGCGGCCCTCCGAGCGCACCCATGGTGATCACGATTCCGAGAACCGCCGCCACGATTCCAAGGCCAGGCAGAGCGTCGGCAACGGTGATCAGCGCTCGCACGGGCGCCGCGCTGGCGTGATGATGAATTTCGATGTCAGCCTCGACCAGCGCGTCCAGATCGTGCGGCGCGACCACTCCCGCAACCGCCGTCCGCAATGTGTCGCACATGAAATTGAGGATATGCGTGTCCTTGACCAGTTTCGGGTACTTCGAGAAGACCGCGCTCTTTTCGGGATTCTCGATATCCTCTTCCAGCTTCGCCATCCCGCTCTTCCGCGCGAACTGAAAGATATCGCTCAACATCTTGAGGCTCTCCAGATAGGAATCGCGGCTGAACCGGCTCCCGCCCAGGATACCGAGGAGGCTTTTGAAGATTTTGATAATCAGAGGAAGAGGATTGGCGGCGAGCAGCGTACCCAGAGCCGACCCGCCGATGATGAGAAGCTCGGCTGGTTGAACCAGCACCGGCATCTTCCCTTTTTCCATCAGGAAGCCACCGATGACCGCGCCGAACACAATGACGATGCCGATAATTGCAAACATGTTCTGCAGGGTTAATCGGCAGAACCCGCCGGAAACTTCAGGCCGGGCAAGCCTACTGCGGCCGCATGTCGTGGATTTCGAAGTGAAAGCGGTTTGGAGGCAGATGCGCGGCAGGTTCGGGCGACAGGCGCGCCCAGGTTTCGTAGGCTGCGCCCGCGAGTCTGCTGTTGAGAAAAAACAGGAACTGGTCCGAGCAGCAGTCGATCGGGGGCGGCTGCCGGAAGGTCAGACGCATCCCGACAGCCCTGTCGATCGCCACGCCGTGCGTCGGCACGTGTTTGTCGAGAAGCAAATCCACGAAACTGCTGCGCGCGGCATGAGGCCAGATATCCCGGCTCAACAGATGGCGCAACGCGCCGGTCGCCGCGAACGTAATTTCGCACTGGCGTATCCACTCGAGCACGGAATCTCCCAGTGCCCAGTGCGAGAGCAGCCCGAAGTACTGATCCGTCAGGTGCAGCGCCAGATCCAGTTTTCTCTGGTCCATCGTCGCCTCCGGCGCGTCTTCGATCATGTCCGCCGTCTCGACGATCGCCGCCGCCCGTTCGACCAGATCCGCGCGGGTCGTTTCTTCCGGAATGCTTCGCACCAGGAGCGGCGGCAATTCGTGCATGCCCGCCCCCGGAACTTCAATATAAGCGCGTTCCATCGCAGACTCCTGTTTAGTCAGACGTACTTACACCAACTCTGTTTCGTGTATAGCATGAACCTGAAGCCTGCCATCGATGAAACTTGTAATGCCGCGTATAACGAACGGTGATCGCGGCGCGTGCTATCATGCGCGCTTTATGGGTGATGTCAGCGAGTTCAGTATCGGCGTCGATCTGGGTGGAACGAATCTGAGGGCCGCCGCGATCGACCGCTCCGGCAAAATGCTGGACCGCGTGTCGGGCAGCACGGCCCGGTCGGAAGGGCGCGAAGCGATCCTCGGGGATATGGTCGATGCGATCCGGACGCTGCGTGAACGTCTGGGCGCGAGCGGACTGGCGGGTATCGGAGTTGCCGTTCCCGGTTTCATCCTGCTCGAAGAAGGCGTGATCCGCAATTCCAACAATCTCGCATCGCTCGAAAACTTTCCCATCCGCGATGAGTTGAGCCGGCGCCTGGGGACGCCCGTCATTCTCGAAAACGACGCCAACGCGGCGGCTCTGGGAGAGAAATGGATTGGGGCCGGCCGCAGCGTCTCCGACCTCGTGTTGCTGACACTCGGAACGGGAATTGGCGGCGGCGTGATTTCCGGCGGCAAGGTGCTGCGCGGCTTTCTCGGAATGGCGGGTGAACTGGGCCATATCACCGTCGTGCCGAACGGCAATCCCTGCGGCTGCGGCAATCGCGGATGCGTCGAGAAGCACGCCTCGGCAACGGCCCTCACGGCGATGGCGAAGCTGCTGGGGCTGGGCGATGGCTTGACGGCCAAACAAGTTTACGATTTCGCGCTCGCGGGCAACGAAAAGGCGCGCACGATATTCGTATCGATGGGCGAAGCCCTCGGCATTGCGCTCGCGATGCTCGTCAACACGTTCAATTTTCCGTTGTATTTGCTGGGCGGCGGCGTGCTGGGCGCGTGGGACCTGTTTGCGCCGGCGATGCTCGAAGAAACGCGCAGGCGGTCGTTCACCTTCCGCGCGACGAATACCCGGGTTGAAAAGGCGCAGCTGGGGAACGAAGCGGGGCTCGTCGGCGCGGCGTATTTGCCGTTCGCCGCGGCCTGACGCCTGCCGGTCCCGCCTTTCAGTAACGGCGGAGTCACATTTAATTTCTCCATCGAATCAATGCGTTGGCGAATTCCGCGCCCGCTCGCCCCGGGTTCGTCCGCTAGTATCCAGGCAGAAAGGAGGAAAACACCATCATGAACGCATTTGAAAACATTGCCATCGGGCTGCTGCAGGCGGCGGAAATGGAAGCTCCGCTGTTTGTGCATTCCAATCAGGGCACGCTGATCCTGAACGCGAGCGAGAATCTTCTGGGGTCGATTCTGGCGCGGTTTGCTCCGGCGCCGCCCGCCGCCCCTGCCGCACCGGCAGCCTGATTCTCCCGCCGGCGGATTTGCATCGCCGCGCCGGCCCCCGCCGGAAGCCTGTCGAAGCTTGCGGGGGCCGTTTTCGCCTCTGCTTAAACTGTTGTATAATCGATATTTCCAGTGACATCGTTGCCGTCGTTGCCGCCGTTGCAGGAAATACTACCCAGAACATAATGCCTAAAAGAACTTTCCAACCGAACAACCGCCGCCGCGCGAAGACGCACGGATTTCGGACGCGCATGAAGACCTCGGACGGCCAGGCCGTTCTTTCCCGCCGCCGCGCCATCGGGCGCAAGAAGCTGTCCGTCAGCTCGGAGAGGTAGCCCGGATACCAGGCTTTCCAAAAAGTGTCCGGCTGCTGCGATCGAGCGATTTCCGAAAGGTATACGACCAGGGGACGCGTTATACGTGCCCGCTGTTCGCGGCTTTCAGGTTGCGCTCGTCCCCGCCGGGCGATGGCCCACGCGCCGGTTTCACCACGCCCAAAGCACTCGGTAAAGCCGTGGTCCGCAACCGCATCAAACGCCGGATGCGGGAAGCCGTCCGGCTGCAACTGGCATCGGTGAGCGCAGAGTGGTCGATCGTATTCAATCCGCGGCGGAAGGCTCTCGATTGCCCGTTCACCGAACTTCAGGCAGAGGTTGCGCGTTTCTTTACCAGATGCGCTCCGGATTCGGTTTCGGGCGGGCGCTCATCCTCCTCATCCGGGGGTACAGACTGATGATCTCGCCTTTGCTGCCCTCCGCATGCCGCTTCTACCCCACTTGCTCGCAATATATGAGCGAAGCGATCGAAACGCACGGCGCCGCGAAAGGCGTGTGGCTGGGATTGAAGCGGCTGTGCCGCTGTCACCCTTTTCACGCCGGCGGCAGCGACCCGGTTCCGCATTAAATCTGTCCGCATTAAATCTGAATGAGTTCCCCTACACCGCCCAACAAAGACCGCAAAGAGTTGTCGAATGAAGTCCGGATGCTGCTGGCATTCGTGCTCATGGGGTTGATTCTCGTCGTCACCCCTTACGCTTATCGAAAGCTGGGCCTCGCGCCGGCGCAGCCCGAGCGGAAAACGGAGACTGCGGCGAAGCCGGCCGGCGCCGCGACAGCCGCCGGGACGCCGATGAGCCTTTCGCCCGCGCCCGCGGCGCAACCCGAAGCCGGCGAACCCGCGGCCGGGGCGATTTCCGCGGGAAGCGAGCAGGAACAGATCCTCGATACGCCGCTCTATCGCGTGGTTTTCTCCAATCGCGGCGCAACGGTAAAAAGCTGGACCCTGAAAAAGTTCAGGGACAGCGCCGGGCAACCGCTGGAACTGGTCAACCGGAAGGGCGCGGACAAGGCGGGCTATCCCTTCAGCTTTACGTTCCGGGATAAACAGCCGAGCAGGGATCTGAACCAGGCTTTATGGGTTTCCCGTCCGGGACCCGGCGGGCTCAGCGTCAGTTACGAATACTCCGACGGCCGCACGCACGCCCTCAAGACCTTCGCGCTCGAGCATGACGGCTACCTGGTTCAATACGCCGACGATGTCACTTTGAATGGCGCGGGTCTTCCCCACCTGATTGAGTGGAGGGGCGGATTCGGCGACATGGCCGTGCAGAACGCCGCCGGGCAGCAGGCGACCATCCATTACGACCTGGAGAAGAACAAGCTGGTTCGCGATGCCGCGAAGACCGCCAAAAACGGGCCGGTGAACGCCGACGGATCGTTCTCGTTCGCCGGCATCGACGATCAGTATTTCGCCGTCGCCTTTCTGCCGCCGCAGAACGCGGCGCTCCAGACAACCACGTTCGACGATATCGTGGCCTCGCCCGTCAACAACTCCGAAGAGCCCTATCCCGGCGTCGCGGTAGGCGGCGCTTCCAGGAATCAGTTCGGAATCTACCTGGGCCCGAAAGAAGTGGCCCTGCTTCACATGGTGAATCCGAAACTGGACGGCATTGTGGACTGGGGCTGGTTCCGTATCATCGCGCAGCCTCTATTCATGGTGCTGCACTTCCTGAACGACCGCCTGACCCGCAACTACGGGTGGGCGATTATCCTGCTGACCGTCATCATCAACCTGGCGATGTTTCCGTTGAAACTCACCACGCTCAAATCCTCCCGCAAGATGCAGTTGCTGCAGCCCGAGCTGAAGAAGATCAACGACAAATACAAGGGCATCAGCATGAGCGATCCGCGGGCCGGAAACAAGCAGCAGGAGACGATGGATCTTTACAAGAAAAACGGCGTGAACCCCATGGGCGGGTGCATTCCCCTGCTGATTCAGATGCCGTTTCTCTATGCGTTCTACCGCGTGCTCGGGGTTTCGATCGAACTGCGCCACGCGACCTGGCTCTGGATCGGCGACCTTTCTCAGCCGGAACACTTCGCCATTCACGCTCTCCCGCTGATCATGGTGGCCACCAGTTATGCGCTGCAGAAGATGACGCCGCCGCCGGCCGCGGGCGATCCCAGCCAGCAGAAAATGATGCAGTTCATGCCTCTGATGTATCTTTTCTTCTTCTGGCAGGCATCGAGCGGACTGGTGTTATACTGGCTCACTGGCAACGTTGTGGGCCTGGCCCAGCAGTGGTTTTTCAACAAGACCGCGGCCCCCGTGGAAGCGATGGCCGCGGCGAAGAAAGCGATCGTAAAGGACGGTAGGAAGCGGGCTTGAATCCCAAGTATTCGGTGCATGAAACTGGTCCGCGGATCGAGCAGTTTCTCCGTCAGACGATCGCGGACGGCAAATTCGATCTGGACTTCTCCATCGAGGCGGGCGACCATAGCCACCCGGACTTCGAGAACCCGGACATCGTCGTCAAGTTCCGGGGGCCGGACGTGGAACTGCTGCTGGCGAACCGCGCGGAACTTCTGCTCGCTCTCGAACTGGTGGCGCAGGAGGTTCTGCGTCTGCACTCCGACGATCACTCCCGCATCAGCTTCGACGCGAACGATTACCGCGCGCTGCGCATTGAAGAGTTGCGCGCGAGCGCCCTCGCCGCGGCTGAGAAAGTGAAGCATACGGGAACGCCGTTCCGGTTCAATCCTCTGAACAGCAGGGAGCGCCGCGTGATCCATATCGCGTTGCGCAACGAGCATGAGCTGCGCAGCGAGAGCGCCGGTTCCGGGCCGTTCCGGCATGTGGTCATTTATCCCTCGGGCATGGCTTCGCTCCCGGATTTGCCGGCTCCGCCGCCGGATCGTTTTCAGCGCACGGGAGACCGCGACCGCCGCCCCGGCGGCGACAGGCGTCCTCCTCCGCGCGGCCGCCGCTGAGCGGGTTTGAAACTCGCGGACACGATCGCGGCCATTTGCACTCCGCCCGGCCGTGGCGGCATCGGTGCGGTGCGCCTTTCCGGTCCTCAGGCCGTCGCGATTGCGCGCGCCATTGTCGCCATGAAGAGCGAATTGCGCTCATGGGGCGCAACCTTCGGCGAACTGCTGGACGAAGAAGGCCGCACGGTGGATGAGGTGATCGTCACGTGGTTCGCCGCGCCGCACTCCTATACCGCCGAGGATGTGATTGAAATTTCCTGCCACGGAGCACCCGTTGTACTCCGTCATTGTCTGGACCGGACCGCAGGCGCCGGCGCGAGGCTCGCCGAGCCGGGCGAATTTACGCTGCGGGCATTCCTGAACGGCCGCATCGACCTTCCGCAAGCCGAAGCCGTCCGGGACCTGATCGACGCCACCACGCTTTACCAGGCGCGAATCGCGGCCCAGCAGACCCAGGGTTCGGTCTCACGGCGGCTCGCTCCGGTGAAGGCTCAGTTGCTGGAACTCATCGCCCTCCTCGAAGCCGGGATCGATTTCGCCGAGGATGACATCAGCGTCGCGCCCGCCGCGGAGATTCGGCGCCGCCTCGCGCCTGTAATCCAGCAGACCGGCGCTCTGGCCCAAAGCTTCCGTTATGGCAATCTGGTTCGCTCCGGATTTTCGCTCGCGATCGTGGGCCGGCCGAACGCGGGGAAAAGCAGCCTGTTCAACCGGCTCCTGCGGGAGGAGCGCGCGATCGTTACCGAAATTCCCGGCACAACGCGCGACCTTGTCTCCGAAATGGCGGAATTTTCCGGAATCCCCGTGCGCCTGGTGGATACGGCGGGAATTCGCGAAACGCGCGAGACGATCGAGCGGCTCGGAATCGAACGCAGCTGGCAGGCAATGTCGGACGCCGATGTGACGCTCGTCGTTCTCGACGGCGCCGCCGTTTCCGGAGAAGACCGCGATTTGATCGCCAAAGCGCGGGAACAGGGCCGTTGCCTCGTCGTCGCGAACAAATGCGACCTGCCGGATTTCAAAGCCGGCGAGTATGAATTCGCCGTTTCCGCCCTCACTGGCGAAGGCATCGACCGTCTGCGGGAGGCGATCTTCGACATGCTCGCGCCGCGCGGCGAACTGGAACTGCAGGGCGGCTTCATCACCGGCGTGCGCCAGGAACATCTGCTGCGGGAGGCGCTTACCATGCTGGAGAAGGCCGATGACGCGGCTCGCAACGGGTTCCCGCACGAACTGCTGCTGCTGGATTTGTACTGCGCGCTGCATCCATTCGACGCCATTACGGGAGCGACAACCGCCGACGATATCCTCAATCGAATTTTCTCTACGTTTTGCATCGGAAAGTGAGGTATAGTACCCGTTTATCGATATGAGCATCTTCCAGGAGGATTCAGGCAAGCGATGCCGATACCATGGCAACAGGACGCAGGCGCGCCTGGCCGGGACGAGGGCCAGGATTTTTTGAGTGACGTTCTGGATGCAGCGGCCTCCCCCATTTTCGTCCTCGACCCGGAAGGCCGTGTCTTCCGCTGGAATCGGGCAATGGAAGCGCTGACCGGCGTCTCGCCGCGCGAGATCCTGGGGCAACTATTTGCCGAAACGTTACTTTTTCCGGAAAATATCGAAGAATGGAAGCGGGAATTCAAGCAGATGGTGACAGGATCGCCTCCAGTCCCAATGCAATACCGCTGGAGAATCCGGGACGGCGGTTTTATGGCTCCGGCTTACTCGAACGCGGCGGTGCGCGATGCGGCGGGAACCGTGGCGTATATTGTCTCGACTGTGACGGAAAGCGCCGCGGCCTTTGCCGATCTCATGCAGGAGAGAGCCGCCGAGCGGCGGGAGCTTTCGCGGTTTCTCCACGACACGATATCGCAGGACCTGGTCGCGCTCTCGTTCGGCCTCAGCGAGTTGCAGGGTGAAGTGCTCGGTCTTCCCTGCGCCGGAAACGCCGCCCGCGCGGCCTATCTGACCGATCGCTGTTGCAGCAATGTTCGCGCTCTGAGCTATATGCTGTCGCCTCCCCCGCCGGGCGAACCCAACATCCAGACGGCGCTTGAGCATTACGCCGGGTACATGCGCGAGGCCGGTCTGGAGGTGGTTATCGAATCGCGTCCGGGACTGGAGGATGTCTCCCCCGAAGCGGGGTCCCTGCTTCTTGCGGCGGTGCAGGAGTGGGCCGGACGGACGATCCGGACACGCATGAGCGCGAGATTGTTCATCCGCGCCGGGCGCACCGATTCTGGTATTGTCCTCGAATTGAAAAGCGTTCCCGGTGGGACAACCGCCGGGGTGAATGAGATGGCGGCGGCGATTGACGGATGGACGGCCCTGAAGGCGCGCGCGGCGGCGCTCCGGGGACGGTTCGAGGTCACGCCGGGTCCCGAGGGAGCCGTTGGGCGGCTGACACTTCCCGAATCGAGGCGAAAATGAGCGAAGTCAGGATTCTGATCGCGGATGACCACGAACTCGTGCGCAAGGGGCTGGTCAGCATCCTCGCCGCGAGTCATCCGGAATGGCGTGTGGTTGCGGAAGCCGTGAATGGCGCGGACGCCATCGAACAGGGTGAGTCGTTGCAGCCGGACGTGGCTATTCTGGACCTCTCCATGCCGGATCCGGGCGGTTTTCAGGCCGCGCAACGGCTCCGGGAATCGGTGCCGGGAATCCGCATCCTGATCCTGACCATGCACGCGGCCGCCCCTATTCTGCGGCAGTTGAGAAAGGCCGGCGTCAACGCCTACCTGGCCAAGAACGAGGCGCCCAAAATGCTGGTCCTCGCGGTGGAACGAATGCTGGCGGGCGAACCTTTCTTCGCTTCGAGTTCCGCCTCGCGCGCGGCCGAACAACTCGAATCGCCCGAGTACATTCCGGCGCGGTTTCTTCTCACTCCGAGGGAACTCGAAGTGATGCGCCTGCTCGCGCTGGGAAAGAGCAATAAAGAGCTGGCTGTCGATCTGGACATGAGCGTCCGGACGGCGGAGAGTCACCATGCGAGCGTGCTGGAGAAACTGGGCGTCGACTCGGTCGGAGAGCTTGTGCGGATCGCGGTCCGCGACGGTATTATCTGATCAGAAACGCCGCCGGAGCAGGCCGCGAAGCTGCTTCGGATCCGCCAGCAGCAGGTACAGCACGCCATACGGGAGCAGCACGGCCATGGCGGACAGGATTGGATGCAGAGTTCCCGGGATCTGCAACTTGATCGCCCAGGCGGCGCCCGCCGCAAACATCGCAGCGGCCCACAACCGCATCAGGTAACCGGCGCCGACGGGATCGGAGCCGATGCGCCGCCCGAGCGACCGCCGGAGCAGCAGAAATTCGATCCACCCGCTGACGCCCGCCGATGCCGTCAAGCCGGCCACACCCCACTTCGGGTCGATGCCGATCATGGGCGGCAGAGGGATCGCGCAGAAGTATCCGAGAACCATCGTCAGCGCAACCCGCACGATGGCGAAGCCCAGAGGCGTCCGGGTGTCTTTCAAGGCGTAAAAGGCCGAGGAGTAAAGCCGCCCCTGGGTGGAGGCCAGCAGTCCGACGCCCGAGCCCGCGAGGATTCCCCAGGCGTAGATGGCGTCCGAATGCGTGAACTTACCGCCCTGGTAAATGGCGCCCGCAATGACGTCTCCCAGCGCGACGAAAGCCACCACCGACGGAATCACGAAGAAGGCAATCCGGCGCAGCCCGTTCACCAGGCGCAGCCGGAGCTGCGCCGCGACTTCCTGCTCCCCTCCCAGCGCCCTCGACATTTCCGGCAGTTCGGATGCCGATACGGACATCCCGAACAAGCTGACGGGCAGCAGATAGATGGTCTGCGCATAGGCCAGCGCGGAGACGGCCCCGGTGGGCAGCCAGCTGGCGATGATGGAATCGACATAGGCGCTCAGTTGCACCACGCCGCGGCTCACGAACACCGGGCTGAAGTTGCGGATGACAGTCCGGACGCTTTCGAGTTGCGTCGCCAGCCCGATGCGCAGCGCCGGCACGAGACGCAGGACCACGGGCAATTGCGCGAAGAACTGCGCGGCGCTTCCGGCTACCGACGCCAGGGCGACGATGCGCGCAAGACGGTCCTGCCCGGCGCGCGGACCGAACCGGAGCAGAGCCGCAATCATCGCGGCATTCCAGAGCACCGGCACGCTGTAGGAAAGAAAGAAGCGGCGATGGCTGTTCAGAATGCCCAGGCACCAGGCGGAGAGGACCAGCAGCCCCGCGCCCGGAAACAGGATGCGCACCAGCGAAACGGTCAGAGCGCGCTTCGAACCCTGAAAACCCGGCGCGATGGCGTCGATCAGAAGCGGCGTCGCCAGCACTCCCAGCAACACCAGCGTGGAGGTGAGCAACGCGAGGATCGCGAAGACCGCGCCCGCCACGCGTCCCGCTTCTGCCCGCGATTCCGGCGTCTGGCGCGCCAGCAGCCCCGCATAAACGGGAATGAAAGACGCCGAGAGGACGCCTTCGCCGAACAGGTTCTGCAGAAAATTCGGAATGCGCAGGGCGGCGCGAAAGGCGTCCGCGGCGGCCGAGTTGCCGAAGTAATGGGCGAAAACGCGGTCGCGGATCAGGCCGGCGATCCGGCTGAGGAAAATGCCCGCCGCAACGAGCGCCGCGGCGCCTCCGGACCGTCGCGGCGACTTACTTCTCAAGGAGAAAGTTCCCGACCACCATCGCGTCGATGCCGGACGAATAGAAACTGCGAACGGCGTCGCGCGGCGTGCAGACGAGGGGCTCGCCAAACAGGTTGAAGGACGTGTTGTAGAGAACCGGCAACCCGGTCTTCTCTCCGAACGCATGCAGCAGCTGCCAGTAAAGGGGATTGTCCTCCTTCGACACGGTATGCACGCGCACCAGATCGTCGGCCAGAATCGCCCCGCGGAACTGCTCCTTATGCGGCGCGCGCACGCGGCTGACGCTGGCCAGATGCCGCGCGTTCGCGCCCGCTTCGAAGTACTCGGCGGCAAGTTCGGCCGGCACCGAAGCCGCGAACTTGCGCAGGGCCTCGCGGTGTTTGATAAACGCGTTCAGGTTTTCCGTGGAATACGGGTCCCGGGGCGAGGCAAGAATGCTGCGGTCTCCCAAAGCGCGCGGACCGAACTCCATGCGCCCCTGCATCCAGGCGACGATGCGGTTTTCCTGCAACCGGTCGACCGCCGCGCCGATGGTCTCGGGAGTGGTGGCCAGGACCTTGAACCGGAGCTTGCAATTCTCAAGCACCTGCTTGATCTCATGGGCGCTGAACGAAGGGCCGAAGCAGTAGCCGCCGCCATCGATCCTGCTCGTCTCGCCCAGCAGTTCGTTCCAGACGCTCAAAGCCGCGCCGAGCGCCGTGCCGGCGTTGCCCGCGGCCGGCTGCGCGAATACGCCCTTGAAGCGCCCCGAGTTCTCGAGCGCCGAGACCAGCAGCGCGTTCCACGCAACGCCGCCTCCGAGACAAACGTTTTCAGCATCGCCGGCCAGACTGATGACGTAAGCTTCGAGCGTCTTTTGCATGCTCGCGGCAATATCGGCCCGCTCGCGCGGCTGCAGCTCCGCGCGGCTGTCGATTCCGATCTCTTCGAAAAACTTCACGCCGAATCCGCCGTGGCCCTGGCGGCCGGAATCGAAATACGACTGGTCGATGGCGTGACCCTGGACCATGGCGCCGAAGACCTTCTCAAACCGGGGCTTGCCCGTGGCTGAGAGCCACTGCACGCGGTGCTCGTCCAGACGGCGCTGAAAGCCGAGCAGTTCGGTCACGCGCCCGTAGAGTTCGCCGATGGAATCCGGGTAAAGAATCTCTTCTTCGAGAACCAGCCGGTTCGCTTCCCCGCGCCATCTGCAGCCGCAACGCAGATCGCCCTCCCGATCGAGCGTGACGACGGCGGCGCTCTGAAACGGCGATGTGAGATACGCCGCGGCTGCGTGGGCGGCATGGTGGTCGATCGAAACGACGCGGGCCTTCGGGAACATGCGCAGCGCGATCGGCAGCGCCGAGCCAGGCGGCAGGGGCCGCGCCAGCGCGACGTAATCGACATCTTCCGGAACGATTCCGGCCATGCGCAGGCAGGTGCGAACAGCCGCCTCGGGCAAACGCCCCGGTTGCGGACGCCGCGTCAGTTTCGCTTCTTCGACCGCGGCGGCAATCTGGCCGTCTTGAATGACGGCGGCGGCCGCGTCGCCCAGCACTCCGCCGATCCCGAGTATGTTCACTTGCCCTTCCCGCGTTTCTCGATTTTGGCCCAGGTATCTTTCAACGCCACGGTGCGATTGAACACCGGCTTGCCCGGAGCCGTATCGGGATCGACGCAGAAATAGCCCAGCCGCTCGAACTGGTAGCGCTCCATGGGCGACACCCGGCCAAGCGCCGGCTCCAGTTTGCAGTCGGTCAGCACCGCAAGCGAGGCGGGATTGATGTTAACGGTGAAGTCTTCGCCTTCCTGCGTCTCATTCGGATCCTCATTCATGAAGAGAGTGTCGTAAACCCGGACTTCGGCATCCACCGCGTGTGCGGCGGAGACCCAGTGAATGGTGGATTTCACCTTGCGCCCGTCTGGAGCGTTGCCGCCGCGGGTGGCCGGATCGTAGGTGCAGTGGATTTCGATCATCTCGCCGTTTTCGTCTTTGACGACGCCGGTGCAGGTGATGAAATAACCCCAGCGCAGCCGCACTTCGCGGCCGGGCGAAAGCCGGTAATACTGTTTGGGCGGGTCTTCCCGGAAATCGTCCCGCTCGATGTAAAGTTCGCGCGAGAATGGCACTTTGCGGGTGCCGGCCGAGGCGTCCTCGGGATTGTTCACCGCCTCAACCTCTTCCACGCGGCCTTCGGGATAGTTGTCGATCACGACGCGCAGGGGGTGCAGGACGGCCATCATGCGCGGCGCGCGCTTGTTCAGATCTTCGCGCACATGGTGCTCAAGGAGGCGCAGTTCGATGATGCCGTTGGTCTTCGATACGCCCAGCGCGTTGCAGAAATTCCGAATCGCCTCGGGCGTATAGCCGCGGCGGCGGATGCCGGAAAGGGTTGGCATGCGCGGATCGTCCCAGCCCCGCACGTGGCCGTGCTGCACGAGTTGCAGCAGTTTGCGCTTGCTCAGGAGCGTATAGGTGATGTTCAGCCGGTCGAATTCAATCTGCTGCGGATGGTGGATTCCCAACTGCTCGATGTACCAGTCGTAAAGCGGCCGGTGATCCTCGAATTCGAGCGTGCAGATGGAGTGCGTGATGCCTTCGATGGAATCGGATTGCCCGTGCGCAAAGTCGTACATCGGGTAGATGCACCACTCATTTCCGGTCCGATGATGCTCCGCGCGCAGAATGCGGTACATCACGGGATCGCGCAGATTCAGATTGGGCGACGCCATGTCGATCTTCGCGCGCAGGGTGCGCGAGCCATCCGGAAATTCGCCCGCACGCATGCGGTCGAGGAGATCGAGATTTTCTTCCACGGAGCGGTCGCGCCAGGGGCTCTCGGCGCCCGGCTCCGTCAAGGTGCCGCGATACTTGCGCACCTCTTCGCCGGAAAGATCGCAGACGTATGCCTTCCCCGCGCAGACCAGCTTGCGCGCCCACTGGTAGAGCTGGCCGAAGTAATCGGAGGCGTAAAAGATCCTGTCCTCCGGCTCGAAACCGAGCCAGCGCACGTTGTCCAGAATGGAGTTGACGTACTCCTGCTCTTCCTTCTCGGGATTGGTGTCGTCGAAACGGAGGTTCGTCTTGCCGCCGAACTCCGCGGCGAGGCCGAAATTCAGACAGATGGATTTGGCGTGCCCGATGTGGAGATAACCGTTGGGCTCCGGGGGGAATCTGGTCGTCACCCGGCCGCCGTACTTGTTGGTTTTCAGGTCTTCGAGGATAATCTCGCGGATGAAATTCGTGCGCGGCGATGAGCTGTCGGGAGTGTCGGACGAAGACGGATTCATATCGATTTCAGTTTCTCAATGGCCAGGGCAATGCGCGCCAGGCAGACGGGCGCGCCGAGCACCTCCAGCGTGCCGAATAACGGAGGCGCGGTCTTGCGGCCGCAAACGGCAACGCGGACCGGCTCGAACATCTGGCCCGCTTTGATGCCCAGGCTCCCGGCGGCTCCGCGCAATGCGGCTTCGAGACCGTCATGCGTGAACGAGGCGGAAGCGAGCACCTCTCGCGCCTTTTCGAGCACGCGCGCTGCCAGCGCGGCGTCTCCCTTCTTCGGGATCAGTTCGGCACTGTCGTACGGAGCGAGTTCCGGGGCAAAAAAGAAGTCGCCAACCGTGAGCACGTCGTTCAATAAACGAATGCGCTCCTGGATCAGCGGCGCGATTTGAGCCATCTTCGCGGGCTCGACCTCGAAACCGGCGGCGCGCACGACCGGCAGGAGCTTTTCCGCCAGTTCCGCGACCGGCATGGTGCGAATGTGTTCGGCGTTGAGCCACACGGCCTTGGGATCGAAAGGGTCCTGTTCCGTAAAATTCACCACCGCGTTGCTGCGGTTCACGCCTTCGAATGAAAAGGCCTGAACCAGTTCCTCGCGCGTCATCTTCTCCCGGTCGTCTTTGGGCGACCAGCCCAGAAGGCACAGAAAGTTGATGTAGGCCTGCGGGAGAAAACCGCCGTCGCGATACGTGGTGACCGAAACCACCGGGCCATGGCGTCGCTTGGAGAGCTTGCTGTTATCGGGCGCGACGAGCAGCGGCAGATGGGCGAACTTCGGCGGCTCCAGACCGGCGGCGCGAAAAATCAGCACGTGCTTGAAAGTGTTCGTCAGGTGGTCCTGACCGCGGATGACGTGGCTGATGTGCAGATCCACGTCATCGGCGCAGGAGGCGAGGTGGTAGGTTGGCGCGCCATTGCTGCGCAGCAGCGCGAAGTCCTCGATATCGACGGCCATCTTCGATTGCTCGCCGTAGACCAGATCGTGAAATGTCACGGCTTCGCCCGTGTCGCGCGGGACACGGAAGCGGACCACGAACTTTTCGCCGAGCGCGGCGCGGCGGTCGCTCTCTTCGCGCGGGATTTCCCGCTGCCCCGGATTGAACAGCCACGCGCCACCGGTGTGCGCTTTCTCGCTTTCTTCAAGATCGAGCGGCGTGAAATCGCGATAGGCCATGCCCCGGGCGAGGATTTCGTTCGCCAGCCGCTTGTGCAGCGCCAGGCGCTCGGATTGCCGGTACTGTTCGTCCCAGTCGAGACCGAGCCAGGCAAGGCCGTCGAAGATCGAACGCAGCGATTCCTCCGTGTTGCGTTCGAGATCCGTATCGTCGATGCGGAGGATGGTCGTACCGCCGTGGCGGCGCGCGTAGAGCCAGTTAAAGATGTAGGTCCGCGCACTGCCGATGTGCAGATAGCCCGTCGGCGAGGGCGCAAATCGAACTCTGAGCATGAAATTCGAGTATAGCGACGCGAGATTGGAGGACGGCGCGGGCGAACGGGCTGCGCTACGCGCCTGCCCCCGGCCGGCCGGCCACGCCCCGCCCGCGATCGCGGAGCAGGACGATGCCGTACAGCATCAGAAAAAGCGCCGCCGCGCCCGCCGCGAACATCCACGCATGCGTCCTCAGGAAGGCGGGAGATTCGCGCCCCAGCGTGACACCCAGCCAGGCTTCGCCGAAATAGCGAAGACTCCGCGCCACCAGCACGACGGCGATAAATTCCTTCGTCGAGGTTCCCATCACGCCGGCGCTGATGACGAAAAGCTTCAGCGGCAGCGGAATCGGCATCAGGGCGGGCACGAAGACCGTCACCATCCCGTAGCGCCTGAACCATTCGCGGAACTTCGCGCCCTTTCCGGCGGGAGCGGCTTTGCTCATGAACCGGCGGCCGCCGCGGCGCGCCGCCAGGAAAAGCATGACGTTGCCAACCATGGATCCGGCGATCGCCAGACCGGCGCAGGACCATGCCACGGAGGGCCGCTCGACCGCAATCAGAACCAGGAATACATCGAAAATTCCGGCAACGGGAAGGCCGACGGAGTCGATGATGGCGAGCAGAAGAATGCCGGCAGGCCCCCAGGCAACAAGGGCGTCGGTCAAATGGCGGAGCAATCTCCAATGGTAACGCGGGGCGGGCGGCACGGCGTCCGTCCCGAGGGAGCCTTTACCGGGACCGGGAGTAGAATATTCTGCATGGTCGATCGGCGAACCTTTCTCAGTCAGAGCGCAGTTGCCGCCAGTTTGCTCGCGGCGGGACCCCTCAGCATCGCCAAAGCGGCGACGAGCGGGACGGAAGGCGAGGTGGTAACGACCGCCGCGGGAAAGATTCGCGGCGCCTTCGAAAATAAAGTTCATGCCTTCAAAGGCATCCCCTATGCCGCGCCGCCGGTTGGCCCGCTGCGGTTCATGCCGCCCGCGAAGGCCCAGCCATGGACTGGCGTGCGCGACGCGCTGACGCTGGGACCGGAAGCCCCCCAGACTTCGGCCGAAGGCCTGGTGCCGGACTTCCTGTGGGCCATGATTCCGAAAAATCCGGCGATGAGCGAAGATTGCCTGCACCTGCACGTCTGGACCCCGGCGCCGGGCGACGGCCACAAGCGGCCCGTGATGGTCTGGCTGCACGGTGGCGGCTTTGCGAGCGGATCGGCCAATTGGCCGCTTTACGACGGCGGGAACCTTGCGGCCAAACAGGACGTGGTGGTGGTCGGCGTCAATCACCGCCTGAATGTCTTCGGTTTCACTTATCTGGCCGACCTCGGTGGCGAGAAATACGCGAACGCCAGTAACGTGGGCATGCTCGACACGGTGGCGGCGCTCGAATGGGTGCGCGACAATATCGCCGCGTTTGGCGGCGATCCTGGCAATGTCACCATCTTCGGTGAATCGGGAGGCGGCGCGAAGGTCTGCACGCTGCTCGCCATGCCCTCGGCCAAAGGTTTGTTTCACCGTGCGATCGTGCAGAGTTCGGCATCGCTGCGGGGCACGCCGCGGGCGGACGCGACAAAATCGGCCGAAGCTTTTCTGGCAACGTTGAAACTCAAGCCGAACCAGGTCGACGAACTGCAAAAGCTCTCGATGGCGCAGCTTCTGGACGCGATGAAGGCAAGCCGCGGACTGCGGCTGGCGCCTGTGGTGGACGGCCATTCCCTGCCCGCAAATCCCTTCGATCCGGTGGCGCCGGAGGTGTCCGCGAATGTGCCCCTGCTGCTCGGCAATACGCGAACCGAAATCACGGGCCTCATCGTCAACATGCCGTTCGACCCGATTGACGATGCGACGCTGCTGAAGAACGTGAAACAGACGCTGCGCGCGGACGACGCGGCGGCGGAGAAGTTAATCGCCGCCTGGAAGACATCCGAACCGAAGGCAAGCAACCTCGACCGGTATCTGGAAATCGCATCTTACAACGTGATGCGCGCGGATATCGTGACCGCGGCCGAACGCAAAGTTGCGCTCGGCAAAGCTCCCGTGTACATGTACCTGATGACGTGGACAACCCCGATCGACGGCGGCAAACTCGGAACGCCGCATACCCTCGACCTGCCGTTCGTCTTCGCCAACGTGGGCATGGCCACGGCAATGACGGGCGACGGTCAGGACCGGTTTGCCTTGTCCGATAAAATGAGCGGCGCATGGGCGGCGTTTGCGCGCGCCGGCGCTCCGGAATACAAAGGTCTGCCGCACTGGCCGGCGTATAACGCCTCGTCGCGCGCCACCATGATCCTCGACAATCAGTGCAAGGTCGTCAACGATCCGCACAGAGAAGAGCGACTTGCGTTCGACGCTTTCCGGGCGTCGCACGGGTAACTGTCATTTTTTGTGCTCCACCTTGCGCTTGCCACTGCCCTGACACTGCGGACACTGGCCCGTGCCCGCGCAATTGAAGCACTGCCCTCCGTTACTGGTACCCTTGCATTCGGTGCATTGACCGGTCGCGTTGCACACATCGCACTTGATTGTCTGTTCCACACTGTAAGAGTTAGCACGTTGAAGTCCACACAGGTTCCGATTGCCAACGCTCATAATCGATAACTACGATTCGTTCACGTTCAACCTCGTCAGCGCGGTAGAGGTGGTCACGGGCGAGAAACCGCTTGTGGTTCGCAACGATGAGATGACGTGGGACGAGATCGGCAAGCTGGAGTTCAGCAGCATTATCGTTTCGCCGGGGCCGGGGCGGCCGGATCGCGAACGCGATTTCGGAGTATCGATGGACGCGATCCGGAACGCCACCGTTCCCGTCCTCGGCGTCTGTCTCGGGCATCAGGGGATTGCGTGCGCTTTTGGAGGACAGGTGGTGCAGACCGCGCCGGTGCATGGGCGATCGAGCGAAGTCATCCATGCTGGGGACGCTTTGTTTCGTGGCATTCCCGCGCGGTTTTCGGCCGTCAGATATCATTCGCTCGCCGTCATCGAGCCGCTGCCCGCCGAACTGCGGAAGATCGCCTGGACTGAAGACGGAACCGTGATGGCGCTGCGGCATGTGAGCCGCCCGCTCTGGGGCGTTCAGTTCCATCCGGAGTCGGTTTGCACGGAATACGGGGTGGAGCTGATTCGCAATTTTCTCGCGTTCGCCGAGCCGCATTCCATTCGGGCCGAGATCATTCGGGCAAAGGTCCGCCGGATTCCTCTGCGCCATGCGCCCGAAGCTTTGTTTCGAAACCTTTTCGCGAATGAGCGCCATGCCTTCTGGCTCGACAGCGCGCTGGTCACGGAGCGCAGCCGGTTCTCATATATGGGCGCGTCGGACGATGTGTTTACCGGCGGGGAGGCGAAGACCTTCGATTTCCTCGAAAAGGCGCTGCGGACCGCCCGCATCGAAGCGCCGCCGGTTCCTTTCCCGTTCACGGGCGGGTACGTGGGGTACTTCGGGTACGAGTTGAAGTCCGAATGCGGCGCGACGAACCGGCACCGGTCCGCGCTGCCCGATTCCGTGCTCCTGCGGGTGGAGCGATTCCTGGCGCTCGACCATCGGGAGCAAACGCTCTATCTGGTTTGCTCAGGCGACGGCGGTGCGGAGTGGTTCGCCGACATGGAACGCCGCATCGACGCTATCGAAATGCGGCCTGTCGCGGTAGAACCGAGCGGCGGAACGCCTGTCGCGCGGTATGGCGTTTCGAAGCCCGATTATCTGGAGCGTGTCCGCGATTGTCTTGCGCTCATCCGCGCGGGCGAAAGCTATGAGCTTTGCCTGACGAACAAAGTGCTGCTCGACTGGGACCGGCCGGCGCTCGATTATTACGAGACGCTGCGGCGGACGAATCCCGCGCCCTACGCCGCATACCTGAGCTTCGCGGATATCCAGGTGGCTTCGAGCTCGCCTGAGTGTTTTCTGCGCATCGATCGCGCCCGCCGCGCCGAGTCGCGCCCGATCAAGGGCACCGTCCGCCGGGGGCGGGATGCGGAAGAGGACGCGGCGTTGCGCGCGCTGCTGGCCGCGGATGTCCGTTACCGGGCCGAGAATCTGATGATCGTCGATCTGGTCCGCAACGATCTGGCGCATGTGTGCCTGCCCGGCAGCGTGCAGGCGCCAAGGCTGATGGAAGTGGAGACCTATGAGACGCTGCATCAGCTGGTGAGCACGATTGCAGGGCAACTCAGGCCCGAGGCGAGCGCGGTCGATTGCCTGCGGGCGCTGTTTCCCGGGGGCTCGATGACCGGCGCGCCGAAGTTGCGCACAATGGAACTGCTGGACGAACTCGAACCGGACGCGCGCGGGATTTATTCAGGCAGCATCGGGTATCTGGGATTCAACGGCGCGGTGGATCTGAGTATCGTGATCCGGACCGCGGTGTTTCATGAAGGGAAAGTGAGTCTGGGCGTGGGCGGCGCGATCGTGGCGCAGTCCGATCCGGAGGCCGAGTGGGATGAGATGGAGTTGAAGGCCCGGGCGCTGCTGCGGGCCTTCGAACTGGTTTACTGACAGAAACTAACGAGACGCCCGAGTCTCATTTTCCGCCTGCTTCATATTCATCTGGAACGGTTCGCTCTTCACCACACCCAGCACAAAAGACGAGAACCGGTAGTTATTCCGCGCCGCCCCATTGACGATCGACCGCATCAGCGGCATATCGTAATACTCCGTTCCGCGTCCAAGCGCATAGATCATCAGCTTCTGCGTCAAAACCCTGACAAACTGAGGCGAATAGCGAACCAGCGCATCGCGCATGCCCTTCACGCCATCCAGTTTCGATCCATCCACCAGAATCCCCGAGGCATCCACCGGGCTGTCCCCGTCCTTCTCCCGCCAGTGACCGATCGCGTCGAAATTCTCCATCGAAAATCCGATCGGGTCCATGATTTTATGGCAGCTCGCGCACGGCTCGTTCTTGCGGTGCATCTCCATCTGCTGGCGCATCGAAGGAACCCCGCCGCGGCTGTTATAGGCCACCAGCTCGATCTTCACGTTCGGAGGCGGCGGAGGCGGTTCCACGCCCAGAAAGATCTGCATGATCGTCTTGCCGCGTCCCACCGGCGAAGTCCGGTCGGGCGCGGCCGAGATCACTTCAATACTTCCCTTCCCCAACAAGCCCCGGCGCATGTCGAATTCCGGCGTCAATTCCACGCGGCGGAAGTTGCTGCCATAGATATTCGGCATCCCGTAATGCTTCGCCAGACGCTCGTTGACGAAAATGTAATTCGCATTCAGCAGATCGATCGCGCTGCGGTCCTCATGCACGATGCTGCCGACGAACAGCTCCATCTCCCTGCGCATCGCCACCCGAAGCTTGTCGTCGAAGTCGGGAAACAGCGCCGCCACCGGTTCGATGGGCTGCAAAGCGCGCATCCCCAGCCACTGCCCGGCGAAATTGGTGACCAGCGCGTCCGACTTCGGGTCCGCCAGCATCCGCCGCACTTCCCGCTCCAGAACCGCGGGCTCCCGCAGCTTGTTCTGGCTCGCAACCGTAATCAATTCATCGTCGGGAATGCTGCTCCAGAGGAAGTACGAGAGCCGCGAAGCCAGTTCCAGATCCGTGATGCGGTATTTCTGTCCGGCCTTCACGTTCTCCGGCACGGTTTCCCTGCGGAACACGAATTCCGGATCGGCCAGAATGCGCTGCAGCGCCATCTCGATGCCCTGATCGAACGATCCCCGGTTGCGGCCCAGCTGATAGAAACTCATCAGCGTTTCCGTGTCCTGCGTCGTTGCGGGGCGGCGGAACGCGTGCCGGGCCAGCGTCGCGACGATCTTCCGCGCGCAGGCCGATTCCTCGCCCGCGTTAGCCGGGTGGCAGACAAAAATCTTCGCGCGGCTGGGCGAATCCGTCGCGCCCGCCGCTTTGTAGGGACCGATAATATCGAGCTTCCCGACATGCGGATAGAACCGGAATCCCGGCAACCCGCCGGTCTCGATCGTGTCGCGCAGGAAGTGCTGATCCAGATCGTTGCCCGGGGCCAGTTGCGTGGCGAGGAAGGTCACGCCCACCGTATGCGGGCCGGCCTTCACCTGCACGTGCACGTCGGCGGTGCCACTGTGAATCGCGGCGCCGCGCGCCACTTCCTTATCCCAGTCGTATACCTTGACTCTCACGCCGTCGATGAGCAGTTCGAGCTTCTCGCCCGGAATATCCCCGAAGGCCGAGTTGTTATCCATCAGGCCTTTGTTGATCGGGAACACTTTGAAAACGTAATCGCCGTCGGCGGGAAACAAATGCTTCGCAATCAGTCCGCCGCGGGTCCCGAAGGGCAGCCCGTCGATGTGATAATCCTGTGAAGTGTCCGAGGGCACGCGATAAGTGGTCGCGGCCGGATCCTTCACATCTCCCAAAGCGATGCGGCTGATCTTGGCGGCGGCCGAGGTGTACCCTTCGAGCAGGGCGGGCGAGAGCGAGAGCGCCGCCGCCACATTGTCGAATCCGCGCGTGGAATCGTCCGAAGGCAAATACTTCGCCGGATTGATGTCCACCGCCAGCAAATCGGCGATCGAGTTCTTGTATTCCACGCGATTGAGCCGGTGGAGACCCGGAGGAGGAATATTGGACACCGCATGTTTGTCCAGCTCACTCTCGAGGTACACGATCATAGCCTCGAATTTGGCCGCATCCGGCCGCGGCATACCGGAAGGAGGCATCATCCCGGCGCGGACCTTGTGGATGACCTTTTCCCACGTTTCCGCATCGTGCTCCACGTTAGCCGTGTCGAGAGAGTCGATCGTGAGCGTCAGCGCCGGAATAAACCCCGTCTTCTTCAATTTCCCGGAGTGGCATACCACGCAGTACTGGTTCAGGGCCGCTCGTTCTGTCTCAGCCGTCATCGCCGGGACAGCGCCGGAGGCTTTTCCGGAGGCGGGAGTCTGGGACCGGCCAGGCGGCGCCATCGTCAGGCAAGCAACCACGCCGGCAACCGCGAGAAATCCTGTCTTCATATCGTGCTCAGTTAACGGGCGATGCCGGCGGGCGCGACGTTACGGTGTCCGATTCCCAAATTTCGTGGTGGCCCGCTAACTGGCGCGCTTTTCGTGCAGCAGCATGTCCACGGCGTGCTCCATGGACCCGGCGAGCGTGATTTCGCCGGAATTGACGAAGAAGATCTGGTCCACGTTATCGATGGTGTTCAGGCGGTGCGCAATGATGACCCGGGTCGTCGAGCCCGGCAGTTTGTTGAGAATCTCCTGCAGAAGCTCCTCGGTCACGGTGTCGATATTGGCGGTGGCTTCGTCGAGGATCAGCAGCTCGGGCCGGCGCAGCGCCGCCCGCATGAACGCGATGAGCTGTTTCTGGCCGAGACTGATGCTGTTGCCGCTGGTGGTCACCACCGTGTCCAGACCTTCGGAGAAGCGGGAAACCAGGATGGAAAGGTTGGATTCCTCAAGAACCCCGGCCAGTTGCGCGCTCGAATAGCCTTTGTAGAGTTCGTTGCCGTAGAGGATGTTGTCGCGCACCGTGCCGCTGAACAGGAAGGGGTCCTGCAGGATGAACCCGATCTTCCGCGCGCGCTCATCCGGCGTATAGGAACGGATGTCGCGTCCATTGAGCAGGACCGACCCCTCCGTCGGGTCGTAGAGCCGCGCCATCAGACTGGCGGTTGTGGTCTTGCCGCCGCCGGTAGGACCCACCAGGGCATAGGCCTTCCCGCGTTCCATCTCAAAGCTGACGTCGCGCAGCACTTCCTTTCCGTCGGGATACTGAAAGCGGACCTTGCGGAAAGAAAGAACCGACCCGGACTCCCCGGGCTGCGCCGCGATCACGGGCATATTCGATTCGAGGGCCAGCACTTCGGAGATGCGGTCCAGCCCCGCCATGGCCAGCTGGAACGACGACCATACCGTGGCGAGCTGCCGCATGGGGCCATAGAAGTTATTCACATAAAGCAGAAATCCGATCAGCAGACCGATGGTTGCCTGCCCCGCATCGATGAGGTAGATCCCATAAGCGACTACGGTCAGTTGCGCGAGATGGGAAGCGAGGCCGTATAACGGCATGAAGATGTTGTTGGCGAAGCCGGCCGAGGCGGACGCGGAGAAATTCTTCTTATTGGCGGAATCGAATTTCCAGCGGAAATAATCGACCCGATTGAACGCCACAATCACCTTGAAGTTATTCAGGCTTTCCTGCACTTCCGAACTCATCCCGCCGAGCGCCTGGAGGCTTCCCAGGTTCTTGCGCTGAATCCACGCGGAGGTTCCGCGCGTGAGAATCAGAACGCAGAACGCGGGCAGCAGCGCGGCGAGGCCGAGTTTGACATTCAGACTGACAAGGAAAATGCCCGCGCCCGTGATCAGGAACACGCTGCCGACAAACTGCATCAGCGCCTGGGAGACGAATTCATTCAGCTTGTCCGTATCGTTATTCAGGCGCGAAATCAGATCGCCGGCTTTGTTCTGATTGAAGAAAGCGACGGGGAGATCCTGGAGCTTCAGAAAGAGGGCGTTGCGCAGATGAAACAGAACCCTTCTGCCAACACCGCCCATCGTCAGAACTTGTACATAACTCGCCACGGCTCCCACGACATAGATTGCCAGCACAACGAGCGCCGAGAGCAGCAGGCCGTGCATGTTCTTCAGGCGAATATCGGTATCGATGGTCCTGACGATAACCACGGGCGCGACAAGAGTGGCAACGGAGCTGAGAACGATGGCGGCGACGGCGGCAGTGAAAGGAGTCTTCTCCGTCGCGAAGAGCGGAAGGAACTTCCTGCCGGACTCCCGCAGCGATCGCTTTTGCGGGCGAGCCGCTTTTTCAAGCGTGTACTTCATAGTGGCTCGTGCTGCGCTGGGAATCGTAGAGCTGGACATATTCGGGCGAAGTCTCCATCAGTTCCCTGTGCGTTCCCATGGCCAGGAGTTCGCCTTCCATCAGGAGAACGATCTGGTCGTAAACGACCACCGAGGCAATCTTCTGCGTTACCGAGATCAGGGTGATTCCCGGATAATTCCTGTGCACATTCTCGAGGATGGTTCGCTCAGTAGTAGCGTCCACGCGCGCGGTGAAATCGTCGAGCAGCAGCACGCGCGGGTTGAGCGCCAGCGCGCGCGCGAGCATCACCCTTTGCTTCTGGCCGCCGGAAAGGCTGGCGCCGCGTTCGGAGACGACCGTTTCGAGTCCATCGGGCAAAGCGGCGACGAAATCGTCGAGTTCCGCGGTGGCGATGGCTTTCCCGATATCCTGCTCCGCGACGCTGGTGCTGAAGGCGATATTTTCGCGGAGCGTCAGATTGAAGATCGCACTGTCCTGAAAGACGAAGCCCACGCGCCGGTGCAGAGATTCCTTGTCGTAATCGTCAATCGGCTCGCCATCGTACGTTACCGTGCCGGACGTGGGCTTCAGCAACCCGATCAGGAGGTAAAGCAGCTGCGTCTTCCCCGCGGCGGTGGGCCCGATGATGGCGGTCTTCGTTCCCGCCTTCGCCTGGAACGACACGTTCTTCAACGCCATCTTCTCGCCGAAGGAGAGAGACACGTTGTCCATGCCCGCCTCGCCGCGCAGATCGGCCACGATCCGTCCGCCCCTTTCCTCTTCCGGAGCGCTCAGAACCACGCCGATGCGCATGTAAGAAGCGGATGCCTGGGCAATCACGTTGCTCATGAAGCCAATGAGAATGATCGGGAAGATGAGAATCCCGAGATAGGAATTGAAGGCCGTGAAAGCGCCCAGACTCATGCTGCCGGCGATCACGAAATGGCCGCCGAGCGCAAGAATCACGACGGTCGCGACGTTCGTGGCGAGGGTGATGGCCGGTATCAGGCTCGCGAACAGGCGCAGAATGCTCAGGCCGAGGTCTCTCGCTTCGGCGTTGGCCTCCATGAACTTCTGGCATTCGATCTGCTGCGTGTTGAGAAGCCGGATCAGCGAAGCGCCCAGAATGCTTTCGTTGATGACCCGGTTCAGCCAGTCGATCGCTTCCTGCGACTTGCGGAAAAGACTGCGGACCTTGCGCAGCACCAGCTGAAACGTAACCGCGATGAACGGCACGATGCCCAGGATGCCGAGGGCGAGCCGCCAGTTGATCGAGAGCAGCAGGACGCTCGCCCCGACGATCAGGAAAAGCGAAGAAATAATGGAGGAGATGGCCTGGGATACGAACAGCTTCACGCCATCCACGTCGGACGTAAGATTGGTGAGGAGTTTGGCCGGTGCGATCCGTTCCACCCAGGCGAAAGACTGGACGGAAATCTTCGCCGCCAGACGCGTGCGCAGGTCCCTCGCGACCCGCTCCGCGGCCAGGGTCTGCACCACGCTCTGGGCGTAGGTGAGGATAAAGACCAGACCGCCCGTCAGCAGGAACTGGAAGATCACTGTGCTGCGGACGAAGCGCCCCTGGGTGTAAGCGTCGATGGCGCGCGAGATCAGCATCGGCACCACCAGGTTCAAACCGTTACCCGCGATCGTCAATGCGACCAGGCTCGCGACCTGCAACCGATAAGGCTTGAGAAGAAGCAGAAGCCCCGCCGGGGGGGGCGCCTTACGCGGGGTCCTGGCTGCGTTGTCGGGCATATGAAATTGGATGGCAGAGCCGGGTCAGGCCCCAGGGTCAAACAGAAGATTAAAACACACGTTTAATATTGTCAAGAGTTGCGGGGCCGACTGCGGAAAAACGAGGCGCATCCGTTCTGCTACGATACCGTGCAGAAGACCGATGCCCATTTACGAATACCAGTGCCACCGGTGCGCCAGCGAATTCGAACTGCTCCTGCTTCCGGCGTCGCCGCCACCGGCGTGTCCGGCGTGCCAGAGCGAGGATATCGAGCAACTGCTGTCGGGATTTGCGGTCAGTTCCTCCGGTATCAGCAAGGCGCGGCTGCAGACTGCGCGCCGCAAATTAGCCGGCAGCAAACAGACGAGGGACGAGAAGGTCGCTCAGACCGAATACTTCCAGAAAGAACAAAAGGAACACCGGGAGGGTTAGCGCCTTACGGCTTTTTGCCCCAGTTCATCACCAGGTTATACGCGTCCACGCTGCCGATTCCATTGGCGAAATTCCATGCTCCGCCCGCGGCGTAAGCCGGCGTGAATGACGCGGTGGTGGCGGAGAGAGCACCTCCCCAGGTGGTCCCGAAAATCCGTCCGCCCCGGCCATAGCTGACCGTTCCCAGAGAACCGTAGCAACTCTGCGCTCCGTTGCAGTTCACATCGATATCTCCCCGGGTAACCCGATGGAACACGCTCGGAGTACTCGCGGCGAGAGAGTAGTAAACATAATTCGGATTGCCCTGCGCGCCGTGCGCGTTCTGGTTTACGAGAGCCTGCAGGCCGGCGACGACCGGGGTTGCCACGGAAGTGCCGCCGAAGCCGGCCCAATTGCCCGGGTCCCCCGTACAGGCCACGCCGCCATTTGCCGTGTCGGAAAAACAGACGACGGAAAAGTGTCCCCAGATGCCGTCGGCGGCGAACATGGAAACGTCCGGGATGTCGCGCACTCCGTCGTTCGGGATGCCCGAGAGTCCGGCCTGCCACGAAGGTTTGGCGTATCCCCGGCAGCTGCCGCCCGCGATCCCGAAGGTTGAGGGCGCCCCGGTGGCGCAGTTGCTGGGGCCTCCGCTGGCGGCAACAACCCCGATAAAATGATTCTGCCGGGCTGTGCTGCTGCCGCAGAAACCGTTAGCGCCCTGGACCGCGGAATAACCGTAAAAGCCCGCGGTCAGGCTGCTCCCGCACGAGTCGTTCCAGGGAATCTCAGGAATATAAGATAACGCCGAGCCCCAGGTTGCGGTATTGGTCTGGCTCCAATAGGCGCCGGTCGTGCCGTCGAGCATATCCGAGAAGTCCGTCCCTCCGACCGCGACGTTATAGGGCGTGGAAGCGGTGGCGCTGACGCCGAGGCCGTGCGTCGCGCTGGTTTGTCCCGCGTCGCAGCTGGCTGCGCCTTCGTCGCCCGCGGCAACGAACACGGAGATGCCTTCGGCCACGGCCTGCTGATAGAGGGCGTTGATGGAAGCGTTCGCCGAAGCGCCGTTTTCCGCCTCGCACGTGCCGTAGCTGATGCTGACGATCGAGGGAGGATTGCTCCCATTGACAACGTTCTGCCCGGCAATCTGCAGACCGGAGGTGGCGCCTGTATTGGCGCAGGCGGCGACAACAATGGCGGCGCCCGGAGCCGCGGCGCTGGCCCATTCCACGTCCAGAGCCGCCTCGCTGTCATCCGAATTGATGCCCGGAGAACCGCAATTATTGGGACCGCTCGCCGGCGCGGGATGCACCGTGGTCAGAGATCCCGAGGTGTATTGGGAAAGTCCGAACGCGGTGCGGAAGGCGGTCCAGTCCGAGGTGCGGTACAGATCGGTGTCTTCAATCGCGACGATTGTCTGCCCCGTCCCGACGATCCCCTGGGCGAACAGAGGATTGAAATCGTAGATGGTCGCGAGATCGGCCGGAACCACAGCCTGATAAGGCTTCCCGCTCGAAGTAGAGGTATAGGCCGGACGGCTCGCCGCATTCCTCGCGACGTTCATCTTATGGGGCCGGAAATCGTTCATGGAGACGATGCCCGCGATGGCCGGCGCGAGCGCCTGCGGAATCCGCGGATCGCTGAAATTGGCGATATGATGCACGCCATCGACATTCAGATTGTGAATCGAGGTGTGAAACGCGCGCCCCACCTGGCCGGCGTTGCCCGAAAAATCGATCACCATGCCGTTCGGGTAAACGGAGTTGACGGTGAAACCCTGCGATTCGAGCCAGCTTGTAGTCGCCCGCAGATCGGATTCCGCAAGGCCATAGCTCTTGCCGAAATCGGCTGCCGTCAGCCATTTGTGAAAGCCGGGGGACTGGGGATCGTGAAGGTCGGCTATGAACCGCTCCAGCGCCTGCTCCTGCTGCGGCGAGCGTTTCAGCTGGAGCAGCATATGGTCCATGCTCAGATCGTCCGGCGCCGCGCCCAGATCGTTCGCCGCATTGGCCTCGGAGCGAGTGTTCCCCGCAAGCGTAACCAGTCTGTTCTCGTCCACCTTTTGGCGAATCAGACGCGGGTCGGTGGTTTGAGACCTCAGAGCGACGAAACTGCCGATGAGCGTCAAAACGACGGCCGATGAGATGGCGTACAGCCGGCGGGTGCGAAACATGATGTCTCCTTATAATTGCAGATTGACGAACGGAACGGGCCGGCCGAGTACAGGAAAGCCGGGGTATTCGACGAAACCGGAATTGCCGGCCCGCGCATCTCAGATAAAGCGCGGCATCCGGCTTCGCCGTGTTTGTCAGGTAACATAAATCCAGAGGGTTCATGTATTTACGGAAAATTTATTCCTTGTTTCGAGTGATGGCGCCGGCGGTGCTGGGGATCGCGGGCGCTGCCGCCCAGACTCAGGACAACAGCGGGAACCACCTGCTCAACGGGAGTTTCCGGTTCCGGTATGTGGCCGTCCAGAGTGTCGATTCGAAGTACAATCCGACGGACATTACGGCGACTTACGGCGCCATTTCGTTCGACGGCGCGGGGAATTACACGATCGCGGGAACTTCCGTGGACAATGGCGTTTCGAGCGGGGCGCCAAAGCCCCTGAATCTCTCGGGGACGTATGCCATCGGCGCCAACGGAGCGGGCTACATCACGAATCCTCTTTATCCGGCCGACTTCAATGCCTATATCTACGGAGCCGTGGCCCAAGGCGTGTATACGGGGAGTTCGACGGAGTCGCAAGGGGATAACAACACCCTGAACGACATTTTTGTCGCGATTCCCATCGGCCCCCCGCCCACGAACGCGACGTTCGCTTCGTCCTGGCAGACGGGCCTGCTGGATTTCCCGGAGGCCGGGAGTTCGGCGGTCAGGAACGCGCTGTTCGAGCTGAGTGCTGACGGGAAAGGCGGATTCGGCCCCATCGCCGTGACCGGGCAGGCGGCCGGCCAGACTGGCAGCCTGACGCAGTCGATCACGGGCGCAACGTATAACTTCAGCGGCGACGGAAGCGCAACGCTGACGATTCCCCTGCCCACGGGGGTGAGCGCCGCGAGCGCGCTGTTCACGGGGTCCAAAACGATGTTCGAATCCGCGGACGGCAACTTTATCCTGGGCTGGACGGCGACGGGCTACGACATTTTCTTCGGCGTCAGGGCGCTGACCGTTTCGGGGACGAACAGCCTCGGCAAGGGGCTGTATTTCACGGCGGCGCTCGAAGATTCGCCGGCCGGGCCGGGAACGGACTCGTATTACGGGGGCACCAGCAACACGGGCGACAGCGCGGGAGACGGAGTAGTCCATCAAAGGCTGAATTTGCCGCTGACGAGTTCTCAAGACTACGGCAGCGACGATCAAATCGCTCTGAACACGGATGGAACCACCGGCGCCGACTTCCTCGGATATCAGTACATCTTCGGCGACGGCGGACTGGCGTTTGTCGCTGTCGGCAGCAACGGCAACTTCGCGCTGGTGGTGGGAATGCACGCGCCTGCGTTCTCCGGAACCGGCGTTTATCTGAACCCGGTCGGAGTGACGAATGCCGCCAGTTTCCAGCCCATCACCGCGAGTCTCGCGCCGGGCGAGCTGATCGCTCTATTCGGGACCGGCCTTTCTTCGACGACCATGTCGATGCTCGGCGGGCAGGCGTTTCCCCTGACTCTGGGCGGCGTGTCCGTGACGATTAACAACCTTCCCTGTCCCATCTACTACGTAAGCCCGACGCAGCTGTCGGTGATTGTGCCGTATGCGGTCGCTTCGAACCAGACCGGCCTCGCGAACATTCAGGTGACCAGCAACCAGGTCCCATCGAACGTGGTGCAGATGTACCTCACCGATGCGGCGCCGGCGGCGTTCGCGCAGAATCAGAACGGGATCGGGCTGGCAGCCGCCCTGCATGGGACGAATTACCAGCCAATCACGCCCAATGCTCCGGCGCAGGCGGGCGAAACGATTTCCCTGTTCATGACGGGTCTGGGCACGGTTACGCCGGGGATTACGGATGGCGCGGTGACGCCGTTGAGCCCGTTGAGCCTGTCGGATGTGTACAGCGCCGGCCATCTCACGGTTTACTTTAACGACTACGGGTCCGGCGGAACAACGGGCAACAGCGGCAACATTCAGTTCGCGGGACTGGTGCCGACGCTGGCGGGCTTGTACCAGATCAATGTGCAGGTCCCGGCGACCGGCCTCGCTTCCGGGGATAACGTCTATGTGGAGTTTGTCACCGATGCCGCCGACGTAAACCAGATTCAGATTCCGTATGGAGCCCCGGCGGTGACTGCACTCTCAACGACGGCGCAACCGATGGCCAGAGCCGCGCGGATTGGGGAGATGCGGGCGCATGGGAGGAAGGCGGCGGCTCGCCGGGCGCGCGGCGCAGTTCCGGCAACGGACTCTCGCCCCTGAAGACCTTTGCTAAACGGTCACAGCGTCGAAGGGAATCCGGCCATGGTTGGCCAGATGGCTTCTGACCGCCAACTCCGAGACGCCGAAGTACTCTCCGGCGCCTTCTACCGCCTCCGGCGAATAATCGAGGTGGAGATACTCGTCCAGGGCAGAGACAGGGCACAATAACTCGATCGCAAATGCCCGTTGAGTCTTTTGTCTGGCAGTCCCTGTATCCGTCACTGGCAGCCATCGCTCCTGCACCGAAGTCGAGATCTGGTCTCCAAGAAACCGGGCAGCTTCAAATCGCAGGGCAGGCCGGTTGCGCTTTCGGAAGAGTAGCTTCAGCTTGCCGTTTCTCCCGTTCCGAACACCTAACCCAAGAGGCCGGGGCACATGTGCGGCGGGACACTGCTGCAGCACTTCCGCCGGGATTGCGAGTATAGCCGCAAGCTCCCGGTCGGTAATCGGACGCGACCCGAAGTTGAACGCGCGACGTGCCTGGCCTGCAAGGTGCTTACCCCGTTGCCATGGCGTCGTTGAGACATTGAACTCTTCCGCGCCAAGTGAACGCGGAAGATCGAAATGAGCTTCCGTTCCGGCAGAACTGGCCAGGGCTTCGATGCTGTCCAGAATACGCGCCGGATCGGCGCCGGTACAAGCCGGGGCAATTTCCTCCACCGCCGCGGTTCCTGCCTGTTCGGAAAGTGTCACGAGCCGCGACAAAAGAGTCTCCGGAGCTTCATCCGGCTCAAAGCCCAATTTAGCTTCGAGAGTCCTGCCGAACGTCGAAAGAGGATCCGCGCGTTCGGCTTGAATTTCATTCCAGAGGAGGTGCAAGTCTGTCCGCGCAAGGCCAACCGCATCGAGACGTGCAAGCACCAGATCGACGAATTCATCAAGCGCCGTTACAAAGGTTCGTGCCTGCATTGCCTCCCGGAAATCCGCGATGTAACACACAGGTTCATCCGCGAGCGGATTGGACGGCCGGCAGATTGCCTCCACCACCTCTCCATCGCCGGCGAAAGTCAACGGCGGCCAGAGGTACCCGTGACCCGCTGCCGGCATCTCATGAGCCATGCGCCAGGCAGTGTCCGGTTGAGTTCGAAACGGTAACGGTTCCCACCTGAGTCTCCACCAGGAAGAAGCGATCCAGAGCGCGAGCGGGTATGCAGACACTCGGGCGCTCTGCTGCACCGTCTTCGACCACCGGTCCTCGCAGCGGGTTGCCACGTTGTCACCGATGGAGATGTCGAGGAATGCCGTGGTTTCGCGAATCTCCGGCGCACCGTGGGACGCCGGCAACCAGGCAAGACCGATCGAAAATTTCGACGTCACAATCGATTCCACCGCACGAGCACGTCTTCCCGGAGCGGGTCCTCCTGCGGCATGGGATATCCGTGATAGATACCCTCCCCCTCCAGTTGTGCTTCCAGTGGCTCGCCGTCATCGGTAACGGCCCAGACGTTTTGAGGCCATCCGGCTCGCTCCTGCACACTGACCATGCCTTTTGCCAAACCGGTTCTGAGCAGCTCAAGTGCAGCGGCACGGGTATGAATCCGCATGACATCGCACAGCGTCTTGCCAGGGCGAGGAGAACTCGCCGGCTCCAGACCGAAGTCCCCCGGATGCCGTTTGTGCTCGGGATTGCCGCCGTAGCGCACATGTTCTGCACATTCCGCGATCGAACGTTGCCTCGCGGCCAACTGTGCATCCTGACAAATGCGTCGTTTTTGGATTAAACGCTATTCTTTTTCGCATGGCAAGCCGTGGAGTCCGGAACACACTCGCTCGAGGTTCTCCCGTATGACCTTTATCAAGAATAACGCGCGAGTTGCTACCCCGATTGCAGTTCCCCGGTTCCCGCCATCAACCGGCAAACCCTGCGCGCCGCGTTGTGCGAAGCCGTCTTCTTCGACGGGCCTTCGGCCGTGGCGGAGAAGTCCTTGCCCACCCGGACTTCCACGCTGAAAACCCGGGCGTGACCGGGTCCGTATTCGCTCAGAAGGAAGTACAGGGGCCGGGGTAGCTTGCGGTCGCGCGCGCGGCGCTCCAGTTCGGCGCGGAAATCGTGCGGCGGACCCGAGCCCGCGAGTTGCGCCAGCGCTTCGACGGGCGGCAGCGCATAGCGCGCCAGCAGATCGCGCGCCGGGTTCACGCCGCCATCCAGATACACCGCGGCGAGCACGGCCTCGAAAGCGTTGACCAGAAGGCGCTGCTTGCCGCGCCCGCCGGCGGTCTCTTCCCCGCGGCCGAGTTGCAGGTACCGGCCAAGTTCCAGCCGGTTGGCTGCAGCCACCAGATGCGTGGCGCTGACCAGATGGTTCTTGAGCAGGGAGAGCTGGCCTTCGTTGAAATCCGGGAAGCGCTCGAAGAGCCAGCCGCTCACCAGCCAGCCGAGAATCGCGTCGCCCAGAAACTCAAGACGTTCGTTATCGGCGTGCGCCTGCGCGGTCTGCGCGCCGGGCGGCTGCGCTTCATTGGCGCTGGAACTGTGGGTGACGGCGCGCGCCAGCAGCGGACGGTTCGCGAAGCGATGACCCAGTGCCTGTTCGAGTTCGTCCAGATTCGATTGCATTCAGAGTAAGAGACAGGCGGCGGGTCTCCCGTATGTACAACCGCCGCCCGGCCTCGCCGGCTCTTGCTTACTTCGCCGCCGAAGGACCCCTGGCCTGCATGGCGCGGGCCTTGTCGTTCTCGGCGATGCCCTTGATCTGTTGCGTCGCGTCGGCCGAGTTGATCGCCTTGTCGAACCAGGTAATCGCCTCATCCGGTTTCTTTGCCGTCAGCAGCGCCCGCCCGACACGAATCATCAGCACGGGATCGGGATTGGCCGCGAGGCCTTTCTCGAAAAATGCGACAGCCTCATCCGTATTCTTCTTCAACAACGAGAGATTGCCGAGCGCCTGGTACGCGGAAGCCTGGGCCAGCGACTTGATTTTCCCCCATTGCTCGTCCGACACATTGCCGTACAAAGGCGGCTTGCCGCCGGTCTCAAGCACATCGAGCGAATCGTGCGCATACTTGTCGGCTTTGACGATCTTCTGGTCTTTGTCCAGATCCGTATCGCGCGTGGTGGCCGCAAGGACGTTCGCGAGTACGTTATCCGCGTCGAAGTTTTTCGGATCCGCCTCCAGCGCCTGTTCGCCGAAGACCAGCGCCTTGGTGTTGTCGCCCTTCTGCTGGTAAGCCTCGGCTTCCAGCTCGAGCGCGAAGCTCTTGAAACTGGTGGCGGGGAATCCGGTGATGAGGTCTTCGCAGGCTTTGATCTTTTCGTCAGGCGCCTGGGCCTGAATCACGGCCTGCACCGCCTTCTGCTCCTCCTTCGATTTCGGCCCGAAGCCGTTCGTTACCTTTTTGGTCGCGACCTGGGCGAACGCCGCGGCTGCGGTGAGCAAACAAAATGCGAGAAGGGCTAAACGTCTCATGAATATGTCTCCTGTGTTCAGTGGTTCCGGATATTCGGTTAGTTCGGAATTTTCTTCGATTCGGTCCGGGCGGCGTTGAGCGCCTGTTCGGAAGCTCCCTGTACGCCGAGCGCTTCGCTGTAAAACTTCGACGCCCTTTCGGGATCGTTGCCGGCCTTCGCCAGCCGGGCGAGATAAACCAGCGTCCATGCTTTGGTTTGCGGGTCCGGCGATGTCTCCAGTGTCTTTTCGAACAGTTGCACGGCGGCGTCGGGCTGGTTCTGTAAAACCGCGATACGGGCGAGACCGTACCACGCCTGGGCATGCTCTTCCGGGCTCCCGGACTGCTCGAGAGACTTCAGATAAAGCGGCTTGGCGTTATCCAGGCTCCGCTTCAGATACAGATCTTCCGCCTTTTCGAGGGTCGCGGCGGAAGGCGAGAGCACGGGCGCGGGCGTCGCGACGGCTACCTGCCTCGCCGCGCGCATCAGCGGTGCGGCATCGAACCGGATCGCGCCAATGCGCGTGTCTTCCCGCTTCAGATCGATCGCGTCGGCCATCTCGGGGAAGTAAAACCGCATCCCCTGCTCCTGTTTTTCGAACACTGGAAGTTGTTCGGCGAAAAAAGGAGTGAGAACGTAACCCTGGCGCGCCGCCCGATCGACCTCGGCCGGATTTTTATCCAGACGGCTCTCCACCGCTTTGATCAGGCTCTCGTTGGCGAGGAGAACGAAGTCGTTCTTGAACGCAGGTTCGAGCGGGGCGGTCTGGACGAAATCGATCAGCGCCCGCTTCTGATCGAGCGCGACGCCGTATTTGATCACGATCGGATCGATCTGGAAATGCAGATAGGCATGGCGAATGTCGAAGGTGCGCGGGGTCTCCGAAGGCGTCACGATCACGAAAGCGTCATCGCCGTAGCTTCGCGTCTGGACCTGCTCGGGAGCGCCGAGGAGATCCACAAAGACCTGAAATCTCCGCCCCAGATAGCCGGACGCGGGCACGCGCAGGTAACCGTTGACCGCGGAGGTCATGGCCACCAGAGGGGAGTGATACTTCTCCATCTCCTTGTCGTACACGGGCTGGGAACGCTCCCAGAGTTCGGCGATGCGGGCCTGGCGGTAGAAATCGATCAGCAGCGGCGTGAACTCGGAGAGCGCGAAGGCGTCGGGCGGGACGTCGACGTCGCGGGTGCGCCAGCCGAAGTCCGGCGGCCCGGTTATCGACAGCGCGTAGGAGACGTACTCGGAGAGATCCTGCACGCCGTTCTTCAGCATGAGCTTCCGGTAGAATTTCCGGAGTTCGGGAAGCACCTCGATGTTCTGTTTCGAAAGGTACTCGCGCACTTCCCGCCGCAGGGGACTGTTGTCGGGAAGCGAAAGCCCCTCGTCGTACCCGGCCGCATTGGCCGCCGCAAGAACCGCAAACAGGTTCGCATCCGCGCCGAGCTGGAGGTTCTCCGCGCCCTGAAGCCGGGTGAGGCTCAGCAGGCAAATGACGGTGAGGGGAATGAGTCGCGTCAACAAATCATTATACGCGCGCTTATATTGGCGAAGGACGACCCCCCCGCACAAACCCCAGACACCAACCCCGCGGCCCGTGCGGTGGCTGCGAGTTAGTTACCATTTAACAAGCTTGCCAAGTCTGGCGGGAATT
>VFSW01000696.1_pt1 | contig 49961 bp, 32 predicted proteins | sample 5358111 | NCBI WGS metagenome assembly VFSW01 (sample SAMN11554181, study PRJNA540505) | mine drainage metagenome | isolation source: sediment from site ElyBrook_90M | place: USA: Ely Copper Mine, Vershire, VT | collected 2017 | reverse complement strand
GCAGGCTCAGACCCATCCAGCCCTGAAATCCTGCTCTTCACGCCGGATCCAGGTACGTCGGTAGCAAGGGAACGCACCTCGCGCTGCAGAGCGATTTGAATCAACTCTATCCGATCACGGCGGCGCAAAACCCCTACCCGGCCGGCCAGCCGATGACGCAGAGCGATTGCGCCAACGGCACGGTCAATGGCGTCGCCCCGGCCGGCCCGGCCGCCGCGCAGTTCTCGGTCGCGTGCGGAAACGACCCCAATCCCTACCGCCCGTACCGGGGCTATGGAAACATTACGCAGTTTCAATATGTGGCAAACTCGTCTTACAACGCCCTACAGGTCGCGCTGCACCGGCACGTGGGCCGCATCAGCTTCGATCTAGCCTACACCTGGAGCCACGCCCTCGACGATGCATCGGATTATGCGAGCGGAAACTTCTTGAACTCGTATAACTACAGCCTTAACTACGCGAGCTCCGACTTCGACCAGCGCCACCTACTGAACATCGGCTACGTCTATGACATCCCGTTCTTCGACCGCGCCGGCCTGATGCATACCATGCTCGGCGGATGGCAATGGTCCGGCATTACGACCTACCAGACCGGCACGCCGTTCAGCGTCGTGAACGGTCTGTTCGGACCGGGCGTGGGCAATGGCCTGGGCGCCGGGTCGTTCCTCAACCTGACCGGCAACCCGTACAGCGTGCCCGCGAGTTACAACAATCAGCCGGGCGTGGCCGGGCCACTGTTGTTCAACCCCGCCGCCTTTACGGAGCCTCAGGGTCTGACGTTCGGCACCGCGCAGCGCAATCTTCTGAATAACCCTGCGCGCACGAACTTCGACATGGGCTTGTTCAAGCACTTCGAGATCAAAGAGAACATGGGTTTCGAATTCCGCGCCGAGGCCTTCAACGTCTTCAACCACACGCAGTGGCTCCCGCTCGGCGGACTGAACAGCACCGGGAATGCGTCCACCAGTTGCTTCGCCGGCGCGACCAACACACCGGGCGATCCGAGTTGCCTCGCGAACAGCAACTTCCTGCGTCCCGGCGGCGCCCACAATCCGCGCATTCTGCAACTCGGCTTGAAGTTCCTGTTTTAGGCTTCGCGGGCCACGACCGCTTTGCTACCATCGTCAGGCGGGCGACAGCCGATTCTCTTTCGGCCGCCTGACCGATGGGCGTGAACCGCAAAAACGAACCCAAACCAGGCGGCGGGCTAGCATGGCGAGAGCCGATTCTCGCGAGCCTTGTGTGCTGCCTCTCGCTTGCCTACCTGTTTCACAGCTTCCTTCTGAGCCGTGGGGACTCGATCACTGGCGATCTCGGCGATGCGCGCTTCTGCATGGTGATCCTGGAGCACTGGTGGGCGGTGTGCCATGGCCTCGCTTCGCCGCGCGATCCGAACTTCCTCTCGCCTGCGCAGGATGTACTCGGCTATAGCGTCACGTTATTCCTTTATACTCCGATCTACCTTCCGCTGCGTCTCCTCCATCTGGACACCTACGTGGCGTTCGAGCTTACCCTGATGGCGATACGCACACTGGGGTTCGCGTTCACCTACCTAATGATCCGCCGCACCTTCCGGCTGTCGGTCGCTCCATCGTTGCTCGGCGCGTGCCTCTTTACCGTGGCGAACATTTCTTTCCCTTCGGCGAATCATGCCCAACTTCTGAACTTCATGTTCGTGCCTCTTCAGGTGATTCTCATCGGCGGGTACCTCGGGAAGGGATCCAGAAACTCGCTCGCCGCCGCCGGCTTCCTGACCGGCGCGATGATGTTCACGGATGTTTATGAGGTTTTCTTTGAAGTCCTCATGGCTCTAGCGCTCATCCCCGTGTGGACGGCGGTTGAGTGGTCCGCGGATCGGGATTCTCTTGTTCGCCGCCTTCAGGACTGGAGCCGCCACAGCGCCCGCGATATTCTGTCCGCCGCCCCATTTTTTCTCATCTGGCTCCTCCCGTTCTTCGCCGTTTACTACCCTGTCTTCGAACGGACGGGCGGCCGGCCCTATGCGGAAGTGTTTTCGTATATGCGCGACTGGCGGGAGATTCTGAATCCCGGTCCGGATAATTGGCTGTGGGGTCGAAGCCTTGGTAAATGGTTCCAGGGTTGGGTACCGCCCGTCGGGGAGGGCAGCTTCGGCATCACTCCCCTGATGGCTTTCGTCGCCGCGCTTTCCACGATGGTGTCGCTTTTGCGCCTCGGTCCTCGGCGATCCGCGGACCGCGAGCCGCCGGACTGGCGCCCGCGCGCCATCGCCATCCTCGGCCTTGCGAGTGGAGCGCTGTACATCGTGTCCGTCCACTTCGGCATCCACTCCCTCTGGTGGGTGATCTACTACGTAGTACCCGGCGCCAAGGGACTGCGCGTGCCGGGACGCGTGAATATCCTGCTCGTATTAAACGCTTCCGTGCTTTGCGCTTTGACCCTCGCATGGTTGCTTGCGCGGCGGCCTGCCCATTGGATGCGCTGGGCAGCCACCATGCTCGCCCTGTGCCTCATTGTGGAACAGGTCAACACACAGCAGGTCAGCGGCATCAGCCGCTCTTCGGAGCTGCGGTACTTCGCCCGCCTCGCGAGCCCGCCACCCGGCTGCCAGCGGTTTTACGTGATCGACCCGCGCCTGTCTGAAGCACCCTACGTCGGCCAGATGGACGCCATGGTCCTGGCCCGGCGCCTCAACATCGCCACCGTCAACGGCTACAGTGGCTCGGATGCACCGGGTTGGGATTTATATTACTTCGACGGCGGTTATCAGAACCGCGTGGCACGCTACTTACTCGCAAATAATATCTGGGACGGAACCTGCACCGCAGACCTCGAGCGTGGCCGCTGGATTCCCTTCGGGCAATCCAGCGCCGAGCTCGCCAGCCACATCCCCGACGGCGGCAAGGCCGAGATGGTGTTCACGGCGAACGGGAACGGACGACTATTCGAGGCCTCGGGGTGGTCGTCGCCGGAGCCGATCGGAACCTGGACCGACGGACCGGAAGCGAGGCTTGTGGTCAGCGGCTTGTCACCGGCGCGCGGCCTCCTGACGATGCGTGCGACCGCCCTGGGATTTTTTGCGAAGTCGCACACGGACGTAAGCGTGAAGGTCAGTGTGAACGGACATGAAGTGACGGTCTGGGCACTCCGAGTGACCGACAAGAGCCCCGAGAGAGTGGCCGAGGCGCCGCCCGCGTTTCTCGGCCCGCCCGTCACGACGATCTCGTTCGACATCGACGACCCGCGCTCGCCGCTCGAGCTGGGCGTCTCGGCCGATTCCCGCAAGCTCGGGATGCTGTTGGTCAAGTTATCGCTGATCCAGCAGCAGTAACGGCCGCTTCGTCTGCTACCATCGTCAGGCGGGCGACAACCGATAGTCTTTCGGCGCCTGATTGAACGGCGTGAACCGCGAAAACGAACCTAAGCCAGATGGCGGGCTAGCAGGGCGAGAGGCGATTCTCGCGAGCCTTGTGTGCTGCCTCTCGCTTGCCTACCTGTTTCACAGCTTCCTTCTGAGCCGCGGGGACTCGATCACCGGGGATTTCGGCGATGCGCGGCTGTGCATGGTGATCCTGGAGCACTGGTGGGCGGTCTGCCATGGCCTCGCTTCGCCGCGCGATCCGAACTTCCTCGCGCCGGCCCACGATGTTCTCGGCTATAGCCACACCCTGTTCGCTTATACTCCGATCTACCTTCCACTGCGTCTCCTACATCTGGACACTTACATGGCGTTCGAGCTTACCCTGATGGCGTTACGCGCATTGGGGTTCGCGTTCACCTACCTAATGCTCCGCCGCACCTTCCGGCTCCCCATCGCTCCATCGCTCGCCGGCGCGTGCCTCTTTACCGTGGCGAACATCTCCGTCCGGTCGTCGGGCCATGCCCAACTTCTTAACGTCATGTTCGTACCGCTTCAGGTGATCCTCATCGGCCGATATTTCAAAAACCGATCGACGCGCTCGCTCGCCGCCGCCGGCTTTCTGACCGGCGCGATGATGTTCACGGATGTTTATGAAGTTTTCTTTGAAGTCCTCATGGCTCTGGCGCTCATCCCTGCGTGGACGGCGGTTGAGTGGTCCTCTGATCGGGCATCCCTTGCCCGTCGCCTTCGGGACTGGAGCCGCCACGGCGCCGGCGATATTCTGTTCGCCGCACCATTTTTTCTCATCTGGCTCCTCCCGTTCTTCGCCGTTTACTACCCCGTCTTCGGACGGACGGGCGGACGGCCGTATGCGGAAGTGTTTTCGTACTTGCGCGACTGGCGGGAGATTCTGAATCCCGGCCCGGATAATTGGCTGTGGGGACGAAGCCTTGGTAAGTGGTTCCAGGGTTGGGTGTCGCCCGTTGGCGAGGCCGGCTTCGGCATCACTCCCCTGGTGATTCTAATCGCCGCGCTGGCCACGCTGTTGTCGCTAATCCGCATCATAACGCGGCGACGCGCGGACCGCGAGCCGCCGGACTGGCGCCCGCGCGCCATCGCCATCCTCGGCCTTGCGAGTGGAGCGCTGTACATCGTGTCCGTCCACTTCGGGATCCACTCCCTCTGGTGGGTGATTTACCACGTAATACCCGGGGCCAAGGGACTGCGCGTGCCGGGGCGCGTCAATGCACTGCTCGCCTTGAACACTTCCGTGCTCTGCGCTTTGACCCTCGCATGGCTGCTTTCACAGCGGCCCGTCCGTTTGATGCACTGGGCAGCCGCCATGCTCACCCTGTGCCTCATTGCGGAACAAGTTAATGCCCAACCGGCCAGCGGCATCAGCCGCTCTTCGGAGCTGCGCTACTTCGCCCGCCTCTCCAATCCGCCACCCGGCTGCCAGCGGTTCTCCGTGATCAATCCACGCCTGCCCGAAACACCCTTCGTCGGACAGATAGACGCCATGATCCTGGCCCGGCGGGTCAACATAGCCACAATCAACGGCTACAGCGGCTCGAATGCGCCTGGCTGGGACTTATATTACTTCGACAGCGGCTATCCGAACCGCGTAGCGAGTTACTTACTCGCCAATAACATCTGGAGTGGCACGTGCACCGTGGACCTGGAGCGTGGCCACTGGACTCCGGCTTCGGAGCCCAGGCCCGCGTTCTCGGGTGGGATCGCCAGTGGGGGCAAGGCGGATATCGAGTTTGTGAAGAACGGAAACGCACCCCCATTCGAGGCCTCGGGGTGGTCTTCGCCGGAAGCGATCGGAACCTGGACGAACGGGCCGGAAGCGAGTCTTCGCGTCAGCGGCCTCTCGCCAGATCGAGGGGAATTGACGATTCGTGCGATTGCGCTGGGGTTTTACGCGAAGTCGCACACGGAGGTGAACGTGACGGTCAGTGTGAACGGACATGAAGTGACGGTCTGGGCGCTGCGAATGACCGACAAGAGCTCCGAAAGAGTAGCCGAAGCGCCGTCGGCCTTTCTCGGCCCGCCCGTCACGACCATCTCTTTCGCCATTGACGACGCGCGCTCGCCACTCGAGCTGGGCGTCTCGGCCGATCCCCGCAAGCTCGGGATGCTGTTAGTCAAGGTATCGCTGACCCAGCAGCGCTAGCGGTTGGCCAACTTCCCATGCGACGCAACACCCTAGACAACGGACGGGACCGGACGGCGAGGGAGCGCGGTCCGCGCAACCTTGCGCGCGCGTGGAGCGAGGTCCTGCTCGCATCGCTCACGGCCGCCGCTTGTCTTGCCTACATCTTCCGTTCCTTCTTCCTGAGCGGCGGGGACATGTTCACCGGCTCCCCGGCCGACTCGCGTCTTTGTATGATCCTGTTGGAGCACTGGTGGGCGGTCTGCCGCGGTCTTGCTTCGTTCCGCGATGCGAACTACTTCTACCCGGCCCGCGACGTGCTCGGCTATAGCCATACACTGCTCTTATTCGCGCCGGTTTACATCCCGTTCCGGCTGTTGAATCTCGATACTTACTTCGCCTTCGAGCTGACCCTCATGGTCTTCAAGGCGCTTGGCTTCGCGTTCTGCTACGCGATGCTGCGCGCAACGTTCCGGCTCTCGCTTGCCGCGTCGCTCCTCGGCGCGAGTCTGTTCACGATTTCGAATGTCTCGGTACTGTGGTCGGGGCATCCGCAGATGTGGATCGTGTCGTTCGTGCCGCTCCTCGCACTGCTTTTGGACTTCTATTTCCGGCGCGCCTCGCGCGCCGCCCTCTGTGGCGCGGCGTTTCTGTTCGGCGCCATCATGTTCAGCGAGTTTTACACGGCCTTCTTCTGCTCGCTTGCCTCCGCGGCGATCGCCGCATGCTGGGCCGGCGTCGAAGCGTGGACGGGTCGCGGGGAGTTCATGGCCCGCCTGCGACGCTGGTTGCGGCGCGCTCCCGGCGACCTGCTGACGTCCGTCCCGTACTTTCTTGTCTGGTTCATCTTACTTGTTTGGGTCTATTATCCCGTGCTGCGGTGGACTGGCGGCCGGGGTTACTCGGACGCTTATCAATACATTCGCGATTGGCGGGAGTTTGCCGACATCGGAATCTACAACTGGATGTGGGGCCCCAGCCTTGGAGCGTTCTATTCGCGCCACTTCCCGAAGACCAACGAGGCGCGTATGGGCCTGCCGGTCCTCATGCTGCTCACCGTCGCGCTCGCGACCGTCGTTTCGCTGATACAAATTCGGCGGGGCAGGAAAACATCGAATCCGGCGCCGGGCGCCGCTCCGCGAGGGATCGCGATCCTCGGCCTGGCGAGCGCGGCGCTCTACCTTGCCACCGTGCGCTTCGGCACTCACACGTTCTGGTGGGTGATCTACCGGGTGGTTCCCGGCGCGAGAGGGCTTCGCATCCCAGGCCGGATAAACTTCCTGCTCTCGCTCATTGCGGCCACGGTCTGCGCCATCGCGTTCGAATCTTTGCTCGCGCGCCGAAGACGACGGTGGGTCCGCTGGTTCGCCGCGGCGTTGGCCGCGGCTCTCATCGCCGACCAGGTGAGCGTGTACGAACTGAGCTGGGTCAGCCGGTTTTCCGAACTCAAGTACTTCGGCCGCTTCCCGGCCGCGCCGCAAGGCTGCCTCGCGTTCTACGCGATTCGCCCGCGCGTCCCTCAGCTCTTCGACATCGGGCAAGTTGACGCGATGATACTCGCCCGCCTGCGAAACATCCCGACCATCAACGCCTACGGCGGCTGGCCTCCGCCGGGTTGGGATCTGTACCACTTCGACGCTGGCTACTCAAATCGCGCGGCGCGCTATTTCATGGCGCATGACCTTTGGGACGGCGCCTGCGCGGCGGATATGGAAGTAGGGCGCTGGCTCACGCCCGCCGAAACGAGGGCCGATCTCGCGCGAACTTTCCCGCGGACAGGCCTCGGGCATCTGGAATTCAAGGCCGGCGGCGCCGGCAACCAGTGCGCCGTATCGGGCTGGTCCGATCCGGAGGCCATCGGCACATGGACCGACGCCCGGCACGCCATCCTCGTCGTGGGCGGGCTATCGCCCGAACGCGGCCCGCTGCGCATCCGCGCGCACGCGATGGCGTTTCTCGCCGGGACGCACCGCGATGTGAAGATCGTCGTGAGAGTCAACGGACACGCTGCGGGCGCTTGGGAATTCACCGAAGAGGGCATCGTCGTCCTGCGCGAGGCCGAGGCGCCAGCCACGTTTCTCGGTCCCGAGCTTACCCGGATCGGCTTCGATATCGACGATCCGCGCTCGCCGCTCGAGTTGGGCGTGTCGCAGGACCCCCGCCGCCTCGGCATGCTACTCGTCGATCTCGCGCTCACCCAGGACCAATGACGGCGTTCGCCACGTGCGGCTCATCGGCCCCGACTCGTCCTGATAGAATGCGTGTCGCATGACCCACAAGCACTTTTATTGGACCGCCGCCTGGATCGCGGCTCTTGTTCCCGGCTTGAGCCTGGCGCAGGACGCCGGCGTTCCCTACGCAACGCACGTCAGCCCGGCATGGAAAGTCAGCGATCGCCATCGCCCCATGGCCGTCGTCATCACGCCCGCTCCCGTGGACCAACCCGGCGCACCACCCTCCGACGCCGTCGTCCTGTTCAACGGCCACGACCTTTCCCAATGGACCGATCATCACGGCGGCCCGCCGCAGTGGCGCGTGGGCGACGGCTACTTCGAAACCGTGCCCGGCAAAGGCGACCTCAAGACAAAGCAGGCTTTCGGCGACTGCCAGTTGCACGTCGAGTGGGCCACGCCCAATCCTCCGCACGGCAAGGATCAGGATCGCGGAAACAGCGGAATCTACATCATGAGTCTGTACGAGCTGCAGGTGCTCGATTCCTACCAGAGCACCACCTACGCCGACGGCGCGGCCGGCGCGATCTACGCGCAGTTCCCGCCGCTCGTCAACGCATCAAGGCCGCCGGGCGAGTGGCAGACCTACGACATCGTCTTCCACGGCCCGCGCTTCTCGGCCGATGGCAAGGTGCTCCAGCCCGCGTCGGAAACCACGCTGCACAACGGCGTACTGGTGCAGGATAACTCGGTGCTGACCGGTCCGACGACGTACATGGGGCGCCCGCAGTACAAGCCGCAACCCGAGAAGATGCCGCTGCTGCTGCAAGACCACGATCACCCGGTGCGCTTCCGCAACATCTGGATTCGCGAGATCAAGGAGCCGGCTCCGTAGAACGCCGGCGTCATTCGCCCAGCAACAACCGCGCCACGCGCGCCGCGGAATCCGCGAAGCGCTGCGTTTCAGCCCAGTCTCGCGCGGCCTCGCCCATTCGCGCGCGCGCCGGCGCATCGCCAAGCAACCGCGCGATGGCCCGCCGCAGACCTTCGATCGTCGCGCTCCGCGAGCCGGCCGGCACAAGTTCGCCAAACTCGGGCCGCATCACGGCGCGCGCTCCGTGATGATCGAGACACACGCTGGGGACGCCGGCGCGCAATGCCTCGAGCAGCGTGAGCCCGTAGCTCTCGTGGCGAGATGGAAACACGTAGAGGCTCGCCAGCGCGAAGAAGCCGCGCTTGCGTACTCCGGTGACGTAGCCAGGGAACACAACGCGCACGCGCCGCAGCCGCGCGGCAAGCGATCGAAGACGGCGCTCGAATCGGATGCCCTGCATGTAGGCCGCCTCGCCGCACACAAACAGCCACACCGGCCTGTGCGGGAAATCGCCGCGACGCTCCCACTCGAGCAGCGCCTCGATCAACAAATCCTGGCCCTTTTCGGGCGAGATGCGGCTCAGCGTTACTAGCACGTGGGCATCCTCCGGAACGCCAAACCCGGCGCGCAGGCGATCGGTCTCTTCGCCGAGCGCGGCATCCACGATGGTCTCGTCCGCCGCGCCCCAGCCGATGACGTGGATGCGATCGGAAGGCAAGTCCGGGTAGCAGCGCAGCATGACGTCGCGCATGCCCTGCGACGGCACAACCGCGGCTTGCGAGCACCGCAGGCTGTTCTCCTGCTGCGCGAAGACCAGATCCGCCATGCGCGGAATCCATCGCCCCACGATAGAGCGTCGAAGTGCGCCATGCCAGCGCACCAGCGTTTCCGGCGCCACCAGCGCGCGCCCGTAGATCGCCGCGACGTAAGCGACGACGTCGACATGATACAGCGTGACGATACGGAAGCCGGCTATCGCCAGACGCCGGAAGTCCGGCCCTTCGGACACGTCGTTCACGAGCACCGCGGTGCGGGCCGCGTCATGCCGCCGCACTTCTTCCGTAGCGGCCCGCGAAAAGGCGCGGCAAAAGCGGGCATAGGCGAGCTCACCGCTTGCGACCAGTTGCCGCGCGGACGGCGCGTTCGCGCCGAGGATCGACGGACCGATCAGCCGCACGTCGAACGGCCGCGTCCGCGCCCACTCGTCGAGCAACAGATTCGAAATTGCGGCGCCGCCTCCGAGCGGAACCGGCTCGCCGGCGAACCCGCCGTGGGCGGCCAGATACAAAACGCGCCGCCGAACGCCTTCAGCCGGCAATGTTGAGATACTTGAAGCCCGCCGCGGCGATGCGCGAGCCGTCGAGCGCGTAGCGGCCGTCCAGCACGATGCGCGAGCGCATCTTCTCGCCAAGCGCGTTCCAGTCCAACTCGCGATACTCCTGCCATTCGGTGACAAGCACCAGCGCGTCCGCGCCTTCGGCGGCCTCGGCGGCCGTACCGCAACAGGTTACGCCCGGCACGGCGTTATCGCGCTCGAAGTTCTCCATCGCCACCGGGTCGTGCGCTTTCACGCGGCAGCCCCGCTCGATGAGGCTGCGCGCGATGTCGAGCGCGGGCGCCTCGCGCAGATCGTCCGTATTCGGCTTGAACGCAAGCCCAAGCAAAGCGACGGTGCGGCCCTTGAGAATCTTCAGTTCCCCGAGCAGCCTCTCCACCACCACTTCGCGCTGCCGCGCATTCACCGTGCGCGCCGCCTGCACGATCGACATCCCGATTCCGTATTCCGCGGCCGTCGCGATCAACGCCGCCGTGTCCTTCCCGAAGCACGAACCGCCCCAGCCGATGCCCGGCTGCAGGAAACGATTGCCGATCCGCTGATCGAGCCCGATGCCGCGCGCCACCTGCCGGATGTCGGCGCCCACGCGTCCGGCGAGTTGCCCAATTTCGTTGATGTAGCTGATCTTCAGCGCAAGAAACGCGTTCGCCGCGTACTTGATCAGCTCGGCGGAAGCGAGATCGGTCGACACGAGCGGCGCCGCGCCCACCGCCTCGGGCCGCGGCAGATACGGCGGCGCCGAGAACGTCTGATCGAGCAGCGGGCGGTATAGCTTATACAACACGTCCAGCGAGCGCGGATCGTCGGAGCCGATCACCACGCGATCCGGATACAGGCTGTCGTGCAGCGCGGTGCCCTCGCGGAGGAACTCCGGATTCGAAGCCACCGAGAATTGATGATCGGCCTTCAGCCCATGATGTTTCGCGTACGACTCGCGCACCAGCGCGCCCACCCAGTTGCCGCTTCCGATCGGCACCGTGGACTTGTTTACCACCACCATGTAGCTGCCGGTGAAATGCTCCCCGATGCTCTCCGCCGCGGCCTGCAGATAACGCAGATCCGGCTTCCCATTCGGCGTCGGCGGCGTCCCGACGGCGATGAAGACGACCTCGGCGTCCGAGATGGCCTGCGCCGGATCGATGGTGAACGTCAAGTTGGCGCCGGCGTCCGCCATCAGATCCGTCAAGTACGGCTCGTAGATCGGCGTCTTGCCCGCCCGCAACACTCCGATCTTACGCTCGTCGGAGTCGAGGCAGGTCACCTTGTGTCCGAGATAGGCGAGGCACACGCCGGTGGTGAGGCCGACGTAGCCGGTCCCGATAATAGAAACGCGCATAGGCTTTAATTGAGAGTCACTCTCACGCTAACAAATAGGGGTTACGTTGCACAAACGGGCGCCGGGCGGTTAGCCTTGAGAACATGACCTCACGGAAGAACTTGCTGATTCCCGCCGTCCTGGCCGGTCTGCTGGCCTCGCCCGCGGCGTTCGCCTCCAGCGCCACCCAGGCCCTCGCCGCGCACTGGAAAACGTCGAAAGAATACACGCTCGCCATCGCGAACCAGATGCCCGCCGAAGATTACGGCTTCAAGCCGAATCCCGCCGAGATGAGCTTCGGCGAACAGATGGCCCATCTTGCCGTAGCGAACGGGTACTTTTTCTCGCTGCTCACAGGCGGCCAGCCGCCGGTCTCGAAGCCCGATTCCTTCGACAAGGCGACGGTGCTGGCGCTGCTGAACAAATCGTTCGACTACAGCATCCAGGCGGTCGAGAACGCGACGCCGGGCGAGTTGAGCAAGACTTACAAAACGCCCGACGGCGAGATGACCGGCATGAACCTGATTTACTTCGCGATGGATCACACGACGCATCATCGCGCGCAATGCATCGTGTACCTGCGCGTGAAGGGGATCAAGCCGGCCGATTACCGTTACTAACACAGCGAGGCGTCGTGAAACTGCGCCAGGTGTTGACGTGCGGCTTCGCGGCCGCCGCGATCGCGACAGCGGCCCAGATCCCGCCCGAGCTGTTCAGCGGCTTGCACTGGCGTTCGATCGGCCCATTCCGTGGCGGGCGCACCGTAGCCGCCGCCGGCATCCCGTCTCGGCCAAACGTGTTCTACATCGGCGCGAACAACGGCGGCGTGTGGCGTACAACGGATGCGGGCCGCACGTGGCAGCCGCTGTTTGACGATCAACCCACGCAATCGATCGGCGCGCTCGCGCTCGCGCCCTCCGACCCGCGCACGATCTATGTTGCCAGCGGCGAGGGCTTACAGAGGCCGGATCTTTCGGTGGGCGACGGCATATACAAATCCGCCGACGGCGGCGCAACATGGCGGCATCTCGGCCTGCGCGACGGCCAACAGATTCCCGCGCTGCTCGTTGACCCGCGCGACGCGCGCCGCGTCTTCGCCGCCGTGCTCGGCCATCCCTACGGCCCGAACTCCGAGCGCGGCGTGTTCCGCTCGACCGACGGCGGCGAGACGTGGAGCAAAGTACTTTACCGCGACGAGAACACTGGCGCGGCGGACCTGGCCTTCGACCCTCGCGATCCCTCGATCGTCTATGCGTCGCTTTGGGCCGCGCGGCAGGGCCCGTGGGAAAACGGCGAGTTCGCCGGGTCCGGCAGCGGTCTGTACAAATCGACTGACGGCGGCGACACGTGGGCCGAGCTTCATGGCGGGTTGCCAACGGCCGCCGAAGGCCTCGAACGAATCGGCCTCGGCATCGCCCCAAGCGACGGACGCCGCATGTACGCGATGGTTCAAGCGGGCGACGGCGGAGTCTATCGCTCCGACGATGCCGGCGCGACATGGCGGCGCGTGAATGCGGAACGGCGAGTGTGGGGACGCGGCAACGACTTCGCCTGCGTCCGCGTCGACCCCACCGATCCCAACACGCTTTACGTCGCCAACACCTCCACTTACCGCTCAGCCGATGGCGGCGCAACGTTCGAGCCCTGGAAGGGCGCTCCGGGCGGCGACGACTATCACACCATCTGGATCAACTCTCTCAACCCGCGCATCATCCTGCTCGCCAGCGACCAGGGCGCGACGATCACCGTCAACGGCGGCGCCACATGGAGCTCGTGGTACAACCAGCCCACCGCGCAGTTCTACCACGTGATCACCGACAACCGCTTCCCGTACCGCGTCTACGGCGGCCAGCAGGAGAGCGGCTCGGCCACAGTGCGCAGCCGCGGCGACGACGGCCAGATCACATTTCGCGACTGGCATCCGGTGGGCGCCGAGGAGTACGGCTACATCGCGCCGGACCCGCTCAATCCCGGCATCGTTTACGGCGGCAAGGCGACGCGCTTCGACGAGACGACCGGCATGACCCAGGAAGTCGGACCCGTTCCCCTGCGCGATGCCCGCTACCGCTTCCTGCGCACCGCGCCGCTCGTGTTCTCGCCCACCGATCCGCACACGCTGTACCTCGCGGGCAACGTCCTGTTCAAGACCACCAACGGCGGACACTCGTGGACGGTGATCAGTCCGGACCTGAGCCGCGCGCAGTGGGACATCCCCGAAAGCGTTGGCGTGTTTCGCGACGGCGCGGCGCGGCGCGATCGGCGTAGGCGAGGCGTGATCTACGCCGTCGCCCCTTCGCCGCTCGATGGGAACGCGATCTGGGCAGGCACCGACGACGGGCTCATCCACCTGACGCGCGACGGCGGGAAGACCTGGACAAACGTCACGCCACCCGCACTCACGGCGTGGAGCAAAGTATCGATCCTCGAGGCGTCGCACTTCGACGCGGGGACGGCCTATGCCGCCGTGAACCGCTTCCGTCTCGACGACCTCCGCCCGCACATCTATCGCACGGACGATGGCGGCCGCGCCTGGCGCGAGATCGTGAGCGGCCTTCCGGACAACGAGCCGGTGAACGCCGTGCGCGAAGATCCCGAGCGGCGCGGACTGCTGTTCGCGGCCACCGAGCGCTCAGTGTACGTATCGTTCGATGCGGGCGATAGGTGGTCTTCGCTGCGCCTCAATCTTCCCGCGACCTCGGTGCGCGACCTCGCGATTCACGCGGACGACCTGGTGGCCGGCACGCACGGCCGCGGCTTCTGGATTCTCGACGACATCACGCCGCTGCGGCAGGCATCCGCGGCCGCCGCGGCGGCCAGCGGCCCGTTTCTCTTCGTGCCCGAAGCCGCCTGGCGCGTCCGCCGCGACCAGTACACCGACACGCCGCTTCCGCCCGACGAGCCCGCCTCGAAAAACCCGCCCGATGGCGCGATCGTCGACTACTGGCTGCCGGAGAGCGCGCGCGGCCCGGTGACGCTTGAATTTTTCACCGCCGGCGGCGTCCTTGCGCGCCGCTTTTCGAGCGCCGACCCGATCGAGCCCACGCGCGAAGAGCTGAAAAGACAAATCCATGTCCCTCTGTATTGGGTGCGTCCGCCGGAGATTCTCTCCGCGCGCGCGGGCGCCCACCGCTTCGTCTGGGACCTGCACTACGCGCCGCCCAGCGCGCTCGAACACGACTATCCGATTTCGGCGATCAACGGCGATACGCCGCGCGTGCCGCAAGGCCCGCTCGCGCTGCCGGGCGATTATACGGTACGGCTCACGGTGAACGGCAACCGATATGAGCGGCCGCTGCGCGTGAAGATGGACCCGCGCGTCACCACCGGCGCCGCCGGCCTGCGCGCCGAATTCGACCTGGCCACGCGCATCGGGCGCCTGATGAACGACGACGCGGCCGCGCTCGGCGAAGCCCGCGCGAAAGGCGCGATGGGCCACGTCAAATCGCTCGCCGAGCTGAACGGGGAACTCAGCCATCTGCTCGAAATCGTCGACGGCGCCGACGCCGAACCGGCCACGCAAGCGGTTGAGGCGGTGCGCGAGATCGCGAAGCGCCTCGACGCGGCGCGCTAGCCCGGGCCGCGCCAAAAGCCGTTATCATCGGATCGCATGAAGATCACCGGCGTCGAAACCTACATCGCGGGGAACCCTTGGAAGAACTGGCTGTTCGTGCGTGTCACTACCAGCGACGGCATCCACGGGGTCGGCGAAGGCACGCTCAACGCGTTCGGCAAGACCGTCGAAGCGGCGATCCAGGAGCTCACGCCGCTCGTGGTGGGCATGGACCCGTTCCAGGTCGAGACGATCTCCCAGCGCATCGTGCGCGACGTTTACTCCTGGGGCGCGCAGATCCACATGTGCGCCGTCGCGGCGATCGAGATCGCCTGTTGGGACATCATTGGCAAGGCGTGCAATCAACCCGTTTACAACCTCTGGGGCGGGCGCTGCCACGAGAAACTGCGCGCTTACGCGAATGGCTGGTACCGCGGTCCGCGCACGCCGGAGGACTTCGCCGCAAAGGCGAAAATCGTCGCCGGCCGCGGCTACACGGCGCTGAAGTTCGACCCGTTCGGCAGCGCGTGGCGCACTCTGCCGCGCCGCGAGTTCGACCTGAGCCTCGACATCATCGCCACCGTGCGCGACGCGGTGGGCGCGAATGTCGACCTGCTGATCGAGGGGCATTGCCGCTTCCATCCGGCCACGGCGATCGAGTTCGCCTCGGCCATGGCCCGCTTCCGGCCCGCGTGGTTTGAAGAGCCCGTGCCGCACACGAATATCAACGGCCTTGTCGAGGTCGCGCGGCGCAGCCCGGTGCCGGTCGCCACCGGCGAGAGCTTTTCTTCGAAACAGGAGTTCGCCGAATTGTTGAAGCATGACGCGGTGATGATCCTGCAGCCCGAGCCGCTCAATCTCGGCGGACTGTTCGCGACGCGGAAGATCGCCGACATGGTGGACGCGCATCTCGGCATGATCGCGCCGCACAGCGCGCAGGGGCCGGTCTGCTCGGCGGCCTGTGTGCAATTGAACGCGTCGCTTACGAATTTTTTTATCCACGAGATCTTCGACGAGTTCAACGAGCCGTGGGAGAAGACGATCGTCACTCATCCGGTGGAGGTGGTGGACGGCTACATCGAAATCCCCGAGCGGCCGGGCCTCGGCATTGACCTCAACCTCGAAGAGATCGCGCGCCATCCGTATCGGCAGGAGCACTTCCTTCCGCTGTTTCGCCCCGGATGGGAGCGCCGCCAAAAGACGACGGTTTGAAGACGCGCGGGCAGCACCGGCGGACCATTTCTCGCATATACTCGTGGGCATGTCCAAGCCGACCTTCCCGCCGCGGGCCGGAGCCTGCGCCGCATGAACCGCCGCGAATTTTTGCAAGCCGGAGGCGCGGCGCTCGCGCTTGGAGCGCCAGGCGGAAGCGCGCAAACCTACGACGATCGGAAGGTCCGCCGCGTGGGACTCATCGGCAGCGGATGGTATGGCAAGTCCGATCTGTTCCGGCTGATTCAGATCTCACCCGTCGAAGTGGTCTCGCTCTGCGACGTCGACAGCAAGATGCTGTCGGACGCGGCGGACATGGTGTCCACACGGCAGCGCTCGCGCAAACGCCCGCGGACATACTCCGACTACCGCAAGATGCTCGCCGAGAAGGATCTCGATATCGTGCTCATCGAGCCGCCGGATCACTGGCACGCGCTCATCATGACGGAGGCCGCGCGCAGCGGCGTGGATATCTATGTTCAGAAGCCGATCAGCGTCGATATCGTCGAGGGCCAGGCCATGGTGCGCGCGGCGCGGAAGTATTCGCGCGTCGTGCAGGTCGGCACGCAGCGCCGCAGCACGCCGCACCTGATCGAAGCCCGCGACCGCTTCGTGCGCGAAGGCAAGCTCGGCAAGATCGCCCTCGTCGAAATTTACTGCTACTACCACATGCGGGCCACCGCGAACCCGCCCGACACCGCGCCGCCTCCGAACCTCGACTACGACATGTGGACCGGGCCCGCGCCGATGCGCCCCTACAACCGGCTGGTGCATCCGCGCGGCTGGCGCGCCTTCATGGAGTACTGCAACGGCATCGTCGGCGACATGTGCATCCATATGTTCGACATGACGCGCTGGATGCTCGAACTCGGCTGGCCCACGAACGTCGCTTCGACCGGCGGCATCTTCGTCGACAAGGCGAGCAAGGCCAACATCAGCGACACGCAGACGGCGACGTTCGATTATCCCGACCTGCGCATCGTCTGGCAGCACCGCAGTTGGGGCGAGGCGGCGGACCCGAACTATCCCTGGGGCGCGACCTTCTACGGCGATAAGGGCACGCTCAAGATGAGCGTGTACAGCTACGACTTCCAGCCCGCGGGCGGCGGCCCGCACGTGCATCGCGACGTAACGTACGAGTACGACCGTTATCCCGAGGACCGCACCGAGAAGGACCTCGAGCGCCACGTCGCTCCCGCCGTGCGCGTACACATGAAGGACCTGCTGGCCGCCGTCGACGCGCGCGGCAAACCGGTGGCCGACATCGAGCAGGGCCACATCTCGACGGCCTCCTGCATTCTGGCGAACCTGTCGATGAAGCTCGGCCGCTCGCTGGCTTGGGACGCGGCGACGCAAACCGTGAAGGGCGACGACGAAGCGAACGCCCTGCTCCGGCGTCCCTATCGCGCGCCGTGGCGACATCCAACGCGCGAGGACGTTTAACGGCGTCTACTCGAAGTCGACCAGCACGGTGTTCGACGCCTGCCCATCGACGTGCAGCGTCAGTTCCACCGCGCCCGCGCCCCGCAGGATCGAGGGCACGGCGATGTTAATTTGATCGAGGCCCAGGTCTACGTTCTGCGCGCCGGCGTACGATGCGGTCACGCTCGTGGCGCCGATCGATACCGAGACCGGCGTCGTGTGATAGCGGATGCCGGTGCCGTAGAGGACCAGGTACGTCGGCGCGCCGCTTGCCGCCACCGGTACCGGCACGGGCACGATCGCGCCCGAGGCGTCCGGCGCGACAAGGCTCGAGTAAACCTGCACTCCGTTCTGTATGTTGACCGCGCTTCCGACGGCGAGCGTATTCACCGCGAACAGGCCCGGCGCGACGTTGGCGATCTGCACTTGAACTCCCACCGGCGATGCGCCTCCGGAGATCGTCACGTTCGCCGTGCCGGGCGCGAGGCCATCGGGCAGCACGTAATTGATCTGCGTGGGCGATACGTATAGGAGCGAGGCGAACCGCGAGTCGCCCGCCGCGTCCTGCACGTTCACGCGGATGCCGCCGAGCGTGGTGGGAAGCGGCGTGGTGGGTGCGCTCGCCGTGGCCGAAGCGAGATTCGTTCCGAATGCGCTTACGATCGACGAGGGCGCGAGCGCGCCCGAGGCGAAGCTGGCCGCGTTCACGTTGGTGAAGCCCGGCGCCGCCGAGCCGGTCGTGTTCAAAAATACGAGCGCGCTGCCCGGCGGCAGCAGCGTGTACAGGCGCGTCGCGCCGCTCGCGTTCGTCGCGCCGCCGGCAATGAGCGAGGTCATCGAAGCCGAGGGCTCTCCGTTGAACACAAGATCCGTGCGCCCGTCGGCGTTCAGGTCGGCCGCGGCCATCCCCAGAGGCAGCGTAGCGGAGGGAAACTGCATCAGATCGAGCGGCGGCTGATACGTGCCGTCGCCGTTGGCCACGCGATAGGCCAGGGCGCCCGCGCCCGACACCCACTGCGCCTCGACGATGCCCTGGTGGCCCGAGTTGGCGAGATCGGCGAGGGCGAAGTATTGCGTCACCGTGCCCGGCGCGCTGGCATCGTTGAAGAACGGCTGAAACGTGCCGTCGCCCAGGCCCAGATACACAGCCACGGCGGAGCCGCTATTGCCTCCACCGGCCAGATGCACCACCGGCCCGTCGGAGATGAGATCGGGAATGCCATCGCCGTTCACGTCGGACACGGCGATGCTATAGGTGCCGCCAGTCCATGAGTTACTTCCGGCGGGAGCGAAGAAGCCATGACCCGTGCCGAGTTCGATCGTCACCGTCTCCGCGTAGACGGGCTGGCCGAGCGCATTCACGCCGGTCTGCGTCACGGTCAGCACGGCGAGATCGGGAATTCCGTCGCGATTAATATCGGCGGAGGTCACCGCAATCGGCGATGCGGTCCCCAGGTTGATTGCCAGTGGCGTGCCGAAGGTTCCGTCGCTGTGCCCGGGAAGCAAGTACAGGCCGTCGTGCTGCGGGTTGACAAAGTCCGGAGCGAGGATCAACACCAGATCGAGCGTGCCGGAGCCCACGAAGCTCCCGGCCACCGCGCCCGAGAGGAACGCCGAAAGCGCGTTTCCCGCGATCGCCTCCTGCGGAAACTGAGTCAGGATGGGCGCGCCGAACGTACCGTCGCCGTGCCCGGGCAGCACGAAGATCTCGGTGCCGAACAGACAAATCCCCAGCACGTCGCGATTCCCATCGCCATTGAAGTCGCCGCTCAGCAGATCGCCCGCGGCGCAGTTGGGCGGCGTGTGGAACGTGGTCTCCGCGCCGAAGGTTCCATCGCCGTTGCCCGGACGGAACGAGATGGTCTGGCTCCCGCCGTTGGCGACAACCAGATCCGCGCGGCCGTCGCTGTTATAGTCCGCGAGCACCATCGCGGCGGGGCCGTTCTGCAGCGGATACGACACCGGACGCCCGAACTGAATGCGTTGCGCGAACGCCGCCGCGCAGGCGAAGGCAAGCGCCCCAATCCAACTCAGCCGTCCATTCATTCCGGCTCCTTCAACTCTCGACGATGCCGGCCTTCTTAAACACCGCGCGACCCGCTTCGAGACACAGCCGCGCGCTCTCGTCCGGCGGCATGCTCTTCAACTCCTTGCTGAACACCTCGACGCTTAGCGAATCCGCGTAGCCGATTTTTTCGAGCGCTTGCAAGAACGCGGTCAGATCGATGAAGCCCTTCCCCGGCAACAGGCGCTCGTTGTCGCGGATCTGATCCGGAGGCAGCTTCGGCGAATCGTCGAAGTGAACGACGACGATCCGCTCGCGCCCCGCGTCGAGGATGTCGGCCACGGTTCCGCCCGCGTGATACCAGTGCCAGGCGTCGAGCGTCAACCCCACGTTAGGCCCGCATTCCTTGGCGAAAGCGAGCATCTCGGGCATCTTCCAGATGAACTCGCGCGGGAATGCGCGGCGCAGATGCAGCGGCCCGAGAAACTCGAGGCCGAGCCGGCAGTGCGAGCGCGCCAGGAGGTTCGAGCACTCCGTGAAGCGCTGCTTGTAGAGCCGGCGCAGTTCGTCCTTCGGAGTCTCGCTCGATGGCATGATGTAGGTCATCATGCGCGGGCAGCCGATGGCCGCGGCGAACGGAGCGGCGTCTTCAAGCTTCGCCAGTCCGGTTTTGAACGTCGCATCGTCCTTGCGAAACTCGACCGGCAGGTTGACGAACGCCGGCCGCAGCTTCAGATCCGCGAGCATCTTGCGCGTCGGCTCGAGCCCGTCCTTCATCGCCGCGTCGAGCACCACATCGACGCCGAGGAACCCGGTGCGCGACGCCAGTTGCGCGAACTCCGGCCAGCTCAAATGACCGCCGATCGGGACGCCGTTGAGAGATAGATACATCTGCGCTCCTATTTCAGCCCGTAGCCGTACTTGAACAGAGGGTTATACTTGGTCTTCTTCTCGTTGATATTCAGCGGCTCCTGATCCATCGATCGCGGCCAGGTGAACGAAAGCTTGCCGCTGAATGGGAGGCCGCCAAACAGCACGTCGGTCATGCCATCGCCCTCCGTGCCCGGCAGCCACGCGGCCACGATCGCGTCGGCGTCGTTGAGGATCGGGTCCAGGATCAACGGCCGGCCCGAGTAGAGGACGACGACCACGGGGACGCCGGCCTTCTTGAGGTTCTTCACGGTTTCGACATCCGCCGGATCGAGCGACAGATCCTTGCGGTCGCCAAACATCTCGGCGTATGGCTTCTCGCCGATCACGGCGACCGCGGCGTCGGCGCCTTCGGCTCCGGTTCCATCCTTCGAGTAAGTGACCTTGGTGTTTTTCGAGACGATCTTCTCGATCGCCGCATAGAGCGTTGTGCCGCCGGTGGTGACTTCGCCCAGTTTCCCCTGCCAGTCGATCGTCCAGCCGCCGCACTGATAGCCGAGATTGCCGGCGGCTGCGCCCGCGACGTGAATGCGCGCCGCGTCGCGCGCGAGCGGCAAGGTCTTGTGCTTGTTCACCAGCAGCACCATCGACTTGCGCACCGCCTCGCGAGCCACGCTGCGATGCTCGGGCGAGCCGAACATCGCCTGCAGGCTGCGATCGGCCAGCGGCGAGCGCCTCTTGTCCATCAGCCCCATGGCGAACTTCACGCGCAGGATGCGCGTCACCGCGTCGTCGATGCGCGGCATTGGCACTTTGCCCTCCCGCACCAGTTCCTTCAACCCGGTGAAGAACTCGCGGTACTCGCTTGGCGCCATTACCATGTCCATGCCGGCGTTGATCGAGGCTTCGATCGCCTGTTTATATTCCTTGGCGATCTGATCGATCGCGTTGTAGTCGGAGATGAGAAAACCGTCGAAGCCGAACTCCTGCTTGAGAATCTCGGTAAGCAGGCGATGGCTCGCCGAACTCTTCACTCCGTTCCAACTGCTGTAGGACGGCATGACGGAGCCGACGCCCGCATCGATCGTCGAGATGTAGCCCTGCAAGTGAATCTTGCGCAGCGTGTCCTCGTCGACACGGGTGTCGCCCTGATCGAGAAGATGCGTGCCGCCGAAGCCGGCGCCAAACGCAGTGCCGCCGTCGCCCGCGTAATGCTTCGCGCAGGCGAGAACCGCGTCCGGATCGTCGAGGCTCGTGCCCTGCAGCCCACGCACGGCGGCCGCGCCAAGCGCCTTCACCAGCTTGGGATCTTCCGAGAACCCCTCGTACGTGCGCCCCCAGCGGATGTCCTGCGGCACGGCCACGCACGGAGCGAACGCCCAGTTGATCCCCGTGGCGCGCACCTCCTGCGCCGTCACGCGGCCGATCCTCTCGACCAGATCGGCGTCGCGCGTACACCCGAGGCCGATGTTGTGCGGAAAGATCACCGCGCCAAGCACGTTGTTGTGGCCATGCACGGCGTCCACGCCGTAGAGCAACGGGATGGCGAGCCGCGTCTTGAGAGCGATCTTCTGGTAGCCGTCGTACATGTCGGTCCAGGCTTCGACGCTGTTGCCGTTGGCCGGATCCGAATCGCCGCCGCTCAGCACGCTGCCAAGAAAGTAAGTCGCGATGTCGTTCGGGTCCTTCAGGTACTTCTGGTCGGCCTGCGTCATCTGGCCAATCTTCTCGTCGAGCGTCATCCGCGCAAGCAGCGCCTTCGCCTGCGCATCGAAAGAGGAAAGGGGCTTCGGCTTCGGCGCGGCGGCCAGCGAGGCCGCGGCAAGAAGGGCAGTTCCGAGGAAACGAAGAGGCGTCATGGCGGGCTCCGTCTGGATCAGATCCGAGTATACAGGCCGGAAGATGGGGACGCGCGCGGCGGCTTTTAAAGCTGCAGCAGGCCGCTGACGCACCGGTCTTCGAGCACATGCGTCCAGACGACGCGCGCACGGCCGGAACCGGCCGCGTGCCGGTAGGAGACCTCCGTGCCCGCGACGAGATCCCGGACGTTGTGAGCAATGCGGAACCCCGTCGCGCTCGATTCGATCAGATCCGCGCTGACCTTCACGGCCATAGGCGCTTGGAAGATGACTTCGACCGGACCGGAAGCTGGCGTGCGTGGGGCGCGCCGCCGGTCGCGGTCGGTTCTTCGATCGGGAATGAAGGCTTCATCCATAGACATTTACCCCCCTCGGGAAATCAACTCCTCGCCGCGACGCGGTGGTCCTGCGCCATCGCGTACGATTTGAGTTTTCGTTGCAGCGTGCGGGTGGAGATCCCGAGCCGCGCGGCCGCTTTCTGCTGGTGTCCTTGACTTTCGACAAGCGCCTTCATGATGGCGGTCCGCTCGAGTTCCGGGAGCACGGCGAGGGCGTGCAGTCCACTGGAGAACACGCATTGAACGAATTCGTCCGGCAGATCGGAAACCTGGATTTCCGGGCCGGAGGCGAACACGGCCGCGCGCACCACGACGTTTCTAAGTTCCCGCACGTTTCCCGGCCAGGCGTAGGCGCACAGCTTCTCCTCCGCCTCGGGGCAGAATCGCCAGCCGGGCTTCTGCAGATCCAGGTAGTGCATCGCCAGCGGCACGATGTCGTCCCGCCGCTCGCGCAGTGGCGGCACCGGGATCTGAATCTGCGAAAGACGGTGAAACAGGTCGGCGCGAAATTTCCCGTCGTCGACCGCCGCTTTCAAGTCCCGGTTGGTCGCCGTCACGAGGCGGACGTCGGCGGAGACCTTTTTCACCCCGCCGACGCGGTAGTAGCTTGCGCCGTCAACCACGCGCAGCAGCTTCACTTGCATGCGCAGGTCGAGATCGCCGATCTCGTCGAGAAAGAGGGTTCCTTGGTCGGCCAGTTCGAACAGACCCGGCTTAGACGCGCCGGCGCCGCTGAAGGCGCCCCTTTCGTAGCCGAACAGCTCGCTTTCGAGCAGATTCTCGGGCAGCGCCGCGCAGTTCAGATCCACCCAGGACTTCGCGCGGCGCGGCGAGTAATGATGAATCGCGCGGGCGACGACTTCCTTCCCACACCCGCTTTCGCCGGTGATGAGGATGGTCGCATTCGCGGCGGCGGCTCGCTTCACCTGGGCCAGTATGCGGCGCATGGCGTCGCTTGCGATTACCGCTGGGACGCCGAGGTACTCCTCGATCATGAGACCGCCGGTCACGTGAGGCTTATCGGCACGGTTCCGCCTTGCAAGATGTTTCGCGGGCTGGTTATCGACCAACGCGTGGAATCTTAAATCTCCGCGGCGGCGCCGATATGTCAAGGGTATGGAGTCCAGGTTGAGGAATGCCTTGTTCCAGTTGGCGCGCACCGTCGCGCTGATGCTGGCCGCCGCCCTGGCCTGCGCGGTGCTGGTGCGCTACTCCCCCGGCGCGCTGGTGGACGACCGCGAGCTGGACCGGCGTCTGAGCGAAGACAGCCTGGCGGCGCTGCGGGCGCGGAAGGCGGAGCGGAGCGGCGCGATGGCCAACTTCGTGGGCTATTTGAGAGGCATGGCCACGGGCGATCTCGGCTACTCGGAGTCGCATGGCGAGCCGATCGCTCAACTGATCGCCGAGCGCGCGCCCGTCACGGGCCGGGAGCTCGCGGCGGGATTGGCCGGCGGATGGTTGTTCGGCGCCGGCCTGGCGATTCCGGTGGCGCGCTTTCGCCGGGCGTGGCTGTTCGACGCGGCCGCCGCCGCGTGGGCCGGGCTGCTGCTGAGTCTGCCCGCGGCTCTACTCGCCTACCTGTGCCTTACCGCCGGCGCAGGCGCCGGGGCTGTTCTCGTGCTGGTCCTGGCGCCGCGGATTTTCCAATTCACCCGCAATCTGCTGGTGGACGCATACGGCGCCGCGCACGTCGTGATGGCGCGGGCGAGAGGGATCGGCGAACTACGGATTCTCGGCGCCCACGTTCTGCCGGCGGTGGCCCCGGAGCTGGTGGCCCTCGGCGCGGCCTCGCTGAGCATGGCTATCGGGGCGGCGATCCCGGTGGAGGCGATCTGCGCCGTACCGGGCCTGGGCCAACTGGCCTGGCAGGCGGCGACGGCCCGCGACCTGCCGCTGCTCATCCATCTCACGGTGCTGATCGCCTTGGCGACGATGGTGGCGATGGCGGTCTCGGAGCGGCGCGAGGAGGCCGCGGTCGCATGAAGGCGGCGCGCGCGGTGGCGGCCGCGTTGTTGCTTGCCGCCGGACTGGTCGCCGTGGCGCCGCGGTTGTGGGCGCCGGCGCACTATGAAACCCAGTTCCGCGATTTTCCGGATGCGCCTCCCTCGGCGCGCTTCCCGCTCGGCACGGACTCGCTCGGCCGGGACCGCCTGTCGCGTCTGCTCTATGGGACGCGCGTCTCGTTGTCGCTCGCGCCGGCGGCCGCGCTGCTGTCGTGCGCCGCGGCCGCGCTGCTCGGCGGCATGGCGGGCCTGGCCGGCGGATGGACCGACGCCGCCATTCTCGCGGTCGCGGACCTGTTCCTTTCGATCCCCTGGCTGTTTCTTCTGCTCATTGTGCGGGCGTGCCTGCCGCTGAACGTCTCGCCGGCGGCCTCGCTCGGCGCCACGTTTCTGCTGCTCGGCCTGCTCGGCTGGGCGGCTCCGGCGCGCGTGGTCCGGGCGTCAGTGCGGACGCTGAACCATTCGGCCTTTTTGTTCCAGGCCCGCGCCGCCGGATGCCGCCCCTCGAGGCTGCTTTGGCGCCACCTGCTGCCGAACGTGATGCCGGTGCTTCTGGCGCAGTTCTGGATCGCGGTTCCGGCATACATCCTGGCGGAGACGACGCTTGGGATGCTCGGGCTCGGCGTCGCCGAGCCGCTGCCTTCCTGGGGCTCGCTGCTGCGCGAACTCGAAGGCGGCGGAGTGGCTTCGCAGCCCTGGCTGCTGTCCACCGCGCTTCTGGTGGCCGCCGTGGTGGGCAGTCTTCATCTCGCCTGGCCGCGGCGCGGAGAACGGCGATGAAACGCCTCGCCTGGCTGGCCGCGGCGGCGCTCCTGGCCCAGGGAGGCGAACTGCGATTCGCCCTCCACGACGATCCGAAAACCCTCGACCCGTTCCTGGTCGAGGACGAATCGGCCGAGGCCGTCCGCTACTTGACCGAAGGCGTGTTGATTCGCGTGAACCGGCGCACCGGGGAGCCCGAGCCGGAGCTGGCGGCATCCTGGAACGTCTCCTCCGACGGCCGGAAAATCGTGTTTCATCTCCGCGCCGGCATCCGGTTCCCGGATGGCGCGCCATTCACCGCGAACGACGTCGTGGACACGTTCCGGAAGCTGCTCGATCCGGCGCTGCACTCGCCCATCGCCGACACGTTTAAGAACGGCCGCGGCGCGGTGACGGTCGCCGCGAACGGGCCGGGCGACGTAACGGTCGCCTTTCCGGCCCCGCCGGGTGACGTCGAGCGAATGTTCGACCAGGTGGCGATCGTTTCGGCGAAGGCCACGAACCGGCCCGCGCCGGGACTCGGGCCGTTTCTGATCGCCGAGCGAAGGCCGGGCGCCTTTATCCTGCTCCGGCGCAATCCCTCGTATTGGAAGCGCGATCCGGGCGGCGGGCCGCTGCCGCGCGTGGATTCCGTCCGCCTGGATATCGAGTCGAACCGCGACCTCGAGGTTCTTCGCTTCCTGCGCGGAGAACTAAAGCTGATTGACAGCCTGACCCCGGACCTGTTCGCGCGGCTCGCCGCCGAGGCGCCCGGGACCGCCTTCGACGCCGGACCGACGCTTCAATCCGAATTCCTGTGGTTCAACGAATCGAGCCGCGCGCCGTTGCGGGCGCCGGCCAAGGCATGGTTCCGCTCGGCCGATTTCCGGCGCGCGGTGTCGGAGGCCATCCATCGCGATGACCTGTGCAGGGTGGTGTACCGGGGGCACGCCACGCCGGCCGTGGGGCTGGTGTCGCCGGCGAATCGCCGCTGGTTCGACGAACGCCTTCGGGGCGCCACGTGCGACCCGGCGGCGTCCCTGCGGCGGCTCCAGAGCGCCGGATTCCGCCTGCGGGACGGAGTGCTGCGCGACGCAGCCGGCAACGCGGTGGAATTCTCGGTGGTGACCAACGCCGGGAGCAAGACGCGCGAACGGATGGCCGCCATGATCCAGCAGGACCTGCTCCGGATTGGCATCCATCTGAACATCGTGACGCTGGATTTTGCGTCGTTGATCGAGCGCATCACGCGCACGCTGGACTACGAAACCTGCCTGCTTGGGCTGGTGAACGTCGATCCCGATCCGAGCGAGATGATGAACGTGCTGCTCAGCTCGGCCAGCAACCACCCTTGGAATCCCGCCGAGAAGACGCCCGCCACGGCGTGGGAAGCGGAGATCGACCGTCTGATGCTCGCTCAGGCCGCGGCCGGGGCGCCGCTGGCGCGCAAAGCGGATTTCGACCGCGTGCAGGAGATTCTCGCCGAGGAGGCGCCGATCGTTTGCCTCCTGCACCCCAATGCGCTGCTGGCGATTTCGACGTCCGTCACGGGGGCAAAGCCTGCGGCGTATTTTCCGCACACGTTCTGGGACGCGGATCGCATCGCGCTGCGAGCGGAGGTGGCGGGGCGATGAGCGGTCCGCTCCTGAGCCTGCGCGTCTCGGCCGGTTATCCGGGCCGGCCGGATATCCTGCGCGGCGCTTCGCTCGAGGTGGCCGCCGGGGAAAGCGTCGGACTCGTCGGCCCCAGCGGCGAGGGCAAGAGCACCGTCGCGAGGGCCATTCTGGGCCTGTTGCCGTTCCATGGAGGCGTCTGCCGCGGCGAGGTGCTTTTTCGCGGCCGGAATCTGTTGGAATCGAGCGCCCGCCAGATGCGCGAAGTGCGCGGGAAGCAGATCGCGCTGGTCCCGCAAAGCCCGATCGAGTCGTTGAATCCGAATCTGCGCCTCGGCGCACAGCTCGATGAGGCGTGGCGCGCTCACGAACGGGGCAAACCGGACTCGGGTCCGCTGCTTGAAAGCGTCAGCCTGCCGGCCGGGCGGGACTTCCTTCGTCAATATCCGTCCAGCTTGAGCGTGGGTCTGGCGCAGCGTTTTCTCATCGCCATGGCCATGCTGCACCGCCCCGCGCTCCTGGTCGCCGACGAGCCGACCAGTGCGCTCGACTCGCTCACCCAGGCCGGGATCCTGGCTCTGTTCCGCCGCTTGAACCGCGAACAAGGCGTCTCGATCCTCTACATCTCGCATGACCTGGCGTCGGTGGCGAGCCTCTGCCATCGCGTGGCCATCCTGCGGCAGGGCGTCGTGGTGGAATGCGCGCCGGTCGAGCAAGTGTTTCGCGCGCCCCGGCATCCGTACACCCGCGAGCTGATCGCGGCCATTCCGCGCCTCGACCGCGACGCCGCATCAGACTCGCTCCCGCTCCGCCGTTAGATCGAGCTTCCGCGCCAGCCGGGAACCGGCGCGCACCAGCAGTTTCAACTCCGCATCCGTAAACGCGTCACGATCCCGCCGGTAGAGCGATAGCGCGCCGGCAATGCCGGTGGCGGTCTCAATCGGCACGGCCAAGGCGGACTTCAGCGAGTCGAATCTCGCCGGATCGCGAAGATAGCCGGGCTCGACGGCGGGGTTTCCGTTGAGAATCGATTTTCCGTTCTCGGCCACCCAGCCCGACAAGCCCACGCCGAGAGGAATCTCGACGGAGGTAAAGTCGCGGTAGTCTTCGCCCGCGACGCAGGCGGCCTCGAGGCGTTCGCCGCGGGCGAGATACAGCGCCATCGCGTCACACGAAACCAGTGCGGGAAGCCACCGGCGCAGGGCAGTGTACAGCGCCTCGCGGTCCTCGGCCGTCTCGCTCGCCCGTTCGAATTCGGCAAACCGCTGCGCGCCGCTCCCCGCGCCGGCGAGCGAGCGCTGCAGGTTCATGAGGCCGGGGCCTGCCGACTCGAATCCCGCCGCCGGCCGCTCGCCTCGCGCGATCCGGGCGCCGATCGAAAGCCGGATCTCGATTCGCCCGCTGCTCTTCGCGAGCCGTTCCAGTTCGACGTAGCGTCTCGCCAGCGCCTCGACCACGCGCGGGTCGAAGCTCGTTCCGGACTCGGCTTGAACCATCCGAATCGCCTCGTCGAGCGGCAAGGCGCGGCGATACTGCCGGTCCGAAGCGAGCGCGTCAAGGCAGTCGACGGCCGCAAGAATCCGCGCTCCAATCGGGATCCGTTCGCCGGACAAACCGTCCGGATAACCCATCCCGTTCCACTTCTCGTGGTGAGACCGCACGATCGGCGCAACCGGATAGGGAAACCGCACCTGCTCGACGATCTCCGCGCCGATCACCGTGTGCGTCTTCATCCTTTCGAACTCCTCCGGCGTCAGCTTCCCCGGCTTCGAGATGATGTATTCGGGGACGCCCAGCTTGCCGATGTCGTGCAGGAGCGCCGCCGCGCGCAACGCCTCCAGCTCCTTCCCGCTCAAGCCGAGATCCTTGCCCAGCTCGACCGCGTAGACTTCTACGCGCTCGAGGTGATCGTGCGTCGCGTGGTCCTTGGCCTCCACGGCCAGCGCCAGAACCTCGACCGTGCGGCGATGCAGGGCGGCAACTTCCTCGGCGTGCAGGCGCTGCTCGTCGGCGCGGCGGGTCGCCTCCTCCAGCCGGCTGACGTACAAGTTGTGCGAGCGGTAAATGAAATACAGGACCGGCAGAAGGAGGAGCGACGCCTGCCAGCCGATCAGAAGGCTCACGGCGCCGATCGCCCAAGCCACGGCCGCGCCCACCAGATAGTTCGGAAACGTCCACAGGTACGAGCCCCGCCAAACGTCCCAGACACTCTTCCCTTCGGTGAGCCCGATCACGATCGCCACCGACATCGTGTTCGTTAAAAAATACGCTCCCGAGGCGGCGAGCAGCGCTATCGGCGTCTCGAGCGAGGGAATCCGCTGGAGCACCCAATGGAACAGAGAATAGGAAACGGCGATCGAGCACGCCATGCTCGCCACGCTGAACGCCACCTGAACTATCCGGGGACGGTTCCGGGAATGAAAGACGCTCTGCACCAGCATGCCGAGGCATCCCATCGCCAGCGTCTCGGGCAGACTGAGCTCCGCGATGCCGATCAGCACGAAGAGGAAGTTCACGGACATGGTGCCGCTTGAGACCGAGGGAAGCGACACCTTCATGCCCGAGGCGATCAGAGCGACGGCGCAGAGTGACAGGTAGCGCGCCCAGTCCCGCGTCTGCCAATCCAACAGGCCGCAGACTAGGGCGGACGCTCCGACGGCGATGACCAGGCCTATGTACGCGGTTGCCTTACGCGACGTCATCCAGTAAGGACATCGGCTGCCGCGCGCCATTACTCCAGGGCGATGGCGAGACGGCTGCGACAGCCTGGCGTAGCGACGCGTCATACTGTCGTAAACCGCCGAGGGCTTTGCGAACGAATACCCTTCATCGTCATACGTTTACGGGTCTGGCAGAGGGCATGCTCTTAACGGGTCATCATGCAATGGCTACGACGGCAAGTTCTCCTCTGGTTGTGCTTCGTTCTCAGCGCAGGACTCACCCACGCACAAGGATCCAAACTGGCGCCCGATCTCGAAAGTGTGGTGAGCCACGGAGTCGCGCGCGTCACAGTCGTGATTCAGTACAATTCCGCGCCCGGCGCGGCCGACCTGCTCAAATTGAAAGGCCTCGGCGGCTTGCTCCACGCGCATTACTCGATCATCCCAGCCGTTTCGGTGGAAGTGCCGGCGGCCGTCGTTCCGCTGCTCGAGCTCGACCCGGCCATCGCCTACATCTCGCCCGACCGGCAGATTTCGCCGACGCTCGATCTGACCACGGCCGCCGTTCAGGCCAATGTGACGTATGCGGAAGGCTACACTGGAGCGGGTGTCGGGGTGGCCATTGTGGACAGCGGCATCTATCCGCATCCCGATCTGGCTTCGCGCATCGTCTTCAGCGAGAGTTTCGTTCCAGCCGCTAATCCGGACGACTATGGCCATGGAACCCACGTAGCCGGTATCGTCGCCAGCAGCGGCGCCTCCTCGACGGGACCGCAGTTCACGCGCACGTTCCGCGGCGTGGCGCCGGGTGTGGATCTGATTGACCTGCGGGTGCTCGACGCGAATGGCATGAGCACCGACAGCATCGTGCTTTCCGCGCTCGATCGCGCGCTGGCTCTGCGGCATAGATTCAACATCCGCGTAATCAACCTGTCGCTCGGCCGGCCGATCTTCGAAAGCTACCGCATGGACCCCATCTGTAACGCCGTGGCGGAAGCCTGGCAGCGCGGTATCGTGGTCGTCGTGGCGGCCGGAAATTTGGGCCGCAACGGCTACGCGACGATCACCTCGCCCGGAAACAGCCCCTACGCCATCACGGTTGGCGCCATGAAGACCGAAGGAACGCCGCAAACGAGCGACGATCAGATCGCCAGTTACAGCTCGCGCGGGCCAACGTGGATCGACATGAACGTGAAGCCCGATATCGTCGCTCCGGGCAACCAGGTCGTGTCGCTGCTCGCGCCCGGTTCGACGCTCTCCCGGGAATACTCTGGCAACATCGCCGCGCCGTCGTACTACATGCAGCCGGGCGCCTCGGCCCCGCCCGCTTACTTCCAACTCAGCGGCACCAGCATGGCCGCGCCCGTGGTCAGCGGCGCGGCGGCGATCCTGATCTCGGCCGAGCCCGGCATTTCGCCCGATACCGTGAAGGCGCGCCTGATGAAAACGGCGTCGAAGACCTTCCCTCTCTACACCACGGCCGTGGATCCTACGACCGGGGACAGCTACACCGACACCTACGACATCTTTACCGTCGGCGCTGGGTACCTGAACATCCCCGCCGCGCTCGAGAACCAGGACGGAACCGCGGGGCTTGCTCTCTCGCCCGGCGCCAACTTCAACCCTGGGATGTCACTTGCCGTCCTGACGAATCCTCCGGGCTCGCTCTGGAATAACGGGCCGTGGAGCTTGACCAACGTATGGGGGTCCCAGGTTGTGCAGCCGCTGGACGGCGCCTCGGCGGCCTGGGGCACTTCCGCGGCCTGGGGTAGTTCGGCAGCCTGGGGCACTTCGGCAGCCTGGGGCACCTCTGCGGCGTGGGGCACTTCCGCAGCATGGGGCACGTCGGCGGCCTGGGGCACTTCCGCGGCATGGGGCACTTCCGCAGGCTGGGGCACCTCGGCGGCGTGGGGCACCAGCGTAAGCGGCGAGGGCGACCAGTAGCCGCCCGCTCCGCGTGTTGGGCGGGGCTTTCCCGTTCCGCCGGCCGCCGTCGCTTGGCGCGCCTCAGGCTGGAGCGGGAAGGCCGCGCTCGATGGGCGCTTCGCGCAGAAGATCGAGAAAGTCGAGCGCCGCGCCGGTGAAGCGCTGGCTCTTGCGATGGACGATGGCAAGCGGCCGGAACAGCCCGCGGCCCTCGATCGGCGCCACCGCGAGCCGCCCGCGCTCGACCTCGGCGCGCAGGATGCGCTCCGGCATGATGCTCACGCCCGCGCCGTGCGCCACCGCCTCCTGGATCATCTGCAGGTTGTCGAAATGCAGCGCCACGCGCACCCGCACGCCGTGCTCGCGCAGGAAGCGGTCCACGTTTTTGCGGATCGGCAGGTCCTCGTCGAAGCCGACGAAATCGATGCCTTCGAGATCGCGCGGCTTCACGCTCCTGCGGCGAGCGAGCGGATGGTGCGGCGCCATCGCCACCACCATTTCCTCCTGCCGCCACGGCAGCACGGCCATCTCGCGCGTCGGATGCGCATAACTCATCAGGCCCAGCTCGGCGCGGCCCTCGGCGACGGCTTCCCACACGCGCTCCGGCCGCAGGTACTCGACTTCGATCCGCGATTTCGGCCGCCGCGCGCGGAACTCGCGCTCGAGACGCGACATCTCCGAGAGCCCCACCGAGTAAATCGCCGCCACACGCACCGCGCCGTCGCCGGCGCCCCGCGCGCGCCCGATGCCCGCCTCCATATCCTCGCGGAGCCGCAGCACGTCGCGACAGAACTCGAGATACACGCCGCCCGCCTCGGTCAGCGTCACCGGCCGGCGCGACCGGTCGAGCAGCGGCGCTCCCATGCCGCGCTCGAGCTCCTGGATGTGCTGGCTGGCGGCCGACTGGCTGACGCCGTTGAGCGCGGCGCCGCGGCTGATGCTGCCGGAGGCCGCGATATCGCGGAAAAGCTTCAAATGATCGAACGACACAAAGGCATTTCCAATTATAAGCCCTGCTTCTACTCTGTCAACAAAAAATCTATTTGAATTATAATTCGCCACATGCTATACTCAACCCTATCCCCAGTTGCGAAAGGTGAACCCAGTGGTGTCGCTATACCCCTACCCTGACGATGGCTCACAGCGCGGGCTTCCCGGGCGGCAAGGCCTGTATGACCCGGCCAACGAACACGACGCCTGCGGCATTGGCTTCGTCGTCAACATGCGCGGCGAGCCGTCGCACGACATCATCCTGAAGGGATTGCAGATCCTGATCAATCTGACGCACCGCGGGGCCTGCGGCTGCGACCCGGAGACCGGCGACGGCGCGGGGATTCTCATTCAGATCCCGCACCGGTTCTTCGCGCGCGAGTGCGCCTCGCTCGGCTTCACGCTGCCGCCGGCGGGCGAATACGGCGCCGGGATGGTTTTCCTGCCTGTCGAGCCCGCGCAGCGTCTGCTGTGCGAGGGCATCCTCGAGCGGATCGCCAAGGAAGAGGGCCTGACGGTGCTCGGCTGGCGCGATACGCCGGTGAGCGTGGATGCGATCGGCCGCGTGGCGCGCGCCTCGCAGCCCTACATCGAGCAGGTCTTCATTCGCGGCGCGTCCGGCATGCCGCAGGACCAGCTCGAGCGCAAACTGTACGTGATCCGCAAGAGGGCCGAGCGCGAGATCGCCAGCTCGAACGTGCGCGACCGCGCGTTCTTTTACATCCCCTCGCTCAGCTCGCGGACGATCGTCTACAAGGGCCTGCTCCTCGCCTCCCAAATTGGCAAATTCTACAACGAGCTGCTCGATCCGGAAGCTGTGAGCGCGCTCTGTCTGGTGCATCAGCGCTTCTCGACCAACACCTTTCCCACCTGGCCGCTCGCGCATTTTTTTTTTTATTTTTGGGAGAACTGCGAGATCTACACCGTGCGCGGCAACGTGAACTGGATGGCGGCGCGCCAAAGCATCCTGCGTTCGCCCGTCTTCGGAGACGACCTCGCGAAGGTCATGCCGGCGATCGCGCCGGACGGAAGCGACTCGGCTTCGCTCGACAACGCGGTCGAGCTGCTGACGCTCGCCGGGCGCAGCCTGCCGCACGTCATGGCCATGCTGATTCCCGAGGCCTGGGACGGCAATCCCGCGATGGACGCGGACAAGCGGGCATTCTACGAGTATCATGCTTCGCTCATGGAGCCCTGGGACGGCCCAGCCGCGGTGGCCTTCACCGACGGCCGCGTCATCGGCGCCACGCTCGACCGCAATGGCCTGCGCCCGGCGCGCTACCTGGTCACCAACGACGACCTGTTAATCGTGGCGTCGGAGACGGGCGTGCTGCCGATTCCGCCCGAGCAGGTTCGCTACAAGGGCCGCTTGCAGCCGGGACGCATGCTGCTGGTCGACACGGTCGCGCAGCGGATCATTCCCGACGAAGAGATCAAGGCGGCGCTCGCCTCGCGGCAACCGTACGGCGAGTGGCTCAAGGAACATCAGATCACGCTCGACACGCTGCCCGAGCCGCCGCGCATCTACGAGTCGGACTCCGAGACGCTGCTCGCCCGCCAGCGCGCCTTCGGCTACACCGAGGAAGACCTGCGCATTCTGCTCGCGCCGATGGCCGCGAAGGGCGAGGAGCCTATCGGCTCGATGGGTACCGACACGCCGCTTGCCTGCCTGTCGGACAAGCCGCAGCTTCTGTTTCATTACTTCAAGCAACTGTTCGCGCAGGTGACCAACCCGGCGATCGACCCGATCCGCGAGGAGCTGGTCATGTCGCTCACCAGCTTTATCGGCACCGAGCGCAACATCCTCGCCGAGACGCCCCAGCACTGCCACACGCTGAAGCTGCCGCATCCGCTGCTGACCAACCGCGACCTCGAAAAGTTGCGCCGCGTCTCCTGGGGCGATTTTCTCGCCACCACGTTGCCGATGCTATTCCGCGTGAGCGATGCCGCATCGTGCGCGCGCTCGCTCGAAGAAGCGCTCGAAAACCTGTGCCGCCGCGCCTCGCTCGCCATCAAGAGCGGCTATACGCTGCTGATTCTCTCCGACCGCGGCGTGGACGGCGACTACGCGCCGATCCCGAGCCTGCTCGCCCTCTCCGCCGTGCATCATTACCTGGTGCGCGAGGGCACGCGCACGCAGGTGGCGCTGATCATCGAATCCGGCGAGCCGCGCGAGATCATGCACTTCTGCCTGCTGATCGGCTACGGCGCGAGCGCGGTGAATCCGTATTTGGCGATCGAGACGCTCGAAAACGAGGCCCTGAACGGTAATCTCCCGGACGGCGTGAACTTCGAAACCGCGCTCAAGAATTACAAGAAAGCCATCAACAAAGGCCTGCTGAAGGTCTTCTCGAAGATGGGCATCTCGACGCTGCAGAGCTACCGGGGCGCGCAGGTGTTCGAGGCGATCGGCCTGAAGCGCGAGATGGTGAACCGCTATTTCACCGGCACGCCGTCGCGCATCGACGGCGTCGGCCTCGACGTGCTCGCGCGCGAGGCGAAGATGAAGCACGATTTTTCGCTGCTCGCGGCCACGGAATCCTCGACCAGTCTCGACGCCGGAGGCTCGTATCAGTTCCGCGTGAACGGCGAATATCACCTGTTCAACCCGCAGACGGTGAGCAAGCTGCAGCACGCGGTGCGGCAGGACAGCTTCGCGACGTTTCGCGAGTACTCGAGCCTGATCGACAACCAGAACCGTCAGCTCTGCACGCTGCGCGGGCTGATGAAGCTGCGGGCGTCGGCGCACCCCGTGCCGCTCGAGGAGGTCGAGCCGGCGAGCGAAATCGTGAAACGCTTCGCCACCGGCGCGATGAGCTTCGGCTCGATCAGCAAGGAAGCGCACGAAACGCTGGCCATCGCGATGAACCGCATCGGCGGCCGCTCGAACACCGGCGAAGGCGGCGAGGACGAGGCGCGCTTTGCGCGCGACCCGAACGGAGACTGGCGGCGGAGCGCGATCAAGCAGGTCGCCAGCGGCCGCTTCGGCGTCACCGCGCACTACTTGGTCAACGCCGACGAGTTGCAGATCAAGATCGCCCAGGGCGCCAAGCCCGGTGAGGGCGGCCAGCTTCCCGGCCACAAGGTCGACGCGGAGATCGCCCGCGTGCGCCACTCGATTCCCGGCGTGGGCCTGGTGTCGCCGCCGCCGCACCACGATATCTACTCGATCGAAGATCTCGCGCAACTAATCTACGACTTGAAAAACGTGAATCCGAAAGCGCGTATCTCGGTGAAGCTGGTCGCCGAGGTAGGCGTCGGCACGGTGGCCGCGGGCGTCGCGAAGGCGCACGCGGATCTGGTGCTGATCAGCGGCCATGACGGCGGCACCGGCGCGAGCCCGCTCACTTCGATCAAGCACGCGGGCGTCCCGTGGGAGCTCGGCCTGGCCGAGACGCAGCAGGTGCTCGTGATGAACGACCTGCGCAGCCGCATCCGCGTGCAGACCGACGGCAAGCTGCAGACCGGCCGCGATGTGACGATCGCCGCGCTGCTCGGCGCCGAGGAGTTCGGCTTCTCCACTTCGCCGCTCGTCTCGATGGGCTGCATCATGATGCGCAAGTGCCACCTGAACACCTGTCCGGTGGGCATCGCCACGCAGGATCCGGCGCTGCGCAAGAAGTTTCGGGGCGCGCCCGAGCATGTCATCAACTTCTTCTTTTTCCTCGCCGAAGAGGTCCGGGCGCTGATGGCGTCGCTCGGCCTGCGCACGATGGACGAAACGATCGGCCGTGTGGATCTCATCGAGATGGACGAGGCGATCGACCATTGGAAGGCCCGCGGGCTCGATTTTTCGACGATCCTGTATCATCCGCAGGTGCCAGGCCGCGTCGGCCGCCGCTGCCTGATCGCGCAGGATCACGGGCTCGAACAGGCGCTCGACTACAAGCTGATCGATCATGCCAAGGAGGCGCTCGAGCGCGGCGCGCCGGTGCAGTTCAAGCTGCCGATTCGCAACGTACATCGCACAGTGGGCGCGATGCTGAGCGGCGAGATCGCGCGGCGGTATGGCTCCGAAGGGCTCCCCGACGACACGATCCGGTTCGAATTCACCGGTTCGGCGGGCCAGAGCTTCGGCGCGTTTCTCTCGAAGGGCGTGACGCTGACTCTCGAAGGCGACTCGAACGACTACATCGGCAAGGGCCTGTCGGGCGGCCGGATCGTCGTGTATCCGCCGCGCACCTCGACGTTCCTGCCCGAGCAGAACATCCTCATCGGCAACACCGCGCTGTATGGCGCGACGAGCGGGGAAGCGTTCTTCAACGGCATGGCCGGCGAGCGCTTCGCGGTGCGCAACTCCGGCGCGACGGCCGTGGTCGAAGGCGTCGGCGATCATGGCTGCGAGTACATGACCAGGGGCCTTGTGGTCTGCCTCGGCAAGACCGGCCGCAACTTCGCGGCCGGCATGTCCGGCGGCATCGCCTTCGTGCTCGACGAGGACGGCGAGTTCGCCTCGCTGCTGTGCAACCGCAGCGGCGTGGATCTGCTGCCGGTGGCCGAAGAGACGGATCTGCGTGCGCTGCATCGGTTGATCACGCGGCACGCCGAGCTGACGGACAGCCCGCGCGCCCGATGGACCCTCGAGAATTGGGGCGCGATGCTGCCGCGGTTCTGGAAAGTGTTCCCGCACGAGTACCAGCGCGTGCTTGGCATTGCGCGCCAGGCCGCGCCGCCGCCGCGCGTGGAAGTGCGAGCGGAGGGCGTGGCCCGTGGGTAAGGTCACCGGCTTTCTCGAATACTCGCGCGAGACGCCCACGCGCCGTCCGGTCGCCGAGCGCGTCAACGACTGGTTCGAGGTTTACCAGGAGTTCACCGAAGACAAGGTCCGCACGCAGGGCGCGCGCTGCATGGACTGCGGCGTGCCCTTCTGTCATACCGGCTGCCCGGTCAACAACATCATTCCGGACTGGAACGATCTGGTGTGGCGCGGACACTGGCGCGACGCCATCCGCGTGCTGCACGCCACTAACAATTTTCCGGAGTTCACCGGCCGCATCTGTCCCGCGCCTTGCGAGGCGGCCTGCGTCCTCGGCATCAGCGAGCCGCCGGTGGCGATCAAGACGATCGAGAAAAACATCGTCGAGCACGCTTTCGGCGAAGGCTGGATCCGGCCGGAGCCGCCGGCGGTGCGCACCGGCAAGCGCGTTGCCGTGATCGGCTCGGGACCCGCGGGGCTCGCCGCCGCGCAGCAGTTGAACCGCGCGGGCCATTGGGTGGTCGTGTTTGAAAAAGCGGATCGGCCCGGCGGGCTTCTGCGCTATGGCATTCCGGAATTCAAGATGGAAAAGTGGGTGCTCGACCGGCGGCTGGATCAGTTGCTGGCCGAGGGCGTCGAGTTCCGCTGCAACGAGCACGCGGGCGTGACGATTTCGGGCGAGGAACTGGTGCGCACGTTTCACGCCGTGCTGATCGCAAGCGGCGCCGAGCAGCCGCGCGATTTGCATGTCGCGGGCCGCGAGTTGAAGGGCGTTCACTTCGCCATGGAATACCTGCCGCAGTCGAATCGCATCTGCCAGGGCGAAACGGTTCATGACCAGATTCTCGCCGCCGGCAAGCACGTGGTCATCATCGGCGGCGGCGACACGGGTGCGGACTGCCTTGGCACCGTGCACCGGCAAAAGGCCGCGAGCGTGCGGCAGTGGGAGCTGCTTCCCACGCCTCCGCCGGAGCGCGCGCCGCAGACTCCGTGGCCGCTGTGGCCGCTGGTGATGCGCGTCGAGAGCGCACACGAAGAAGGCGGCCTCCGCGATTGGAGCGTGGCCACGACGCATCTCGAAGGCGACTCAAGCGGGCATGTGCGGCGTCTGCATGCGGTGCGCGTGGGTCCGCCGCCACAATTCGCTCCCATTCCGGGCGCCGGGTTCTCCGTCGACGCGGATCTCGTGCTGCTGGCCATGGGCTTCACGGGCCCGGTGCGCGGAGGCCTGATCGAACAGCTTCAGCTCGAACTCGACGCGCGAGGCAATGTGAAGGCGGGCGCGGATTATCAGTCGTCGATTCCGGGCGTGTTCGCGGCGGGCGACGCGCGGCGCGGCCAGTCGCTGGTGGTGTGGGCGATCGCCGAGGGGCGGCAGGGCGCGGCGTCGATCGATCGCTATCTGCGCGACCGTCTGCCGGAATAGGCGCCGCGCCATCGTATAATCGCCGTAGCAGCCGACCCCGAAGGAGACACGATGGCATCACCCGGCACGAGCCCGATCTTCGATCAGGACGCCAAGCAGCGCGTTCGCAAGGCGCTCAAGCGCATGGTCAAGCAACTGACTCCCGGCGATCTCAACGCGTTCGACAAGGAGGGATACATCCGCGAGTTCCTCGCCTTTTTGCAGTGCAAGCCCTACATGCTGTCGAGCGAGATGTACGAGGACGGGAAGATCGCGAGCGGCCGCATCATGACTGGCTTCTCGATGAACAGCGAGAGCTGGCAGTTCATCAAGTCCGCGGTGCGCGAACTGGTGAAGGAGCTTCGCTTTCAGACCGACGCCTATAGCGGCGTGACCACGCGCATCGTCCCCACGGACGCGCCCCAGTGGGTGAACTGGCGGACGACCGACTGCGTCTTCGCCGCGCTGCTGTACTTGATCGGATACCGGTTCACCGGCAGCGGCACGAACGTCGAGGGCATCGAACGCGACTTGAGCATCGCGCTTGCGACGGAGCTCGAGATCCCGGGCAAGGTGGTCGAGGATCAGGTGCTGCTGATCCTGATGGAGCAGCGTCTCAAGTGGACGCGGCTGCCTGTCAAGAGCCGCCAGGAGCTCGACGCCAACACGGGGGGCAACGCGATTAGGCGCATCTACCTCATCACCTATTGCGCGAACGCGAGCACGGATTTTTGGCACACCGTGCTCGCCGAACGCATCCAAGGAGGGTGGGAGGTTATCGACCGGCAGAGTATCCGGACCAGCGGACGCGCCGCGACGCTCGGCTCCGGCGAGTGCAACGCTTGGCGTGTAAACACGGATTCGGCGCTGTTCCAGGAGGTGCGCACGCACATGCGCAACCTCGCGGCGCAGAACACCCGTTTCAACGCCTTTCTCACCGCATAGCGGCGCGCTGGCGGCGCGCGCAGGATCGTCTGATACAATCGCCATAGGCTGGAGTCAACGAATGCACGATTTTCCCCGCACACTCGGCCAGCTTAGACAAAGCCAATATTCCGAAGCGCGGCATGGCGCGCGAACCGTCAAGGACGAGATCCGCGATAATCTGATCTGCAAGCTCCGCCGCCGCGAAACGCTGTTTCCCAGCGTGATCGGATACGAGGACACCGTGATTCCGCAGGTGGTGAACGCGGTGCTGAGCCGGCACAATTTCATTCTGCTGGGCCTGCGCGGGCAGGCGAAGACGCGGCTGATGCGTCTGTTGACGACGCTGTTCGACGAAGCCGCGCCGTATATCGCCGGCTGCGAGATTCGCGACAACCCTTACCATCCGATCTGCCGCCGCTGCCGCGAGCTCATTGCGAGCGAAGAAGACCGGACGCCCATCGCCTGGCTCGGCCGCGAGGAGCGCTACGTCGAAAAGCTCGCGACGCCGGATGTGACCATCGCCGACATGATTGGCGACATCGATCCGATCAAAGCGGCGCGGCGCGGCGAGAACATTTCGAGCGAGCTGACGGTACACTACGGCCTGCTGCCGCGCGCCAATCGCGGCATCTTCGCGATCAACGAGCTGCCCGATCTGGCCGGCAAGATCCAGGTTGGCCTCTTCAACATCATGCAGGAGGGCGACGTGCAGATCAAGGGCTACCCGGTGCGGCTTCCGCTCGATGTGCTGCTGGTCTTCACCGCGAACCCGGAAGACTACACGGCGCGCGGCAAGATCATCACGCCGCTCAAGGACCGCATCGGCAGCGAGATTCGCACCCACTATCCGCTGTCGCTCGACCAGGGCCTCGCGATCACCGCCCAGGAGGCGTGGACCGAGCGCGCGGCGGCGCAGGTCCGCGTGCCGCCCTACATACGCGAGTGCGTCGAGCAGCTTGCGTTCCTGGCGCGTGAGGACAAGAAGATCGACAAACGCTCGGGCGTGTCGCAGAGGCTGCCGATCTCGGTGCTCGAGAACGTCGTTTCGAATGCGGAGCGGCGGGGGCTGGCGGCCGGCGAAGACACCATCGTCCCGCGCGTGCTCGATCTCTACGCCGCGCTGCCGTCGATCACGGGCAAGCTCGAACTCGAATACGAAGGCGAGCTGAAGGGCGGCGACCATGTCGCGCGGGAGCTGATCCGCTCGGCCGTCGGCAAGGTGTACAGCGGCTATTTCGACGGCGTGAACCTCGCGGCCGTGGTGCAATGGTTCGAGCTCGGCGGTTCGCTGAAGTTGGCCGACGATACGCCCTCGAGCGAGATGGTGCGCGAGTTGTCGGGCATTCAAGGGCTGCTCGAGAAGACCGCCGCGCTGGGCCTCGGCGCGAGCGAACCGGACGCCTTGCGCGCTTCGGCGGCCGAGTTCATCCTCGAAGGATTGTATGCGCACCGCCGGCTGAGCCGTAACGAGGAGCGCGGCTTCGTCGCCGACGAGCGAAGGCGCGAGCCGGAAGCGCCGGGCGAACCGAAGCCGAAAAGCAGACGTCAGTTCAATTGAGCGCGGAGGGCGCGATGAAGTGGGTTCGTTATTCGAAATTCACCGGCGGCGATTTCGACATCGACGCCGAAGATCTGCTGCGCGCGCTCTCGGATTTTCTCCTGGCGAGCGGATTCCAGAATCCGTACATGCAGTTCGGCGAGATGAACCGGCACTCGCTCGAGGATCTTAAACAGGCCATCCTGCGGGCGCTCGAGCAGGGCGAGATGTTCGACGAGGAGCGCGCCGAACGCGTGCGGCGCCAGCTCGAAGAGATGACCGGCGACGAGTTGGATCAGTTGCTCGACCGCCTGGTCCAAAAGCTGATGCAGGAGGGCTATCTCAATTCGGAGGCGGACGCATCCGAGCCGACCGGCCCGGGCGGCGAGGGCGACGCGAAGAATCCGCCGCGCGTCGAAGTCACGAGCAAGTCGATTGACTTCCTCGGCTACAAGACGCTGAAGGATCTGCTCGGCTCGCTCGGCCACGCTAGCTTCGGCGCGCACGATACGCGCGATCTGGCGACGGGTGTCGAGGCCAGCGGCGCGGCGAAGCGGTACGAGTTCGGCGACACGCTGAACCTGGACGTGAGCGAGACGCTGTTCTCGGCGCTGCGGCGCGAAGGCGTGAAGCTGCCCCTCGATCTTGAATATACCGACCTGCACGTGCGCCAGGCCGAGTACCAAAGCTCCTGCGCGACGGTGCTGATGCTCGATTGCAGCCACAGCATGATTCTCTACGGCGAAGATCGGTTCACGCCCGCCAAGAAAGTCGCGCTTGCGCTGGCGCATCTGATCCGCACGCAGTACCCCGGCGACAGCCTGCGCTGCGTGCTGTTTCACGACTCGGCCGAAGAACTTCGCCTGTCCGAACTCGCGCGCGTGCAGGTCGGCCCGTACTACACGAACACGCGCGACGGGCTCATCCTCGCGCAACGGCTGCTCGCGCAAGAGAAGAAGGACATGAAGCAGATCGTGATGATCACCGACGGGAAGCCCTCGGCGCTCACGCTCGAGGACGGGCGCATGTACCGCAACGCCTTCGGGCTCGATCCCCTGGTGATCAGCCGCACGCTCGAGGAAGTGAACCGCTGCAAACGGCAGGGAATTCTCATCAATACGTTCATGCTGGCGAGCGATTACGGCCTCGTTCAGTTCGTGCAGAAGGTGACCGAGCTATGCCGCGGCAAGGCGTATTTCACGACGCCGTACACGCTCGGCCAATATCTGCTGATGGATTACCTCAACCGCAAGACGCGCACGATTCACTGAGCCGGCGCCAGGTCGCGTTGCGATTCATGGCCGGAAGCTCATCTCCTGGCCCGGCAAGCGGAGCGCTTTCCGCGACGACATGGCCACGCCCGGCCCCAGCTCCACCGCCGCGGCGGTCATCGAGCACCGAGGCGAATCTGCGGCGCTCCGCGGCTTGCCGAGTTCGTAGGAGAACCCCTACCCATCGCTGCGGAGCGGAGAGACTATCCGCGATCCGGGCGACGACCCTACTCCGGGAAAGCCGCCCGTCGAGCGGGTTATCGGCGATGTGATCGACGAGGACAGCGGTCCGCCGATTCCCAACGTGTTCGACGACGAAAAACGCTCCTTCGACTCGACCTGCCGCAAGCTAAATCGCTTCCTCGGCCAGCCTCGGCTCTGAGACTGCCGATTACCTGCGGACTTTGCGGAGGGAACCGTTAAATCCGTGGCATTCACTCCGGATGAGTCCTCCTTCGCAAAGCCATTTCATAATCGAATTAGTGATGGTTTCGTCAGAACAAAAAAATTTCATTGACGGGGCGTTACGACTGGATGTACCATCACAACCAAGGCGTCTCGTGAATCGATTTTTGCGGTCAGACTTCGCATGTCTGCATGAGTGGGCCCACGTTCTCGTTCGTATAGGAGGTCGCTATGTTCTACGATACACAGCGTATGTGTCTCCGTCCAATTTACGCCGCGTTTATGTTATTCGCGAGCGCACTTTTGCTTCCTTTATCTGGATCCGCTCAAACGACCTTCGGATCGATCACCGGTACGGTTACTGACGCAACCGGCGCGCCCACGCCTGGCGTCAAGATCACCGTTACCAACATCGACAACGCCGAAAAGCGTTCGATGGACACGAACAGCGACGGCATCTATCAATTCGTCAACCTCACTCCCGGCAACTATCGCGTTGAAGCCGAGAAGAGCGGATTCAAAAAGTTCAGCCGTTCGCCGATCGTCGTCGAGGTGCAGAACACCCTACGCATCGACGTGGCGCTCGAGGTCGGTGACGTCAGCCAGACGGTCGAGGTCACGGCGCAGACGCCGCTGCTGCAGCCGGAGACGACTTCGCTCGGCCAGGTCGTGCAACAGCGCGAAGTGAACGAGCTGCCGCTGAACGGACGCAACCCGCTGAACCTGGTCGCGCTCGTCCCATCGGTGGTTCCGCAGGGCCAGTCGATGCAAAACCCCAACGGCACGAATCCGTTCGCCTGGGGCAACTACCAGATCGGCGGCGGCATGGCTAACCAGAGCACCACATTCCTTGACGGCTCGCCGGTCAACGGAGGATACATCAACATCACCGCGCTTGTGCCGACCCAGGATTCGCTCCAGGAGTTCAAGGTGCAGACCAATAACCTCGAGCCCGAGTTCGGCCGCTTCGCCGGCGGCGTCATCAACATGAGCACCAAGTCGGGCAGCAACGACATCCACGGAACCGCCTGGGAGTACTTGCGCAACAAGGTCCTGAACGCAAACGACTTCTTCAACAATAAAGCCGGCATCGGCACGCCTGCCTTCACGCAGAACCAGTTCGGCTTCAATGTGGGCGGACCGGTATATATCCCGAAAGTCTACGACGGACGCAACAAGACGTTCTTCTTCGTCGACTACGAGGGTTTCCGCCTGCGCCAGGGCCAGAGCTTCACCGAGACCGTGCCCACGGCCGCCGAACGAACCGGCAATTTCTCGAACCTTCGCGATGCGAGCGGCAACCTGATTCCGATCTACGATCCCACGTCCACAATCGCAAATCCAAATCAGCCTGGCCAATATATTCGCACGCCGTACCCTGGCAACGTCATCCCGGCCTCGCTGCTCAATTCATCGGCCCTCAAGATGCAAAACTTGTACCCGCTGCCCAATGCGGCCGGGAACGCCTTCACCGGCGTGAACAACTGGATCGCCAATGGAAGCGTGGGTGGGAATAACAACGAGTCCGTCGTCCGGCTCGATCAGAACATCTCGGACAAGCAGCACCTGTTCGCGCGTTACACCTACTGGGGCAACCTCAACCTGCCGATCGACCCGTTCAACAACGGCGTCTGCCAAGACCGCTGCACCGAGCTCTTCAATACGAATAACTTCGTCATTGATGACGTCTATACCTTCAACCCGACCACGATCATGGACATCGAGGCCAGCTACCAGCGTTTCAATTACGACCGCACGCCCAGCACGCTCGGCTACAATCCGGCGACTCAGCTCGGCTGGCCCGCTTCGCTCGAAAGCCAGTTCGCTTTCCAGGATCTGCCCGTGCCCTGCATCAGCGGCTACGACCCGGCCAATATCTTCTGCAGCCAGGGAGCAGGAAGCATCATCATCGACCGTAACGACGACGACCGCATCGCGGGCAGTCTCACCAAGATCGTCGGCGCCCACACGTTCAAGTTCGGCGGCGAGTTCCTGCGCACCACGCACAACTACGCGCAAACCAACACGCCAACCGGCATCTTCAATTTCAACCAGAGCTTCACTTCCGTGGATCCGCTCAGCCCCGGCAACACCGGCAACAGTTACGCATCGTTCCTGCTCGGCTATCCAGCCAGCGGAAGCGCGAGTACGCCCGCCCTGGTGGCCGCCGAGCAGCTTTACGCCGGTCTCTATGCTCAGGACGACTGGAAGGTAACCAGGAAACTCACTCTTAATATCGGTCTTCGATGGGAGCATGACGGTCCGTGGACCGAGCGCTACAACCGCTTGACCTACTTCCAACCAAATACTCCGAACCCGATTCTACAGTCCGCCGGCTTGAGTTATAATGGCTCAATCGGCTTGGTCAATTCGCCCGGCTACGGGTACCGCAGCAATATTCTCCCCGACTGGAAGCAGTTCGCGCCGCGACTCGGCCTCGCCTACCAGATCGCTTCGAGGACCGTGCTCCGCATGGGTTATGGCATCTTCTGGATTCCGAACAACGTCGCTTGGGCTTACAGCCCGAACAACGATGCGGTAAATAGCATTTCCACTCCGTTTGTAAGTTCGATCAACAATGGACTGACGCCTTACAATAACCTTGCGAATCCGTTTCCCCAGGGTATCCTACAGCCACCAGGGCGCAATCCCGTGTACCAACAGAGTCTGCTTGGGCAGGGCGTCACGCTTTCCCAACCACAGAACCCTTACGGATACGCGCAACAGTGGAACTTCGACGTTCAGCACGAGCTCGGCAACGGCATGTTGCTCGACGTAGCGTACGCGGGCGCGAAAGGCACGCACCTTCCCATCGAGTCGCCGCAGATCGACCAGCTCCCGGACCAGTATCTGTCGCTCGGCAACCAATTACTCCAGAGCGTCGCGAACCCGTTTTACGGCATTGTGACCCAAGGCTCTCTCGCCGCGAAGACCGTGCCGTACGGCCAGCTTCTCAGGCCCTACGCACAGTACAACGGGGTCAGCTACGCCGGTCAAGGCATCGGCAATTCCGACTACGAGTCGCTGCAGGTCGAATTCAAGAAGCGTTTCTCGAACGGCGCCTCGATCAGCGCGGCCTATACCTACTCGAAACTCCTGAGCGACACCGAAACGGTCACCAGTTGGCTCGAGGCTGGCGGCACCGGCGGCGTCCAGGACTGGAACAATCTCCGCAACGAGAAGTCTCTCGCCTCGTTCGACGTTCCGCACCGCCTGGTCATCAGCTACGTCTACGACCTGCCTTTCGGCAAGGGCGAGCGCTTCCTTTCGCACGCCCCCGGCTTCGTCAACGAGATCGTCGGCGGCTGGGGCCTGGAAGGCGTCACGACTTTGCAGAGCGGCTTCCCGCTGCACTTCGGCACCGCGCAGAATCTTACAAACTCCTTCGGCGGCGGCTCGCGCCCCAACGTCGTCTACGGCTGTAACTCGCCCATCGGCGGTTCCGCCACGTCGCGGCTGAACGAATGGTTCAACACCGCTTGCTTCACGCAGCCGGCGGCCTTCACGTTCGGAACCGAGGGCCGCGTCGACCCAAATCTGAGCGCTGCCGGCATCGCCAACTGGGACATGTCCGCGTTCAAGAACTTCCCGTTCGGCCCGGAAGGCAGGCTTAACTTGCAGTTCCGCGCCGAAGTCTTCAACCTTTTCAACCGCGTGCAGTTCGGTTTCCCGGGCCAGACGCTTGGCACCCCGCAGTTCGGGGTCGTCAGCAACCAGGCGAATCTCCCGCGCCTGATTCAGTTCGCTTTGCGCTTCGGGTTCTGATATGGAATGACCCTGTCAAGCCCTGTGAACGCCTGACAGGTTATCTTCGAATCAAGCTAGCTTCCCTCCCCAGGAGGAAAGCCGGAGTTTTTGTCTTCGTCCAGCAATCCGTGAAGTGTTCCCGCCGGTGAGCTTTGAGCGGAATTGGCGGACAGCAGGGCCGAGGACAGCCCAGGAGCAGACGCGACGATTGATCACCCTGATATTCGCGGGGCGGAACCTCACGGTCATGATCCGTCGGGAGCTGCCTCGAATTAAGGGCTTGCCGCAAAGTAACATTTACTATTCAGGATGTTTGAGACGGGCCTTGCGCGCAATCCCTGGCTGGTTTTCGCCGCCCTGATCATGTTCACCACGTTCTCAACGCTCACCAGCGGTTCCCTCTTCCAGTTCATGCCGATGAAGAAGAACAACCGGTGCTCGATCTTGTTCCACTTGCTCGTCCTAGGGGCGCAGTGGCCCACGACAACTTCTAACCGCGCCTCGTCGTTGAGCTCTTGTAAATAGTGCTTCGAAGCCCGGAGCCGAGCGGCGTTGCCTCCCCCACTATAGATTCGCGCATAAAGGGACATTCCGCTCAGCAAAGAAGATCGGACGAACCCACAAGTACTATCTCGCCGGCCTGGGAAAGCAGGTTGTCGCCCTGGGCCTCAAGCTCAAGAACCTCTGCGTGATCCCCGAACTTTCATCCGACGTTTCCCGCTGAAAGTCTTGCCGGTTTCGGGAAAGATGTAATGAGATAGGTTATTTGTTCGGCACCGCACAAGCTCATGGCGCAGGCGATAGGCTAGGGAGGGGCCTTCACCTCGGTTCTCAACAAGAACAGTCCTGAAACGTCAGCTTCGACCGTATGCTCTACAAGACGTTCAAGCCCCGCGCAGCCGAGCCCGTCGATGACTCGGAGCGGGGTCGCCAGAAGCGCGATGATGTCTCCCATGGGAAAGTTCCGTATTGGAGGCGAGCGGGAATCCGGCGACGCAGCCGTGGCTTTCGCGCTGAGGTGACGGGCAGGTAACGCCGTGGCCGTGCGGCTATCATGGAACAGTCTGCATGAAATACACGAGCGATCTGGCGCCGAGTATGGGCCGTGGGCTTCGGGGTTCCCGTTTCCCTGTGGGTGCCCGCGTGGCGCCGGACCGATGGGAGGACGGCGAAATATGATCGCCGATCGACTGCTTGCGCGGTTGACCCAGATTCCTGGAGCGCGCACCTTGTGGACACGGTTTCCCGCCGGTTCCCTGGCAACCCGGGTCCGCTATGGCATCTTTGACCGGCCGCACTATGCTTACGGCGTTTACTCCGCGGCGGATCTTGCGAGACGGTTGGGTCTGGACGCGATCCAGGTGATCGAGTTTGGCGTCGCCGGGGGGAACGGTTTGATTGCGCTCGAGAGGATCGCCGCGGCCGTGGAAAAGGCCGTGGGCATCCGCATCCACGTGTGCGGTTTCGACAGTGGGGGTGGCATGCCGGCGCCGGCCGATTATCGAGACCTTCCGTATGTGTGGGACAAGGGTTTCTATGCCATGGATGTCGCGGCGCTGAAGGCGCGTCTTCGCCCCGGTACGGAACTTGTTCTTGGGGATGTCAAGGCGACGGTCTCGTCGTGGAACCCGAGGGCGAAGGTCGGTTTCGTGGCGTTCGATCTCGACTACTACAGTTCGACCAAGGACGCCCTTGGGCTTTTTGATCGAGGCAGCGAGACGGTGTTACCTCGCGTTTATTGTTACTTTGACGACGTCGCGTGGCCGGATCACGCTCTTCACAACGAATGGGTGGGCGAGTTATGCGCGATTCGTGAATTCAATGACGAGCACAGCACGAAGAAACTCTGTCCGATCCACATGCTTCGCCATACGCGTGTTCACCCGTCGGCCTGGAACGAACAGATGTACGCGTTGCATGACTTTGAGCATCCGCTCTATTGCAGGCATGTTACCTCCGCGGGCGCCCAGCACAGTCAACTCCCACTTTGACCGCGAAGGCGGGATTGAGCGAGGTCTGAGCCGATCGCCGGCGCGCGTTTCTGGTGCGCCCGCACGGCGCCAAGGGGTTTAGTCGCGGGGGCGACTTGACATTCTGCGCGGCGGCTCATCGGGCTATGATGGGACAGCTCAGATGAGACACACCGCCAAAGTGGCGCTGATTACGGGCGGGGCGACGGGCATGGGGCGGGCCATCGCGGAGGCGTTCGTGCGCGGGGGTGCGGCGGCGGCGGTGAACTACCGCCGGTCGCGGGAGGCGGCCGAGGGCCTGGTGGCGGCGATTCGCGGCGCGGGCGGAAGGGCGGTGGCGATCGAGGCCGATGTGGCCGACGACGGCGCGGTGCGTGCGATGTTCGAGGCGGTGGAGCGCGAGTTCGGCCGGCTGGACTACCTGGTGAACAACGCGGGCTGGAGTACGCGCGTGCCGCATGACCGGCTCGAAGAGCTCACGGATGACATTTGGGAGCGGACGCTCGGGGCCAATCTGCGCGGGCCGTTCTACTGCGTGCGGGCGGCGGCGCCGCTTCTCAAGAAGCAGGCGGGCGCGGCGGTGGTGAACGTGGCGTCGATGGCCGCGGTGAGCGGACGAGGAAGCTCGCTTGCCTATGCGGCGGCGAAGGCGGGCGTGGTGACAATGACGCGTTCGCTGGCGCGGGCGCTGGCGCCCGGGATTCGCGTGAACGCCGTCGCGCCGGGTCTGGTGCGAACGGGCTTCGCGGGCTGGGGAGAGGAGCACTGCGCGGCGGCCGAGACGATCACGCCGGTGAAGCGTCTGGCAACCGTCGAGGATGTCGCGGACGCGGTGCTGTTTGCCGCGGCGAGCGAGGCGATGACGGGCGAGACGATCTACCTGGACGGCGGGCTGACGACGCTGGGCGGATTCTGAGCGTTTCCGCGCCGGGCGCCACCGGGCGCGGGAAATCGCCGTTCGCGTGGGCTGGAAGGCCGTCCGGCTCGCTTAATTTGACGCTACTCCTTCCGGGCGTTACACTTAGACTTTGGTTTCCCGCTAGGAAGACCTTAGAACAACCCAGAGCGATTCCCAGGTTGTGCCCGTAGCCGGTTCCGAACAGGAGCCCGAGCCGTGAGCCAAGCGCCTGGCGCACTGGCGCTAGGCAGGAGGCGAACAAACTCGTGGCAGACAAACAAAAGCACATCTTTACCTCGGAATCGGTGACCGAAGGCCACCCCGACAAGATGGCGGATCAGATCTCGGACGCCGTGCTCGACGCGGTGATGCGGGACGACCCGGCCGGGCGCGTGGCGTGCGAGGTTCTCGTCACGACGGGCATCTGCGTGGTGTCCGGCGAGATCACGACCACGACCTACGTGGACGTGCCGAAGCTGGCGCGCGAGGTGATCGCCGATATCGGGTACAACGACGCGCGGATGGGTTACGACTCGAAGACTTGCGGCATTCTGAACATGATCCAGAGCCAGTCGCCGGATATCGCGATGGGTGTGGATACCGGCGGGGCGGGCGATCAGGGGCTGATGTTCGGCTATGCATGCAACGAGACCGCCGAGCTGATGCCGCTGCCGATCATGATGGCGCACAAGCTGGTGCGGCGGCTGAGCGAGGCGCGGCGG
>VFSW01000695.1_pt1 | contig 50009 bp, 35 predicted proteins | sample 5358111 | NCBI WGS metagenome assembly VFSW01 (sample SAMN11554181, study PRJNA540505) | mine drainage metagenome | isolation source: sediment from site ElyBrook_90M | place: USA: Ely Copper Mine, Vershire, VT | collected 2017 | reverse complement strand
CGAGATGGGCATGAAGGACAACTTCTGGCAGATGGGCGACACCGGCCCCTGCGGCCCGTGCAGCGAGCTCCATTACGACATGGGCCCGGAGGCGAGCGACGCAGGGCACACGGATTGCCAGTTCGGCTGCGAGTGCGGCCGCTATGTCGAAATCTGGAACCTGGTCTTCATGCAGTTCGATAAGCAGCCCGACGGGACGATGAATCCGCTGCCCAAGCCTTCCATCGATACTGGCGCCGGCCTGGAACGCGTCGCGGCGGTGATGCAGGGCGTGATCTCGAACTACGATACGGATTTGTTTACGCCGCTTATCAAGCGCGCTGCGGAGCTGACGGGCACCTCGCTCGATCAGGAGAAAAAGCGCGAAGACGTTGAGCAGTCGCACAAGCAGGCGGCATCGCTTCGAGTGATCGCCGACCACGCGCGTGCGTCAACGTTTCTCATCTCCGACGGCGTGCTGCCCGCGAATGACGGGCGCGGCTACGTCTTGCGCAAGATCATTCGCAGAGCCATTCGGCACGGAAGATTGCTCGGGCAGGAGAAGCCGTTTCTGTTTGAGATGGTGTTCGCCGTTCGCGATCTGATGAAGGACGCGTATCCGGAATTGATTGAGAGCGCGAACCGCGTCGCGAAAGTGATCAAAGCGGAGGAAAAACAGTTCGATCGGGCGCTTAAGATTGGCTTTGAGCACCTACAGCACGAATTAAATTGGCCTGCTCGGCAGTCCGTACCTTTGGAACTGATGAACTTGTGGGACAGGTTTCCAAGAGTCAAGGACTTAGTCGCAGAAGCCATTAACAATCGGACCAGTTTGGTCGGTGACGAGTTTCGCTCCAAATTAGAAGCAATCATCGGCTCTGAAGCGATGCGGAATTACGGTCGTGATGTCCAGTTGGGAGAATCCATCCATTGGCACAAATTTCCTGGCGATAGAGCGTTCAGGCTGTATGAGACGTATGGTCTCCCGCTCGACTTCATGGTCGATGCCGCCCGAGATGCCGGGATTGGGTTCGACATGGAAGGCTTCGAGCGCGCCCGGGCCGAGGAACAGGCCCGCGCCCGCGCTTCGTGGAAAGGCGTAGCGAAAAAGGCGGCTAGTCCGGCATACGCAAAGTGGTTGGAGGAATTCGAAAAGCCCGATGTGATTGGCACGGCCGAGATGCGCGGGCAGAGGGTTGAGATTGTTTCTGCAACGGGGCGGTTTCAATCCGAGTTTATTGGTTATGAGACCACGAAGGCGACCGACTGCGAGGTAGTGTTCATCATCAAGGCCGGCGAGGCGGCCAACGAACTGAGGTCCGGCGAGCGCGGCGAGATCGTGCTTGACCACACTCCCTTCTACGCCGACGCTGGCGGACAGGTCGGCGATGTCGGCTGGCTCTACGGCGAAGATCACAACACCCTGGTCGCCGAAGTCGAAGGTGCGACCTATCCCGTGCAGGGCGTGCGCGCGCATCGCGTCATTGCGAAGCAGCCGATCCACGTCGGCGATAAAGTCGACGCGATGGTCAACGATGAAGTTCGCCGCTCGACCATGCGCAACCACACCGGCACGCATCTGCTGCACGCCGCGCTGCGCAATGTGCTGGGCACGCATGTGAAGCAGGCGGGCTCGCTGGTCGATCCCGGCCACCTGCGCTTCGATTTCTCGCATTTCGCCTCCGTCGACGACGAGGAGCTGCAGGACATCGAAGACCTGGCCAACCGGGAAGTGCTGCGCAACGACCGCGTCGAGGTCATCGAGGACGTGCCCATCGACGTCGCCGTCAACGAGTACAAGGCGATGGCGCTTTTCGGTGAGAAGTACGGCGACCGGGTGCGGGTGATCCGCATCGGCGACTTTTCCACCGAGCTGTGCGGCGGCACGCACACGGCGGCGACCGGCGAGATTGGGCTGATCAAAATTCTGAAAGAGGGCAGCGTCTCCAGCGGCGTGCGGCGGCTGGAAGCGGTGACTGGACAGAACTCGCTACAGCACTTCCGGGAAGATCACCAGCTTGAAGAGGCGGCACACCCGTTCCTTCAGTCTCTGACTTACAAAGATGAACTTCATCCGATCGAGTACGTCAGCGGCAAAGTTGGACAAGCGCGACTGACTGCAAGACAGTCGTCGAGAGTTGCACTGGTTGAAGCGTTCAGAGCTCGCGACGAAGAAATCAAGAAGCTGCGCAAAGAGCTAGAGCAGGCACGAATGAAGGTCGCGGGCCAAGGCGTCCTTGTTTCTGTCGAGAAGAACACACGCGAGGTGAAGGGCGTGAAAGTTCTGGCTACACGCGCGGACAATCTCGAACGCCCGCAGATGCGCACGCTCATCGACAACCTGCGCAACAAGCTGGGATCGGGGGTGGCCGTGCTGGGCTCGGTGAGCGACGGTCGCGTGGCGCTCATCGTCGGCGTCACCAAAGATCTGACGTCGCGTGTGCAGGCGGGCAAGATCATCGCCGAGGTGGCGAAGAAAGTCGGCGGCTCGGGCGGCGGACGGGCGGACATGGCCGAGGCCGGCGGCAAAGATCCCGCAGCACTCGATTCAGCGCTCGCGGCAAGCTATGGGGTGGTGGAGAGTTTGCTGCGGTAGATTCTTCCGCAAGACGAACCGCAGATCCTTCGACTGCGCGTTCGCGCGATCCGCAATGGCGGCGGATCGGAAGAGCAGGCGAACGCTCCGCTCAGGATGACAGTTTCAAGAATCAATCATTGATTTGTCATCCTGAGCGAGGACTTCAGTCCGAGTCGAAGGATCTGCGGTTCGCCGCGAGCTGTGACGATGTGCACAGCAGTGCAAGATCGTTGTCAGTCATTATGGTTGACGCGGGAGAGCATCGTTACTCCGTCTATATCGTGGCCAGCAGGTCGCATAACCTCTACATCGGGGTGACGAACGATCTCGGCCGGCGCGTGCGCGAACACAAGAGTCACGAGTTCGAGGGCTTTACGGAGCGGTACAACATAGACCGCCTGGTCTGGTACGAAACCTACCAAGATGTTCATCGAGCAATCGGACGGGAAAAGCAGTTGAAGGGCTGGATTCGGCAGAAGAAGATCAAGCTGATCGAGTCCATCAACCCGACATGGCTGGACTTATCAGAAGAATGGGGAAAGCCGATCCTGCCACTCCGGGCGGACCGCAGATCCTTCGACTCCGGCGGCCAAAAGCAGGCCGCCTCCGCTCAGGATGACAAATCGTGAAATTTTCTTCTTTTCTCCGTGCTCTCTGCGGGAAAAAGGTTTTGGCCGCAAGGGCCGGAGTGACGCACTCCCGCATCCAGCGTAAGCTGTTCTCAAAGAGGGCGAAAGGGCGGCAGGAACGAAGATCGTCCAAGCGAAAATCCTGCATCCGGAATACCTGCTTAACCCTCTAAAGCGTGTAAGGTGGTTAGCTATGGCGACGGGTGAAGCGACGTACCTGAACAGCGTCCGCGAGCAGTTGCTGGCGGGCCGGGCTCGGCTGGCTGACGTGCTGGCCGGCGGCGAGAAAGAGCATGTCGATCGCCTGCTCAACCAGGTGGATGAGGCGTTGCAGCGCATCGAGCTGGGCACCTTTGGCATTTGCGAGGAGTGCCGCACCGAAATTGGCGCGGACTGGCTGCGTGAGGACCCGCTCACGACGGTCTGCCTGGAGCACATGACGCGCAAGCAGCAGCGAGCGCTGGAGTATGACCTGGAGCTGGCGGCGCAAATCCAGAAGGGGCTGCTGCCGCCGTGCGAGATAGCCTTCGCCGGGTGGGACATCTGCTATCACTATCGCCCTGCGGGCGTGGTCAGCGGCGATTATTGCGATCTGATCCCCGGCGCCGACGGCGAGCTGTATTTTGTCCTGGCCGATGTGTCGGGTAAGGGAGTGGCGGCGGCAATGTTGGGGTCGAACCTGCGCGCGGTGTTTCGCTCACTAATACCGGTGGGCCTGGATACCGCCGAGCTGATGAGACGTGCCAATCAGCTCTTCCGCCAGAGCGCACTACCATCGCAGTACGCCACGCTGGTCTGCGGCAAAGTCACGACCGGCGGCGAGGTGGAGGCGGTGAATGCCGGCCATCTTCCTGGGCTGCTGGGGGGAAAGCCGGGAATCAGATTGCTGGAAAGCACCGGCCAACCGCTGGGCATGTTTGACGGGCAGGAGTTCTGCGCCGTGAAAATGCGGCTCGAGCCCGGCGATACGCTGGTGCTCTACACCGATGGCATTTCCGAAGCAGAGAACGACGGAGGCGATGAGTACGGTGTGGAGCGCGTGAAGGCGCTCATGCAGGAGCACGTATTGGAATGCCCGGTGAAACTGGTTGACGCCTTTAAGCAGCGCCTGGACGGGTTCCGCGGGCGGCGCGAGCGCTTTGACGATGAAGCGTTGCTGGCGCTGCAGTACGCCGGGCGGGCGCATGCGACCTCGCGGATCGCGGTTTCGGCGTGAGGAAGCCAGCGCCCGAGACAGAAAAACGTCCAAGAGGATGGGACGAAACCGAACGCCCGGAGCAGAAAAGCTAGTGGTCCGGGGATTCGAACGCCAGAGGAAACGCAAGTTCCAGAAATTAGGCGAATCGCCGCTGGCGTAGGCGTCCAAAGGACGCGCCACTTTCGCAACCGGAACTTCGGCTTCCAGTCGCTGTATCACGGTCCACTTGAACTCCCGGGGTGGACGGTGACTCAATCCCATGACCCAATCCTCCATTCCATGGATATGAGTCGTAATCGCCTGCCTCAGTTTTTGGGGGGCAGTCCAAGCCCACTCGGTTCTACTAGACGAGAATAGGGACGAGACTTCCGGCGGAAACGGCGCCCGACATCACGCGGCGACGCTGCGCCGGTCACATTTCCGCTTGCCTCGGCCATTTACAATGCTTGCGGCTGCCACATCGGCAGGAGACTGTACTCATGGCCGGAACCACAACTACGAAAACCAAAGCAAATTCGAATGCGGCCGCGACGGCCGCTGCGCCTGCCGCTGAACTGGAAACCAAGTCGCTGCCGGCGAATGCCTATACACCGCTGAAAGAGGGCGAAACTTACGTGCCACTGGTGCCCGCCGGCGCGAGCGTGCCCGAGGTCACGTGGCGAGCGCTGTTCTGGGGCACGCTGTTGTGCATCATCTTCAGCGTCGCGTCAGCTTATTCCGCGCTGAAGGTCGGGCAGGGCATGGAGGCGGCGATTCCCATCTCCATTCTCGCCATCGGGCTGGCGCGGCTTTATCGCCGCCGCTCGACGGTGCTGGAGAACGTCATCCTGACGGGAATCGGCGCGGCATCAGGCAGCGTAGTCGCCGGCGCGGTGTTCACCATTCCGGCGCTGTACATTCTGCATCTCGATCCGCATCCGGTGCAGACCATCTTCATCTGCCTGGCCGGCGGCTGCCTTGGCATTCTGTTTCTCATTCCGCTGCGCCGCTATTTCGTGGCCGAGCAGCACGGCAAGCTGCCATTCCCGGAGGCGACCGCGATCACCGAGGTGCTGGTCACCGGCGAGAAGGGCGGCTCACAAGCCAAGCTGCTGCTCCAGGCCACCTGCATTGCCGCGGTTTATGACTTCTTCGTCACCACGTTTCATGTGTGGCGGGAGTACCTCAACTTCCAGTTTGTGCCGCTGATGCGCTCGCTGGCCGAGCGCCAACGCATGGTCTTCAACTTCGACGCCATCGGCTTCATCCTCGGGCTGGGCTACGTGATGGGGTTGCGCGTCTCGATGGTCTTTTGCGCCGGCGGGGTGCTGGTCAACTTCGTGCTGGTGCCCGTGATCTGGTTTGTCGCCAGCCACATGGGCAGCCTCACGGTCTATCCGGGAACCGCCCCCATCGCGCACATGACGGCTGCGGAAATCTATAGCAACTACGTGCGTTACATCGGCGTGGGCGCGATCGCCTCCGCCGGCCTGGTCGGCATCGTCAAGTCGCTGCGCGTGATTGCGGGATCGTTCGGCATTGCGCTGCACGCCTTTCGCCACGGCGAAGCCCCGCACATGGAACGGACGGACCGGGATCTCTCGGTAGTGACCCTGTTGCTGGGCGTGGTGGTGGGCGCGCTGGCCGTGTCCGTCTTCTTCGGTCAACTGCATGTCACCTGGACGGTAGTGCTGGTGGGACTGGCGCTGACCCTGCTGTTCGCCTTCTTCTTCACTACCGTGGCCGCCAATGCGATTGCGGCAACGGCGAACAATCCGGCTTCGGGTATGACCCTGTTGACGGTGATCGTCTCGGCAGTAGTACTGCTGAAGTTCGGCCTCTCGGGGGCGACCGGGATGTTCTTCGTGATGGCGCTGGCGGGCATGGTATGCGTGGCGCTGTGCGTTTCGGGACAGTTTATTACTGACCTCAAGGCGGGCTACTGGATCGGCTCGACGCCCGTGGCGCAACAGAAGGTGAAGTTCATTGGAGTAGTGGCGTCGGCCATCACGGCCGGCTTGACGATCGTACTGTTGGCCAAGGCATTCCAGTTTGGCGAGGCTGCGCCGGGAGATATGCGGCAGGTGCTGGTAGCGCCGCAGGCGTCGGCGTTGAAGGCGGTCGTTGAGGGATTCATGAGCGGGCAGCCGGTGGCTTATGCTCTGTTTGGCATCGGCGCGCTGATCACCGTGGTGCTGGAGATGTTGGGCGTATCGTCGATGGTCTTCGCGCTGGGGATTTACCTGCCGCTGCAACTGACCACGCCGATCCTGGCCGGCGGATTCCTCTCCCACCTGGTGAATAAGCGCGCCGGCAAGATTGATGGCGAACATGGACGCAGCATTCGCGAGCGCGGCGTGATTGTTGCCGGTGGACTGATGGCGGGCGGTGCGCTGGGCGGCGTCTTCGGGGCGGCACTGCGCCTGCTGCCGAAGTTTCGTGAGGAGTGGGTCCAGACGCCGTTCTATGCGAATCAGCCGGTGTCGCAGATGGTCTCGGCAGTTTTCTTCATCGCGCTGTGCCTATATGTTTGGTTCAGCTCGGTGAGAGGGAAAGAGGCGGCGTAGGGCCATGGTGTTCTACACAGCAGCTTGGAATGCAAGTGTCTGGGCATGGACTATTGCGGCATTGGTAATCGTGACGGTTTCGTACCTCGGGGTTGGATTGAGCCGCGGCGGTGCGGCATGGGGCTGGGGCGCATTGCTTTTTGTTGGCCTCCTCATAGTCCTGCTGTTCGCGCCAGTCAAGATGAAGGTCGAGCGGAGCACGCTCAAGGTCCAGATGGTGGCGTTCTCTGCCAGATATGATCTGGAGAAGCTGCAATCTGTGGGACGGGTCTCGCAGGACGATGTTTTCAGCGGAGGAGCCTTCCGCACGTTTGCGAGTGGAGGCTGTTTCGGATATTACGGATTTTTCAGAGGAGGGCCACTGAAGTCGTTTACAGCGTATGTGACCGATGGACGGAAGCTCGTGCTGCTGAAATTTCCCGGCAAGGCGGTAGTTGTTTCACCATCTGATCCAGATGGACTCGTGAGAGCGCTGTCGAGCGCCTTTCACTGAGGAAAGGGATCGTAAATCCAGGTAAGGATACACACACAAGGAAGAGGGTTGCGTAATGGACACAGTAGGACGTTATGTTGCTGATGCAGTTCTAGGGATCGACACGCTTTGGGGCGGAGACGTGATGTGTCCGTCGGGCACGGGGCGATTCATCGCCGACTCGTGGTTTTCCGATGAGCCGCTGCCGGTGGCGTACACCGCGCCGGAGGCGGCGCGCGTGCGCGAGACCGGTGGTGTGGGCGGAAAGACCGTGGATCGCGAGGCGGTGGAGAAGTATCTGCGTGCGATGAATTTGCCGGCGGCGATTGCCGGAGTTCGCCAGGAGGCGGACCAGGTCAACGGGTTACGTGGCCGATATCTGAATGGCTTGGCGAAGTGCCTGGAAGTGATGTGGGACCTGGCGATGGAGATTCTCGGGAAAGGTCCTGCGGTCCCCTATGCGCAATGCGTCGAGGCGTCAACGGGCCGCGCGCCAGAGCCCTCGAAGCCCGAAGCCAAGCGCGAGCGGGTTGCCGAGTTGCTGGGCCGGGCTGGATATTCGAGTAGCGGCGACGGCGGTTTGCTCGCCGCGGTGGACGCGTGGCGGCGCGAGCGGACTGCTCCCATGGGATCGGTGAAAGCTCTGGGCGCAGCCGTGATCGCATATTTCGACAACCTGAGCGCCGCGAACTTGCTGCCTCATCTGCCCGCTGAACTGGCGCGAGTGCCGCGAGCGAACATCGATTTCCTGCCCATAAAAGACGCCTGGTTCTCCGGCTCGATGAACTACCTCGGCCGCAAGCGCAATCCGGACGGCTCGCCGCAATACGAAGCCAGCTACGAAATCAACGCTTCGCTGCAGATGAGCTTTCCTGAGTTCCAACAGCTTGTGAGCCACGAAGTCGTGCCCGGGCACGTCACCACCTTCGCTTATTTGCAGGACCTTTACGTGCGCGGGCTGGCGGGCTTCGAGACCACCGTGCCCACGATGAACACGCGCGCGGCGACGTTGTACGAGGGCCTGGCCAATAACGCCATCCTCATTGCGCACGGCGTAACCGAGATTGATCAATTGCCCGACGAGGACATGCAGATCGGCGTGCTGCTGGCGCTGCTGCAGGACGACGCCAAAAACCAGTCATCGTATCTGACATGGGGCGAAGGCAAGCCGAAAGAAGAAGTGGCGAAGGTTTTACGGCGCGATTTTCTGGTGAGCGAAGAGCGAGCGGACAAACTTTCCGGCGCCTGGGGACAGCATCCCCTGCTGGGACGAATGTACCTGCCGGCCTATCGCGCCGGAACGGAGAAGGTCGCGGCGCTGCGGCGAGCCTTCCCTCCGGAGCGCGTGCTGCCGGCCATCTATAGCTGCTTCGGGTTGGTCGACATTATCACCGTGGAAGAGGTGCTAAGGGCCAAGGCCAAGGGGCAGGGGTAATTACGTATGTAAAGGCAGATTGTCGAAAGCACACTGCGTGCAAAGATAAACTTTACGAGGAAATAGTGTTTCGTATCGGCCCGACCGAACGGATCATCAAGCAGGAAGTGGAAAAACTGCTCCGAAAAGCCATCCAACATATTGTGGAGAGCGATAGACCGAAGTAATAGCGGTTGCAGTTGCTCAGGCGATCTTGGTCTTGCCGGCCGGCAGCGACTCGGTTTCCAGAGTATTCAAGTCGAGAACCTGCGAAGCGTGTTGTATGTCGATTCCGACCACGCGTCCGGTGGAATCCAGATCGATAACGAGACCGTCCGCCACTTCGCGCGAATCGGCGCTGGGCTTTGCATTCAGGTCAATGTACAGCGAATCCGTTTCCGGATAGTAGTGCAATTTCATCGCTGCTCCTCTCAGGCTGTGCGCTGCCGGAAATTCCGATCGGGAAAAGCATTGTGGATGGTTTCACCATCCCCAAGCGTAACCACTCGAAGGACACGGCCCTCTAATTCTCGCACAACACCCCAATGCCGGATACGCCCGTCTGCCTGGATTTCGCGGGCCAACGGCTGCTTCACAATCTCCTCGCACCATTCGATCTGGATGTAAGGGCGCTTACGGAGGACCTGTTCTCGGAAGTAACGAGTTGTTTCCATTTGTGCGCAGAGCCACCGCACGGTAACAGCGATGAATTCGTAATTGTAACTGGTAATCTTAGCGGAGATCGCTGGGACCTAAATCCTTCAACCGCTGCTCTGCATCTGTGCGGCCGATGGCGACGCGGCAGCATAGGAAGCATCGTCTACTGCGATCAGCAGTAGCGTGGCGTCGTCGGCGAACTTGCCCGCCGCGTGCTTGGAAACATTGCTCATGATTTGCGCGTAGCGCTGCGGCAAGGATTCCTCCTGCTGGCCGGCCACCAATGCTGCCAGGCGATCAGGGCCGAACTCCTCGGCGGATTCATTCACGGCTTCGCTGACGCCGTCAGTGTAGAGCAGCAGTCGGTCGCCGGTGGCTAGGGTGAGGCGCTCAGAGCCGAAGCTCGCCTCCAGCAGCAGACCCAATACAGGGCGGGTCGGGTCCAGCGTTTCAAGGCTTCCATTCTGTCGCCGTAAGATCGGCGGGCAGTGGCCAGCGTTGACGAAGTGCAGGACGCGGCTCCCGAGATCAAGCACTCCATAGAAGATGGTGACGTAGTGGCCCTCGCCAAGCTGATTGCGCAAGGTCGTCTCCACTTGGGCCAGCACGCTCTCCGGACTGTTGCTGGACGAAGACAGCGTGCTGACCGAGGCATAGAGCATGGCCGCAATCAGCGCGCCCGGCGTGCCTTTGCCGGAGACATCGGCGACGCAGAAGTGGAGCACGTCGGGGGTGGGCTGCCAGACGCCGAAGTAATCGCCGCCAACCACACCTGCGGGAATGCTGTCGCCAAATAGCTCGATGCCGCGCGTCGTCAGATGGCGCTGCGGCACGATGCGCGTCTGCAACTGATGCGCGTTGTGACGCTCGTATTCGGTGACCCGCTGCGATGAGCGAATCTCTTGTGCTCGCCGGATGAGCGATTGCACCTTCTCCAGCAGGGCTTCGTTGCGCCAGGGCTTCTCGATGAAGTCGCTGGCGCCGTGCTTCATGGCGCTGACCGCCAGATCGACGTTGCCCCACGCCGTCAGGGCAATGATCGGCAGCGTGCCGTCGATGTCGCGCAGGTGCTGAATGAGCTCCAGCCCTTCGACGCCCGAGGTGCTGTCGCGCTGATAGTTCATGTCGAGCATCGCCAGATCGGGCGGCTGGCGGCGCGCGGCTGCCATGGCCTCACCGGGCGAGGCGCAGAGGACGACGTCGTACCCATGGCCACGTAGCAGCATGGCCAAGGCCTCGCGCACGTGCTCCTGATCGTCGGCAATCAGGATGGTAGTTTCCTCGGGCATAGCGACCATAGCAGCCTCACCTGCTTCACTTGCAGATTGTCCTCCAAAGCCACCAGGCGGCTATCTCGTTCCAAAGACAGGCGGCCATGTGCGTCTGCGAATAGCTTCGCGCCCACCGGCGGGAACGCCTGTCCGGAAATGAACAGTCAGAGATGGCCAATTCCCAAAGCTCCCGTGTAAAATCAAATGTTTGTTCCCTGAGCCAAACGTTTCGCGCGACTTTCATCTGAGTACTACGTAGTCCGATGGAACTCGGTTGCGGCAACGCAGTCCGTTAGGGTGCCGGGGAGCGCCTTTGCGGGCCGGTTCTCCCGACAAAAGTCATCAATGTAAGGAGTCATAAAGACAATGGCGATTCCAGCCACCCAGTTGCGTCCGGGCATGGTCATCAAGCACAACAATGATTTGCATTCGGTGTTCAGCGTTGAGCATCGCACCCCCGGCAATTTGCGCGCGTTCATCCAGGCCAAGCTGCGCAATTTGCGCACCGGCGCCATGTTCGAGCACCGCTTCCGTTCCGGCGACGCCATCGAGAAGATAACGGTGGACGAGGTGCAGATGGAGTTTCTCTACGCCGACGGCGAAGACTACTATTTCATGAACACCGAGAACTATGAGCAAATGCATTTGGGTAAGGACCTCCTGGGCGATGCCGTGGACTACCTCATATCGAATCTGGCAATCAAGGTAGAATTCTTCGACGGCAAGCCAGTGGGCGTGGAGCTGCCGCAGACGGTCGAGTTGACGGTGGTGGAGACGGAGCCGGGACTGAAGTCAGCAACCGCCAGCAGCGTTACCAAGCCGGCCAAGACGGAGACCGGTCTCATCGTGCAGGTACCGCCGTTCATCAATGAAGGGGAAAAAATCCGGGTGGATACTTCGGAGGGAGCGTACTTGTCGCGGGCATAGCGGCGTTACGCGATTTACGCTTATTGATGTTTGCGGAATATAGTGACGAACCCACGAAATTGTCATCACGAGCGAAGGCCGGGGTCCCCGGCGAGGGCCGGTGTTGCCCTCGCTGGGGTGGAGGAGCGAGGGATCTGCTTTTCGCCGCCGCCACGAACAGCAGGTCCCTCGCGCCAAAAAGCGGCGCTCGTGATGACAATTCCAGCATTATGCAGTCTCTCTCCGCCTGGCCGTGCACTGTCACTATAATTTGCAATCCTCAATAGGAGAGAACATGAAAGGTTTCCTGGCTGTTGCAATGGCTGTCCTGTTTAGCCTTCCAGTTTTTGCCGCTGACAAAGAGCAACAGCGGCTGGCCGATTCCTATAACGTGCTGAAGGAAGTTCTGGCTGCGCCGGACAAAGGTATTCCCAGCGATCTGCTGAACAAGGCGGATTGCGTCATCGTGTTTCCTTCGGTGAAGAAGGCGGCATTTGTTTTCGGCGGCAGTTACGGGCGCGGGGTGATGACCTGCCGCTCGAGGGCAAATTTCAGCGGCCCCTGGAGCGCGCCGGCGTTTTTTGCGTTGGAAGGCGGCAGCTTTGGACTGCAGATTGGCGGCGAGGCAACCGACTTTGTTCTGCTGGTGATGAATGAGAAGGGCGCGAAATCGGTGATGACCAGCAAGGTCAAGCTGGGAGGCGATGCGTCAGTGGCCGCAGGCCCGGTGGGTCGTGCGACCTCCGCCGAAACCGATATCGTGATGAATGCCGAGATCCTCTCCTGGTCGCGCAATAAGGGCATATTTGCGGGGATTTCGCTGGAGGGATCGACGCTGCGCTCCGACAATGATGCCAACAAGAACCTCTATCGCAAAGATCTCGACGCAAAGCAAATCATCTTGCAAGGCGAAGTGAAAACGCCACCGTCTGGCAGGCGGCTGATCGCGCTGCTGCAGCGGGTGTCGCCGAAGAAGAGCAAGTAGCAACTAGCAATTAGCATTTAGCACTTAGCACTTAGCATTTAGCAACATTGTTTCATCACTAACCTGGATTATTCATGAAGGTGGACCCATTACGGTGTCACCTTGAGCGGAGCGTACGCCATGCCTTTCCGACCCGCGTCACCGGGGGTCCCCAACGACCGCCGCATTTGCGGTTATTGGGCGGACGAGTAGTCGAAGAACCTGCTGTTGGTTCGAGGTGGCAGGCTGTCGGGACGAACAGCAGGTCCCTCGATGCGGGCTGAAGCCCTTAGTCGGGATGACACTCCTTAACCAGGCGCGACATTCATGAATAATCCAGGCTAAAGCACTCGCTAGTATTGGAATAGGGTTGTTACTGCCTGCAAAGACTAATTGCTAATCGCTAATTGCTAATTGCTAATCGCTGTTTTTATGCCTGACCTCGAAACCCATCGCTATGTTGTCTCCGGACGCGTGCAAGGCGTCGGCTTCCGCTGGTTTGTGGAGCGCGAGGCGGTGCAGATCGGCGTCACCGGATGGGTGCGCAACAGCGACAACGGCGACGTGGAGGTCATGGCGACGGGCACGCGCGAGCAGCACAGCTTGTTGCGCCGAAAGTTGGAACAAGGCCCGCGGGCCTCGCGGGTCGATCACGTCGGCGAGTCCAAAGCGGCTCTGCTGGAGGAGCCGTCATTCCGCATCGAAGGAGTGTGGTAATTCATGCAGCCGAAAACGGCGCAGAACTGCGACGATCTAAAGAAGCTCATCCGCGAGGTTCCCGATTTCCCCAAGCCCGGTATCCTCTTCTACGACATCACCACCCTGCTGAAGGACCGGCGGGGCTTCGCGCGACTTATCGACGCGCTGACGCAGCACTATATCAACGACCGCGTTGATCTGGTCCTGGGCATTGAAGCGCGCGGCTTTATTTTCGGCCCGGCGTTGGCCTATCGCCTGGACGCCGGCTTCGTGCCTGTGCGCAAGCCGAAGAAGCTGCCGGCGGAAGTGCTGCAGTGGAAGTACGAACTGGAATATGGCCACGACACGCTGGAAGTTCACAAGGACGCGATTCAACCCGGCCAGCGCGTGATCATCTGCGACGATTTGCTGGCGACTGGCGGCACGGCGAAGGCGGCGGCCGACATGGTTAAGCAGCTCAAGGGCGACATCTGCGGCATGGGATTTGTGGTGGAACTGGATGGCCTGAAGGGCCGCGACAAGCTGAAGGAGTATGACGTTTTCTCGCTGTTGCACTATGAGATGTAGCGCCCCAGTGTGGAGCATCGACTATTGCGCGAGCGATCGAGACGGTCACCAGATTGTCTTCAGCAGTGGACAATCCAGCATCCGCTGATCGGCCGTTACTAGCGGCAAGCCCTCGGCCCGCGCGGTTGCGGCGATGATGCGATCGGCAGGATCGGAGGGGAAGTCAGGCGGCAAATGAATGGTCCACGCAGCGATGTCGAGTGTGATCGGCTTCACGAAGATATTGAGCGTCAGTTGCTGCATCTGTGACTCAAAAGAACCTGGAAGTCGTACTTTTCCCCGGGATATAAGGCCGGCGAGTTCAACCAGGGAAATCGCCGAAATCGCAATTCCGTCAGACGCATGCGCCCGGGACAGAGCCGACTTTGCTGCACGCGAGAGCTTTTGCGGATGCAGCTCCGACCAGACGAGCACGTGCGTATCGACCAGAATCATTTGAGCATGTCCCAGTCTTCCAAAGGAAAGACCGGTTTGATGAGATCGTCGGGATCGCCCACGATCTCGCCAATGCCTTCAAGCCTGCCAATGAAGGGCTTCTTTTTCTCGGCACGGGGGAACGGAATCAGCTTCGCCGTCGGCTTGCCCCGCTTAGTGATCACAACTTCTTGACCAGTCTGGTTTACTTCGTCGAGAATTGCGAGGCACTTGGCCTTAAATTCGCCTGCGGCAATCTGCCTCGTCTCGCGGATCAGATTCGGGCCAGTCGCCTTCCGTTTAGCAGTAGTAGATCTTTTCTTGTGTTGGATCGTCACTGTTGCCATGTGGTCACCTCTAGATAACCATGGTCATTTTAACATGGTCAGTTAACGTGAAACGAGCCGCCAGACTGCATCAACTCGTAAACCGTTGGACTCAACGGTAGAATGGCAGGCGACGTCTATGGGATCAGCCGGAAGTAATCGCCGCAAGAAAATCGCGCTCGTGATCGCCGCGATTGCCGCAATTGCGGCAGTAATCTGCGCGCGCTTTGGCGAACAATCGACGACCTTGCTTTTTCCGGCGCTACGCTGGATCGCACTCGCAGCCCTCATCCTCTACGGCTGTTTGCGGCGCACGCTCACCGCGTGGATTTTCATCGCCATGCTGCTGGGGGCGGAGATCGGCCACGACTTCCCAATCGTGGCCACTCACCTACGCGTGCTGGCGCTGATTTTCCTGCGGCTGATCAAGGCGATCATTGCGCCACTGATCTTCGGAACTCTTGTGGTGGGGATCGCAGGACACTCGAACCTGCGGCAAGTGGGGCGTTTGGGGCTGCGCTCCATCATCTTTTTCGAAGTGGTCACCACCATCGCGATTTTTCTCGGTCTCGGGGCCATCAACCTGAGCAAGGCGGGGGTGGGCGTGAAACTGGGCGCGGCGACCACTGAGAAGAGCCCCATCAACAAATTGAATGCGGAAGAGACCATCCTGCACGTTTTCCCGGAGAACATTGCCAAGGCGGTGGCCGATGGCGCCGTGCTGCAGGTGGTAGTCTTCAGCCTGATCTTTGCCGCTGGGCTGGCGATGGTGAGCGAGACGAAGCGCCGTCCCATGCTGTCGTTTTGCGAGAGCCTGAGCGAAGTGATGTTCAAGTTCACCAACATCGTGATGTACATGGCGCCGCTGGGAGTGGGCGCGGCGGTGGCCTACACGGTGGGAAACACGGGAATCGCCGTGTTGGGCAGCCTGCTCAAGCTGCTGCTTACGTTGTATGCCACGCTGGTCGTCTTCATTGTCGGCGTACTCTTGCCGATCGCGCTGGCGTTTCGCGTGCCGCTGCGCAGGTTCGTGAAGGCCGTGGCTGAGCCGGTGAGCATTGCTTTTGGAACCGCCAGCTCGGAGGCGGCATTGCCGCGCGCTATGGAGGCGATGGAAGCGATCGGCGTTCCGCGACAGATTGTGGCATTTGTCATACCGACCGGCTACAGTTTCAACCTTACCGGCAGCTCGCTCTATCTTTCCGTGGCCGCGATTTTCGTGGCGCAGGTCTCGGGCATCCATTTGTCCATGGGCCAGCAACTGATGATCATGTTGACGCTGATGCTCACCAGCAAAGGCGTGGCCGGAGTGTCGCGCGCTGCGTTGGTGATTCTGCTGGCGACGGCCTCCTCCGTCGGACTTCCCAGCGAGCCGGTGTTCCTGCTGCTCGGGGTCGATCAGTTCCTCGACATGGGGCGAACGGCGGTGAATGTACTGGGCAATTGCCTGGCGGCGGTGGTGATGGCGCGCTGGGAGGGCGAATTTCAGAGCAAAGCACCTTCAGGGGTAGTGGTTGGCGCGCTGCGGTAGGAGTTCGGGGTCGAGTAGACTCTGGGTAGAGGCTACTCGCAAACTGTCAATGTTCCGTTGGCATGGTATTGGCAGGTAGCAATGTAGGATTGGTCGCCTGCCGAAACTAAGAGCTAAAAGCTAGCTGCTGAGAACTTAAAAATGAGCGAACCACAACGTGATCTGACCGTCGATTCCCTGGAAGTCGTGAATGGCCGCGAGCGTGAGCAGATTGAGGGCTGGGTGCCGGAACTCGCCGGCGAAGCCGAACTGCGCGATGCGCTGGAGAAGGCCTTCGATTATCGCGGCGACGTAACCATAACGCGCAAAGATGGATCGCGCGTGGAAGGCTACATTTTTGACCGGCGCAGCGGCGCGACGCTAGCCAAATCCCTGGTTCGGCTAGTCCCAAAGGATTCCGCGCAGAAGATAGCCATCCCGTATTCGGATGTCGCCGCTCTGGCTTTCAGCGGACGCGACACCGCCGCCGGCAAGAGCTGGGAAGCCTGGGTCCGCAAGTATTGGGAGAAGAAGGCGGCGGGCGAAAAGCACATCGCGCTGGAACCGGAAAAGCTGGAATAGGCGGTGGGTGGTGCGGGCGAGCGCGCTTGAGCGCATCTGTGCCGTTGGCCTTTGTCTACTGTGCGAAAATGGACACCGCCAAAAGCATTTGGCCCCGCTCACACGCCGTATTTATCGTCGTCTAACATATTTGTAACAGTCCTGGAACTCGCAGCCTGTCCAGCTCGTATCTCCCTTTTCGTTGCTGTGGGTATCTTCATGATTCTTGAGAGTGTGCTATGAAAAATGCCCTGCTTGTCTTTGCAGTTGGCCTGCTTGCCTGCTGCACCGCCGTTGCGCAGCGCCTTCCCGGCGGCGCCGTGCCCGATCATTATTCGCTCATGGTCAACATTGATTTTTCCACGAACAGTTATGAGGGCGACGAAACCATCAATCTGCATCTCACCGAGCCCAGCGACCACATTACGCTGAATGCCTTGGAGATCGATTTCCACGACGTTACCGTTAACGCAGGCGGACACACCCAGACCGCCAAGGTTTCCACCGATCCCACGATGGAGATGGCGACTTTCACCGTGCCCGACCACCTCCCTGCGGGCCCGGCGACGGTGCACATCAAATTCACCGGGCATCTGAATGACAAGCTGCGCGGCTTCTACCTGAGCACCTACAAGGGCCGGAAGTATGAAGTGTCGCAGATGGAATCCACCGACGCGCGCGTGGCCTTCCCCTGTTTTGATGAGCCCGATTACAAGGCTACCTTCGCGCTTACGGCGATCGTAGACAAAGGCGATACTGCCATTTCCAACGGCGAAGTGGTTTCTGACACCCCCGGGCCCGGCGACAAGCACACCATCAAGTTCGCTACTTCACCAAAGATGTCCAGCTACCTGGTCGCGCTGACGGTCGGTGACTGGAAGTGCGTTTCCGATCACACTGACGGCGTGCGGGTCGGCGTCTGCACTGTGCCCGGGCAGGAGAACCTGGCGCAGTTCCCGCTGCAAGCGGTGAAGTACATTCTCCACTACTACGATACCTACTTCTCTATCAAGTATCCGCTGCCCAAGCTGGACAATATCGCCGTGCCCGATTTCCAGGCCGGAGCCATGGAAAACTGGGGCGCGATCATTTATCGCTCCAACGATTTGCTGGTCGATGAAAAGACCGGCTCGGTGACGCGGCAACAGCAAATTGCCGATACCATCGCCCATGAGATGGCGCACCAGTGGTTTGGCGACCTGGTGACCATGAAGTGGTGGGACGACATCTGGCTGAATGAGGGCTTCGCTACCTGGATGACGCCGCATCCGCTTGCCAGCTGGAAACCGCAGTGGAAGGAAGACCAAGATGTAGCCGAGAACACGCAACGGGCGCTCTCCGTCGATTCCATCAAGAACACCCGGCCGATCCACCAGGCAGTGGAGAGCCGCGCCCAGATCGAACAGCTGTTTGACGGGATCGCCTACGGCAAGTCGGCGGCGGTGCTGCACATGCTGGAGTCGTATCTTGGGCCGGAGACTTTTCGCTCCGGAGTCAATCTTTACTTGAAGGAACACGCTTACGGCAATGCCACAGCAGCGGATTTCTGGGATGCAATGGCGCGCGCCTCGAAGAAACCTGTCGACCAGATCATGCCCGGTTTTGTGATGCAGCCGGGGGCTCCTTATGTGGAAACCGAAGCCACATGCGAGGGTGGCAATACCCGGCTCCAGCTCTCGCAAAAGCGCTACTTTGACACGCCGACGGAATTCAACGCGCCCAATAATCAGCTCTGGCAGATTCCGGTCTGTGCCAAGGGCATCACGCCGACTTCCGCCGGCAGTCCGAAGTGCTTCCTGTTAAAGCAGCGCCAGCAGACGTTCACTCTTAAGGGCTGCTCGCAGTTTGTCTTCCCCGATTCCGACGCCCTGGGCTATTACCGTTTTAATTACGACAGCGCGGCGCTGCATCAGCTTGGCAAAGCCGTGGACACCGTTCTGACGCCGGATGAGCGCATCGCCCTGATGGGCAATGAGTGGGCGCTGATGCACATCGGCAAGCACACCGTGGGCGATTATCTGGCGCTTGGCGCCCAGTTGAAGAACACACCGGGGGCGGTGCTGCTGCACTCGTTTGGTGATCGGCTCGGCGTCATCAACCATTACCTGCTTACTGACGCCGACCGTCCTGCCTTCCAGGCCTGGCTGCGCACGGAGTTTTCTCCCGTACTGCAGCAGCTCGGATACAACGGCCGCGCGACGGACACGCCCGAGCAGAAGCAGAAGCGCGCGATTCTGTTCGAGGCTCTGGGCAACATGGCCGACGATCCCCAGGTGATTCAACAGGCTCGGACCATGGTGCAGGAATACATGAAGGACCCGCGCTCGGTCGACCCAACCCTGGCCCCGGCGGTCGTCGCGGTGGCGGCGCGCCATGGAGACGCCGAACTCTACAACCAGTTCAAGGCGCAGATGCAAAAGGCGAGCTCGCCGGAACAGTATTACCAGTACTTCCGCGCGCTGCCGGAGTTCCCGCAGCCGGCTTTGACCAAGGAGACGCTGGATTCCACCTTGACGCCGGCGGTGCGCGGCCAGGACCTTTACGTCCTGCTTCCCATGCTGCAGAACCCTGCCAGCCAGGATGCGACCTGGAACTTCATGCGCACCAACTTTGACGCGTTGAGGAAGAAGACCGGCGGCGGACTCGGCGGCGTCGGAGTCTTCCTCTATGGTGCGCGTGGCTTCTGCAGCGCGCAGAAGGCCACGGAGGTGAAGCAGTTCTTCGAGCAGCATCCGTTCCCCGGAACCGAGCGCAGCCAGAAGCAGGCCATCGAATCGATCGACGGTTGCGTTGAGTTGCGCAATCAGCAGCAGGCAAGCTTGGCCACTTGGCTGAAGCAGCAGGCCGACGTAAGCAACGGCGCCAACGGAGCAGCAACGAGTACCGGAGCGAACACGCAGTAGGGCACGGACACAGCGTTTGGGTGTTATCCCGAGTATCAGATGGGCTACCGCTTACTCGAAGAATGAAAGCCCCGGGTGCCCCATTCTGGCCTTTAGTTGGCCAGGGTGGGGCAAAGTTGGCGCCTTTCACTGCCCCGCCCTAGCAAAAGATGGCCCCAGAACGGGCACCCATGGACAACCCTTCAGCAATACCCAAAATTGTCTAATCCGCGAAGATTGGCACTTCCTCTTTGTTGCGGCTCTTGCGGCGGCGCCACGGCAGGCGCGACAGCAGCCAAATCTGCAGTCGATCCAGATACAAGTAAACGACCGGCGTGGTGTATAGCGTCAGCATCTGGCTAACGATGAGACCGCCCACGATGGCGATGCCCAAAGGCCGGCGCAGCTCAGCGCCCATGCCTCGGCCAAAGGCCAGCGGCACTGCGCCCAGCAAGGCTGCCATGGTGGTCATCATGATGGGCCGGAAGCGCAGCAGCGCTGCTTCGTGAATCGAATCTTCCGAATTCTTGCCTTGCCGCTCCTGCTCCAGCGCAAAGTCAATCATCATGATGGCGTTTTTCTTCACGATGCCGATGAGCAGGATGATGCCGATCAGCGAGATCACATCCAGGTCCATCCGAAAGAGCAGAAGTGCCAGCAGCGCGCCAATGCCTGCCGAGGGCAGCGTCGAAAGAATAGTGATGGGATGGATGTAGCTCTCGTACAGAATCCCGAGCACGATATACACCGCCAGCAGCGCCGCCAGGATCAGCAATGGTTCGCTGGATAGAGACTGCTTAAAAGCTGCGGCGCTGCCCGCGAAGCTGCCATGAATGGAGGCCGGCAGCCGCAGGTTCCGCTCCGTTTCTTCAATCACGCGCGTCGCCTGGCCGAGTGCGACGCCGGGCGCCAGATTAAAGGAAATCGTCACCGCGGGAAATTGTCCCTGGTGATTTACTGCCAGCGCGGTGTTCGCGGGACCGAAGTGGACGAAGGTGGAGAGCGGGACCTCGGCGCCGTTGGCGATGACGTAGACGCTTTGCAACGAATCGGGATTGGTTTTGTACCGCGGATCAACCTCCAGCACCACGTGATATTGGTTCAGTTTCTTGTAGATGGTGGAAATCATCCGCTGACCGAAAGCGTCGTATAGAGCGTCGTCAATCTGCTGCGGCGTAACGCCCAGGCGCGCGGCGGTGTCGCGGTCGATGATCACGTTGGCCATCAGCCCGTGCATCTGTTGGTCGCTGTTGACGTCGCGCAATTGCGGCGCTGAGCGCAGAGCGTCCACCAGGCGCGGCGCCCATTCATACAAACTTTTCAAATCCTGACCGGTCAGGGTGTACTGGTATTCGGAATTGGAGTGGCGGCCGCCGATTTGCAAGTCCTGGGCGGCGATGAGATAGAGGGTGATGCCGGCCACGTGCGAGAGCTTGCCGCGCAGGCGATCGATGACCTGGTCAGCGGTATCATGCCGCTGACTGAGCGGTTTCAATCCGATATACATGCGCCCAGTGTTTTGCGAGCCGCCTCCCGTGTAGGCGGCCACCGTGTCCACGTCGGGATCGTCTTGCACGATGCGCGCCAGTTCCTGCGTCTTGGATTTCATCGCCGCAAAAGAGATGTCCTGGTCGCCGACGATGGTGCCCATGATCCGGCCGATGTCCTGCTGCGGGAAAAAGCCCTTGGGAATGTAAATGAATAGGGCGACATTGACGGCCAGCGTGATCAGCGTGACGGCGAGAATGAAGCGCTGGTGGCGCAGTACCCAGGCAAGCGAAACCCGGTAGCCGCGGTTCATCCAATTGAAGCCGCGTTCGCTGATGCGATACCAGGCGCCGTGCATCTGGGGAGCGTGCGGCTTCAGAAACCTGGCGCACAGCATCGGCGTCGTGGTCAGCGAAGCAATCAGCGAGACGGTGATGGCGGCGCTGATGGTGACGGCGAACTCGCGAAACAGCCGGCCGACGATTCCGCCCATCAGCCAGAGCGGGATGAACACCGCCATCAGGGAGACACTCATGGAAAGCACAGTAAAGCTTATTTCGCGCGAACCCAGCACGGCTGCTTCATAGGGCGCCATCCCGCCTTCGATGTGCCGCATGATGTTCTCAATCACCACGATGGCGTCATCGACCACAAATCCAGTCGAGATGGTGAGCGCCATCAGCGAAAGGTTGTCCAGCGTGTAGCCGCCGACGTAGAGAATAGCGAACGTTCCAGCGATGGAGAGCGGCACAGCGATGCCGGGGATGAGCGTGGCGCGCACCTCGCGCAAGAAGGCGAAGACCACCAGAACTACCAGCAGAACGGAGATGCAGAGGGTGACTTCCACCTCGTGGACCGAGGCGCGTACGGTCAGCGTGCGGTCGTTTTCGATCTCCAGCTTGACGGACGCCGGCAGCGAAGCTTTGAGGAAGGGAAGTGCTGCCTTGGCGCGATCGGCGGTGGCAATGATGTTGGCCCCCGGCTGGCGGAAGATGAAGACCAGCACGCTGGGTTTTCCGTTGAAGCTACCGGCGTGGTAGAGGTCGGAGTAGGAATCGATGACGCGGGCTACGTCCGTTAGGCGCACCGGGGCGCCGTTGTGATAAGCAATGATCAGCCCACGATAGTCTTTGGCTTTCTGGAGTTGATCGTTGTCGGTGATCAACCAGTTTCGCTGACCGTTTTGCAGGCTACCCTTCGCCTGGTTCCAGTTCTCGGCGGAGACGGCGTTGCGAATGGCTTCCAATCCCAAGCCCATATTGTTGAGAGCGGTGGGATTGGCTTCGATACGCACCGCAGGCTGCGACGAGCCTCCAATGAACACCTGCCCCACGCCGGGTATCTGGGACAGCTTCTGGCCGATGATCGAGTCGGCCGCGTCGTAGATCTGGTCCTGGGTGAGAGCGTCGGAGGTGAGGGCCAGGATGAGGATAGGCGAGTCGGCAGGGTTCACCTTCCAGTACCAGGGATTGCTTGGCAGGTCAGCGGGCAGATAGGCGCGGGCAGCGTTGATCGCGGCCTCCACATCGCGGGCAGCGCCGTTGATGTCACGATCCAGATCGAATTGCAGAATGATATTGGTGGTTCCGAGTTGGCTCACCGAGGTCATCTCATTGACCCCGGCGATGCGCCCGAACTGCCGCTCCAGCGGCGTGGCCACGGCAGAAGCCATGGTCTCCGGGCTGGCTCCCGGCAGCGAGGCGTTCACGGAAATTACCGGGAAATCAATCTCGGGAAGAGGCGAGATCGGCAGATTGAAGAACGCTAATGCGCCTGCCAGCAGAAGCGCAATCGTCAGGAGGCTGGTAGCAACCGGACGCTCGATGGCGCGCGTCGAAAGGCTCATCGTAGAATTCCGGAAAATGCGCGGAGCTTAACCGTGGGTCGGGACCTCAGGCTGCAGAAGGCGTCTGCCGATATGCGTGCGGAAACATCCACCTCCGAAACCAGATACAACTATCGTACTTGCCCCAGCCGGAAAATTCATCCGGCGCCCTGGAAACTAAGACGGTTTTCGGCGATCTTCGTTTGGCATTGCAATGTTGCCTTCACAAAACTTCACAAAGTTGGGTAGTGTCTGACATCGGGTGCGGCAGAGGGTAGTGTAATTTCGATAGGGACGTTCCCACAGCGGCTAAAGCCGCATTAGTGGGAGGGCGCCTACGGCACGGATGAATCCGTGCCCTTTCAAAGCCGGATCAAATTGGGACACTACCCGGCAGCGATTACACTTGACACCGAAAAGGAGCTGGCCATGAAACACGCAATCCTGGGGGTGGGAGCCATCGGCGGCCTTATGGGCACTGCTCTGGCATCGCTCGGCGAGGACGTCACGCTGATCCTGCGGCCGGCGAAGCTGCCGGGCTATCCTGAAACCCTCGTGCTGGAGCGGCCCTCCTCCCGCTCGCTTAGCGGAAAGGCGAAGGCCGTAGACAGACTTGCAGCGCCGATGGACGTGCTGTGGGTGGCGACCAAGACCTATCAACTCGAGGCCGCCCTGTCGGTGGTGGAAGTCGCGCCGAAAATGATTGTTCCCTTGCTCAATGGAGTGGACCACGTTGCAGTCTTGCGGCAGCGCTTTGCCGCCGAGAGCGTGGTGCCCGCGACTATTTCGGTTGAAGCTGTGCAGTTGGGGCCGGGATGCTTTGCCCATCGCTCGCCGGTTCGCCTGAGCCTTGCCGCCGCCGGCGAGCCGGTGCTGGGTGACATCGTCCGCCAGTTGGAAGGGCTCGGCTTCTTCTGCCGATTTATTGCCAACGAACAGAGCCTGCTGTGGGGGAAGCTCTGTTTTCTGGAGCCGTTCGCGTTGGTGACTTCAGCGTCGGGTAAGGACAAAGGTGAAATCTTCGCTGACCCCGCGTGGAAGGCCAAGCTGGATTCCGCGATTGCAGAGGCCTGTGAAGTTGCGCGAGCGTCGGGAGCCGAGGTGGACATGGCGAACATTCAGGCCATCTTTGAGACTGCACCGGGTACCATGCGCAGCTCGATGGCGAAAGACCTGGCGGCGGGCAGGCAGCTTGAGCTGGATGGCATCGCCGGCCCCATTCTCCACGGCAGCGAACACTATCACATTGCGGTTCCAGTTACCCGTGAACTGGTGGCCGGCGTCCGGGCATTGGCCGCCGGGCATTCCGGCGCGAGCCAGTCCTGAGAGCCTGTGCTCGGCTAAAGAGGCTGCTGAAAAGGTCCGAAAAGCGGCCCCGGTCATCCGCTCGGGATATCAAAAATAAGTGGCTTAGACTCGGGTCTAAAGGCCCGCTCTACCCGAACCTGCCATCGCAGCGATTTTTTCAGCGGCCTGTAAAGCCGAGCCCTTTCCAGTCCGGCCTCCGCTCTACAGCAACCGGAGAATTGCTCTAAGTCCTTGCGGAAAGTGTGACTGACAACTGACAACGGGCAACCGACAACTTCTACGGCCCCACTCCTCCGGCGTGGCAGTCGGAGCAGGTGACCGCACTTAAGTCGCCAATATCGACTGGGTGTTTGAAGGTTTCCGCCGGCAGCGGCGTGATGTGCGTCCCTCCCTCTTCCTGGTCGAGCACGGTGTGGCAGGCAGTGCAGCTCTTGGTAATGACCTTGCCGTCCTTGCTGACGTGATTCCCGTCATGGCAGCGGAAGCATCCGGGAAAATACAGGTGACCAATATTGTTCGGGTGGGTCTTCCAGTTCACGTGCATGTAGGGGAAGAACGTAGTTCGATAGATGCGTTGCAGCTCGCTAATTGAGTCTTGGATGCTGGCAGCCTTGCTGGAAGCGATTTGCGGGTACTTCTCCTGGTAAAACTTGGTGATGTTCTCGGCGATGGCGTTCTCAGCTTGGTCGGTGGTCTTGTAGTCGGCGGTCAGCACCTGCACGCTCTGCTGCTTGATATAGGGCAGCGTGACATCGATGGCGCCCATGCTGATGCCGCGGTCCACGGAAAGATCGGGCGCCGTAAAGATGTGGGTAGGGCGATCATGGCAGTCAATGCAGTCCATGCGGCGCTTGTCAGCCTTGTCGATCTGCGCCTGGGTGGGCGGCGTGTCCTTGTTTTCGTAAACGGTGACGTGACCCTGGGCATCCTCGATCTTTACCCAGGGGATAACTTGCCGCTGCTCGTCGGTGGAGAAGTAGGTGATCTTGTCGGCGATGTTCATGTGCCAGTGGATGCCTTCGCCCTCTTTGCCCAGCGCGGGATTGCCGCCGCCGGTCTTAATCAACATGCGAATGACACGCTGCGTGTTTTGCTCGTCGCTGCCGTAGTGGGTGAAGACCTTCAACTGTGCTCCCCAGAAGAACTTCGGCCAGTGGCACTGCTCACAGGTCTGCTGGGCAGGCCGCAGGTTCTGCACCGGTGTAGGTATGGGACGGGGGTAAGTGCCGACGATGGTGTAATACACCTGGCGCGCGCCGGAGAGCTTGGACTTCACATACCAACTTGCACCGGAGCCGACGTGGCACTCCACACAGGCGACGCGCGCGTGCGGCGACTCCAGATATGCCGTATATTCCGGATGCATCACCCGGTGGCACAATTGCCCGCAGAATTGCACCGAGTCGCTAAATTCATAGGCCTGGTAGCTGCCCACGGCGCTCATCGCGGTGAAGATCACCACAAACGAGAGCACAAAAGCCACGGTACTGCGCTGGGCAGGGTTGTTGAGGTCCAACCTGGGAAAGTGAGGTGGGGCGCCCACCGCGCGCAGCCGCCGTCGCCGCTCAAACATCATCCCGATCGGCACCAATATAAGGCCAAGAATCAAGATGCCGGGCGCCACCATATAGGCGAGGATCCCGATATAGGGGGTGGGCCGCGACGACAAGACGTCGACAATGAACAACAGCACGATGTTGGCAAAGGCGACACTCGCCAGCGCGATGCCGATCAGGCTGATGGGATTCTTGATGAGACCCTTGGCAACAGGCGGATGATCGCGGAGAGGATCTTCCCTCTGCGTGTCCTCAGTCATTGATTTTCTTGTCCCTTCCTCGCCTCACCCCAGTGCAACGCTGCACTCCAGCGTTGCCAAAAATAACACAGTGAAGGCATGATGAAATCAAAATTCAAAGTTTACGGCCCCGGTTCTCTCACAGTAGGCCAGGTCGTCGCGATCTTGCACCCCACAATTACTTTGGATTCTCGACCTTCGCCGCATTTTCTTCCTCGCCCGCCGAGGCTTCCGCTTCGGGTTCGAGGCCGGCGACCTTTTCGATGGCCACCGTGTCCAGCGGGTGTTCATGCTGATACTGCTCGAGCGACATCTTGCCGTCGTACCAGGCCAAGTTCATGGGATACGAGTCCGGATCGAAGATGACGCCGTAGAAATGCCAGACGATGATCGCCAGCGTGGCCAGCACCGCTTCGTAGAAGTGAATGGTGAGGGCAACGTCAATCCACCAGCCGGGCACGTGCTTTCCCACTGCCACCTTGAACCACAGCATGAGACCGGTACTCGCCATGACGAAAACGCCCCACACCAGCGCCCAGTACTCCGCTTTTTCCGCGTAAGTGAAGCGGCCAAACATGGGGCGCTGCTCGCTTCGGCCAAGATAGTAGCGGAGCGCGTCGCGGACGTCGGTGACATCCTTCCAGCCGGGCAGTATGTCTTGCAGAAGGCGTCGGCCGTCGGAGGTGGCAATTAGGTACCACAGGTGGAAGAGGCTGGCGCCGATCAGCACCACGCCGGCAATGCGGTGAATGTAGCTGCGCATCAACTCGTTCACGAAGAGCGCCGCCAGCCACGACTTGGGATAGTGCAGGGCGAAACCGGTCAACACCAGGATGAAAAAGCTGATCAGCAGCGTGAGATGCTGGATGCGCTGCGACAAGGTCATGCGGAACAGGATCCGCGGCTGCCCGATGCGGTGCAAAATTAGCTTCTTGCGCAGGACGATGAAGTTGTGCACCAGCATGCCCGCGATCACGCACACGATCATCCAGATGTAAAACCGGGTGACGAAGGCCAGGACTTTACTCCCCACGTCGGCCTTGGCGACGCCGCCGTAATGCACTTTGTAGCTGATGAAATTGGTGCTGGCCCCGGGATGGCACTTTCCGCAGGTCTTGGCCAGGTTGGCGGGATTGATGGTGGAGCGTGGGTCGCTGGAGGGCAGGATGTTATGCACGCCGTGGCAACTGGCGCAGTTGGCGACCGTCGTGGAGCCTACCTCCCCCGCCAGCCCGTGATAGCTTGCCGTGTAGGAGGCGACCCGTTCGCCCGGCACGCCAAATTCATTGGACAGCCGGACTCCGGCATGACACTGACCACAGGTGCTTTTCACATTGGCTGCAGCGACAGAAGAGCTGGGATTCTTGGGCGCTTTGATGGTGTGAATGCCGTGGCAGTCGGTGCACACCGGTGCCTGCCAGTTTCCGCGGGCGATCGCTTGCCCGTGGACGCTCTGCACGTATCGTTGCTCAATGTTACGGTGGCACTTCCCGCAGGTCTGGGGCACGTTGAATTTGTTGATTGGCGATTTAGGATCGGTAGCGCTTTGGATGTCGTGCTGGCTGTGGCAGTCGGTGCAAACCGCGGCCTTCTCGGAGCCCGCCGCCACCGCCTTGCCGTGCACGCTCTCCTGATAAGCAGTGAACGGCGCGGAACTCATGCCGCTGGACGCCATGACGAACTTCTGCCCATGGCAAGCGCCGCAGGTCTTCGGAATGTTCGTGCGCGCCACCTTCGAGTTGGGATCGCTGGCGGGCAGAATTTCATGCACGTTGCCATGGCAATCCTGGCACTTTGCGGCATTTGTATTTCCAGCCGCCGCCGCCTTGGCGTGAATGCCGCGATCGTAGGCCGCCTGCGCGTCGGCGTGGCAGGTAGCACAGGACGGCATGACCGGGGCAGGATCGTGCGGGAAGGCCTTGATATCGGTGTGGCAGTCGGTGCAACCGAAGACGCTGTGGGCGGAAGCTTTGAACTTCGCATCGTCCACATGCAGGCTGATCGGTTTGCCATTTTCCTCTTTGGTGAGCGTGGTATCGCTATGACAGGCGAGGCACTCCTCGTTGCTCATCTTTGTTTTGGCGGGCGCGGTTTTGGCGGGCGCGGCGGGCTCAACTGGTGTGGCGGACGAATGTTTCCTGGCTGCCGAGCTCGCTGGGGCCGCTGACGCGGACGATCCCTCGGCTTGGGACGGCCGGGGCGGTTGGGCAGCCGCCGCTATAAAAAACAGCATGGCGGCAAGAAAAACCAGACCACAGCGCTTCACAGACCCCCTCACTTTTTCGCCGGCGCACTGCACACACCAGGAAACAAATAAGCATGGCTGAGCAGGGTACGAAGGGGCAGTGAGTGTACTCACGGGCGGGTGTGACTCAGGTCACAGTGATTCCGTCCCTCACCGGAGGTGGTGATCAAAATCACCAGTCTGCAGGAGGCAGGCGGCGAAGTCTCCCCTACGGTTTATGCATCGATTGGGAGAGGCTGATCAAGTTTTGCGGGCTCACGCGAATCACGCCCCAGCGTGGGCTGTCGATATCGCTGATGAGAAAGAACGCGATGGACACGAGAAAGGGGAGGGCGGTCATTACGAACCATCGTTTGCGATGGGTCCCAAGGCCGACCAGCAGGCTGCAGCAGATGCCAAGGAATAGCATCAGGAGCCAGGCGCCATCGGGAATGCGGTTCCACCAGGCGGCTTGGGTATATCCCTGGCGGTTCAACACGTCGTTCATCCCCGAAACCACAAGGGCCGCGGGAGGAGACGGCTGCGCCGAGGCATCACGCTCGACGATCGACCACATCTCCGCCTGTAATTTTGCGGTCTCGGCATCGACTTGTTCCAGCCGGCGCCCGTTACGGACGGTGTAAAACAGCAGGCGCTGATCGAGATACCGGTTTAGTAGCTCTTGCACTTTGGCCGCGTCAGCCGCGGGCAGCAAGCCCGACCGAACGTACTCCGTGCCGATGGCATTGGCTTCTTCCTCTTCATAGTTCTTGCGTTGATCGTAGCGGTTCACGGCCATGGAAAAGCTGAAGCCGATGATGAGGGCGAGCAGCGTCAGGCTGGCGTTAATCACCAATGACAAGTCGGCCGCTTCGTCCGCTTGCAGTGGGCTTGACTTCTTGCGAAGCAAGATCCCAAGCTGCACTGAGAGCCAGAGGACAGCCAGCGAAAACGCAAAGACCACGACGGGGTGGTCGACGATCATGCTAAGCATTGCTTTCTCTTGACCGGGGAGATTTCAAGAACTCAGATTCTACCGCAGAGTTTCCAGACGGAGATGACCGCTCGGCTCTTGGCGGGGCAGTTTGAGGGCGTCATGTCTTGCGCTTGGAGGGAGTCCGCCCAACCGGATCGGACTCGGTCCCGCAACTTACACCAGTAGCGCGTGTGGCCGGAAACTGAGGCGCGAGTGGCGCGTGCGCACCATGGCGATGCTGCGCACGCGCTCGTAAGCGCCGTGCAGGTCCTGGCTGAGCATGCGCACCACTTCCATGCAGACGCCGCGATGGTCGCGCAGAAACTTCACCAAATCTTTTCGCCGTACAAAGACCACCTGCGAACTATCCAGTAATTCCGCGGTAATTTCGTAAGGACTATTGGAAAGGGCAGCGCCCAAGCCCAGCACTTCTCCTGGTCCGGCGATACGCAGGGTCATACGCTTACCGGTATCGGAGCAGATGGAAAGTTTGGCGCGTCCGTCGCACAGGATGAAGATACCGCGTACTGGCCGGCCTTCAGCGAACAGCACTGTCCCTCGGGGATGCTTTGTGAGAGACTTAATCTCGTCGAAAGCCTTCAACGACTCGGTAGGCATGTCGCAAAAGAAGCGATCAGGCCGGAAGTCGCAAGTCAAGCAACTCGACTGAATCGTGCTCTCCATACTGAAGAAATACCGCGTTGCAGCGATGCTCGCAGTGACTCGAATCACCCGTTTCCGTGACTATATTCACAATCAAAGGGGTCGGAGCGCCGATTTCAGGCCGCTAGCTTTTTACCAGCTCGACTCTCTAAGACGCAACTTCCTGATTTAAAATGTGTTGCTAATGGCGTACCCTCCGCCAGAAGCTGCTGCAAGTGGCGGGGGTATTACTGGAGTGCCGCTCAAAATGAAAATAGCAGGGCCGTTTCCCGCAGACCGTAGACACTCGACCTTTTTCGCCAGTACGTGCTTTCCAAATTGAGCCTTATGCACCTAGCGGACACGCGGATCAAGGTCCTGGTAGCGTTGAGTCTGTTGTTGTTGATTTCTTCCGCCCAGGGGCAAAGCACAACCCTCATTACCCTGGATCAAGCAATCGCCCTGGCGATCGCGCATAACCACGCGCTAAAGGCGGAACGCACCCTTATTTTTCAGAATCAAGCCCAGGAGATTACGGCGAACCTGCGCCCCAACCCGATCCTCACCTCCGACTACCAGTTCGTCCCGCTTTTTTCGCCCTCGAATTTTTCCACGGACAATCTGAACCAGGTACAGCAATTCGATCTCGGGGTCGGCTATCTGTTTGAGCGCGGCCACAAACGCCAACGCCGCCTGCAGGCCGCCAAGGACGTGACCGCCGTAACCAGCGCCCTGGTCTCCGACAACGAACGGAGCTTGACTTTTAACGTCGCCCAGCAATTTATAGCGGTGTTGCTGGCCGAATCGACCTTGCGGTTTGCCGAGCTGGACCTGAAGAGCTTCCAGAACACGGTCGATGTTTCCCAGGAGCAGTACAAGGCCGGCTACATCAGCGAATCAGATTACCTGAAGATCAAGCTGCAACTGCTGCAGTTTGAAACCGATCTCTCATCGGCGCAACTGGCCCGCGTGCAGGCGCTGGTGGCGCTGCGGCAGTTGCTGGGCTACGATGCTGTGCCGGCCAATTACGACGTGGTCGGGGATTTAAGCTACCAGCCGGTACATGCAAAGCTGGAGGCCCTGCAACTGGAAGCGCTACAGAATCGCCCCGATTACCGCGCCGCCAAACTGGGAGTGACGGCGGCGCAGAGTCAAATCCTCCTGGCCAAAGCCAATGGTAAGGTGGACGTGACTGCTACCGCCCTTTACACGCACGTTGCCGCCCAGAACGACGCTTCGTTTTTTATGAATTTCCCAATGCCGATCTTCGACCGCAACCAGGGCGAGATCCTGCGGACCCGCTATGCGCTCACTCAGGCGCAGGAATCGCAGGCCGCGGCCAGCGATCAGGTGTTGTCGGATGTGAGCGATGCGTATGAAGGGCTCCGCAGTAACGACAAAGTTGTGCAGCTTTATACCTCCGGCTATCTGAAAGAGGCACAGGACTCGCGCGACATCAGCGAGTACGCGTACAAGCGCGGGGCCACCAGCGTGCTGGAATTCCTCGACGCGGAACGCAGCAACCGTGCCGTACAACTGGCCTACCGTCAGGCTTTGGCTTCGTATATGACCTCAGTTGAGCAGTTGAAAGAATCCGTCGCAACCAGGACGCTGCCGTGATCCCATCTACCCAGCAGCGGCTTCGGCTCATCCTGCTTTCGCTTGTCGCGGTGTCGATCCTGGCGCTTGCCGGTTGCGCCGGAGCCGGCCCGGACAGCGAAGCCCATCGCACCTCCGGCAATGCGGCCTTGTTCACAATTCCCGCGGACCAGAGCGCCCATGTGCAGGTGCTCACCATCGAGCCTGTCAGTTTGACGCGCACCCTGCGACTGACCGGAAATGTTGCCTACGACAGCTTCCAGACCACGCCGGTCATTACCCAAATTAGCGGCCCAGTGAACCGGATACTCGTCGCGCCGGGGCAATTGGTGCAGCGCAACCAGCCCCTGTTGTACGTCGCGAGCCCGGATTATTCGCAACTACGTTCCAACTATCTGAAGGCCAAGGATGCCTATGCGCTGGCCAAGAAAATCTATGCGCGCGCCAAGGACCTTTACGACCATCATGCGATTGCCGAACAGGACCTGGAACAAGCCGAATCGACAGAGGTTCAGGCGCTTGGGGATTTGAACTCGTCGGAGGCCGCGCTGCGAGTGCTTGGCATTAGCGATCCGAATGCGCTGCTCAATGCACCTCCCTCATTTGAGGCGGCGGTGAGGGCCCCCATCGACGGGCAGGTGGTGGAGCAAGACGTGGCCGTGGGGCAGTTGCTGCAACCCGGCACCACCCAGTGCTTTGTGATTTCCAACATGAACACCGTCTGGGTCCTGGTCAACGTGTATCAGAAGGACCTTCCCTATGTGCATGTCGGCGATCCGGTCACCATCCAGACCGATTCGTATCCCGGGGTATTTCACGGGCGAATTTCGTATCTGGCAGCGGCCTTGGATCCGAATACGCGGACTTTGCAGGCGCGCATCGAGACCAATAATCCCGGGCAAAAACTGAAAAAGGACATGTATGTGACGGCGTCGGTCGATGCCGGAACGATTCCGAACGCAATTGCTGTCCCGGATTCGGCCGTGCTGCGCGACGCTGAGAACCAGCCGTTCGTTTACATGGAAATGGGGAGCAATCAGTTTGGCAGACGCTCGGTCACGGTGGGGGAGAGTTCGAAGGGCAAGACCGAGGTGACAGCCGGGCTGAAGGCCGGCGACCGCATCATCGGAGACGGCAGCTTGTTCCTGCAGTTTGCCAACTCGTTGCAGCGGTAGGGAGAGTCTGATCAAGTCTGGTCTTTGAAGGGGGCGGCCTTTCGGTCGGGAAGGGGACGGCCTTTAGGCCGGGAAGGGGACGGCCTTTAGGCCGGGAAGGGGACGGCCTTTAGGCCGTCCGTAAAAGCAACAAATTCATTGCGGCTTTAGCCGCTGAGGGACATGCTTTGACTTAATCGGAGTCTGCTTTGAAATCGCTTGCGGCAGCTCGCCCAGCCGGGGTTTGTTTTTGCCGTAGGGCAAGGCGGCAACGAATTGGAGAAGTAATCGAGTTTGAATGCTACCTATTTTTATGCAGCCTATAAGGACCGTGGCATCCGCACCTGAATGATCCATCGAATCGTACAAGCGGCGCTTCGCCAGCGCTTTTTGGTGTTGATGCTGACCGGTTTCGTGCTGGTGGCGGGAATCATTTCCTTCCAGCGCATGCCGGTCGATGCCTATCCAGACCTCTCCCCGCCGCAGGTCGAGCTGATTACGCAATGGCCCGGTCATGCCGCCGAGGAAGTGGAACGGCTGGTCACGCTGCCGCTCGAACTGGAGCTTAACGGCGTGCCCCGCGTCGTCTTCATGCGCTCCATTTCGCTTTATGGTCTTTCCGACGTAATCCTCACCTTCGAAGACAGCACCAATGACTATTTCGCCCGGCAGGTCGTGTTCCAGCGAATGTCACAGGCCCAACTGCCTGCCGGCGTAACTCCTACCATGGCGCCGCTGTTTAGTCCCAGCGGACTGATCTATCGCTACGTACTGGAAAGTCCCGACCGCACCCCGCAAGAACTGAAGACGATCGAGGACTGGGTGGTCGAGCGCCAGTATCGCTCCGTAAAGGGCGTGGCCGACGACTCCGGCTTCGGCGGCACGGTAATGCAATACCAGGTGCTGCTCGATCCCGCTCGGCTCTATGGCTATCACCTCACCGTGCCGCAGGTGGTGAACGCGCTGACGGCGAATAACTCCAACGCGGGCGGCGGATTCTACTCCCAAGGAGGACAGTTCTACTACGTACGCGGCCTGGGGCTGGTGCGCAATACCGAAGACGTGGGCGACGTAGTCGTGGGCAGCAACAATGGCGTTCCCATCCGCGTTAAGGACATTGGCGAGGTGACCATCGGGCACGCGCCGCGGCTGGGCGAGTTCGGCTACATGAAGAACAACGACGCGGTTGAGGGCGTCATTCTGATGTTGCGCGGCGAGCAAACCCAGAACGTCCTCAAGGCGGTGGAAGCCAAAACCGCAGAGTTGAACCGCTCGGTGCTGCCGCCCGACGTCAAGATTTATCCTTACTACGACCGTAGCGAACTGGTGAAGCTCACCACCGACACCGTCGAGGGCAATCTGCTGCGCGGCATGGTGCTGGTGCTGATCGTTCTGATTTTCTTTCTGGTCAGCGTTCGCGCCGCCGTCATCGTTGCCCTCACGATTCCGCTGTCTCTGCTATTTGCCTTCATCGTGCTTCATGCCCACGATGGCGCCGCCAATCTGCTCTCGATTGGCGCCATCGACTTCGGCATCATCATCGACGGCACGGTCGTCATGGTGGAGAACATCTATCGTGAGCTGGCGTTGCGCCACGGCGAGAGCTACAGCCTGCGCGAGATCATTCTTCTGGCGGCCAAGGACGTCGACCGGCCCATCTTCTACTCGGTAGCCGTGATTCTCGCCGGCTATCTGCCGATCTACGCGCTCAGCGGCCCATCCGGCAAGCTGTTTCACCCGATGGCCGAGACCATGTCGTTCGCGCTGATCGGCGCCTTAATCCTGACGCTGACCTTCGTTCCGGTGCTGGCCTCCTACTGGTTCAAGAAGGGCATTCGCGAGCAAGTCAACCGTCCTTACGAATGGATGAAGCGCAAGTACGCGACTCAGCTCGACTGGGCCTTGGGCCGTCCCAAACTGGTGATGATTCTCTCCTGCCTCATCTTCGGCGCAACTATGCTGCTGGTACCGTTCATCGGCGGAGAGTTCATGCCGAAACTTGACGAGGGCGCGCTGTGGGTGCGGGCCACCATGCCGTACACCATTTCCTTTGACGCAGCCAGCAACATCGCGCCCCAGATTCGCTCCATTCTCCTGTCCTATCCGCAGGTCACGACTGTCGCCTCGGAACTGGGCCGCCCCGATGACGGAACCGATCCCACCGGCTTCTTCAACTGCGAATTTTATGTCGGCCTGAAGCCTTACAACGACAAGGCGTGGAGCGGCGATATCGACACCAAGGACAAGCTGATCGCCTCCCTCAATCGCAAGCTCACGACCTTCCCCGGCATCATTTTCAACTACACCCAGCCGGCAGAAGATGCCGTCGACGAGGCGCTGACCGGCCTGAAAAGCTCGTTGGCCGTCAAGATTTACGGCAGCGATTTGAACGTGCTGCAGGACAAGGCGCTTGCCATCAAGAACACGCTGTCGAAAGTGCCGGGATTTACCGATCTCACCGTGGTGCGCGAACTCGGCCAGCCCAGCCTGCTGATTGATGTCGACCGCGACAAGATAGCTCGTTACGGAATTAACGTTGCCGACGTGGAAGCGGTGGTGTCGGCGGCGGTGGGCGGCCAGGCCGCAACCCAGGTGATCCAGGGTGAGAAGCTGTTCGACCTCGTCGTTCGCATGCAGCCGCAGTTCCGCAGCAGCGCACACCAGATTGGCCAACTCCTGGTGGGCACGCCCGACGGCAAGCAAATTCCGTTGAGCGAACTTGCCACCATCAAGCAGGGCAACGGCGCGTCGTTCATCTATCGCGAGAATAATTCACGCTACATCGGCGTGCAATACAGCATCCAGGGGCGCGACCTGGAGCGTGCCGTGCGCGATGGGCAGGAGGCGGTCAGCAAGAACGTTGTCCTGCCCCAAGGCTACTGGATGACCTGGGGCGGCGAGTACAGCCAGTTGCTTGCAGCCAAGTCACAGCTCGTGGTGATTGGGCCTGCAGCCGTCGTAATCATCTTCATGATCCTCTTCGCGCTGTACGGCAACTTCAAATTTCCAGTCACCATCGCCTTGGGCGTGATTCTGACCGAACCGGTAGGCGCGCTGCTGGCCCTGAAGCTGACCCATACGCCATTCAGCGTTTCCTCCGTGCTGGGATTGCTGGCGCTGTTGGGGGTGTCGGTGGAGACCGCCGTGATCCTGGTTTCCTACATCAACAAGCTGCGCCTGGAAGGCATGGACATCCCCACGGCCACTCGCGAGGCGTCGCTGCTACGGCTGCGTCCCATCATGATGACGGCGCTTGTCGCCTGCCTGGGACTGCTTCCCGCAGCGCTGGCGACCGGAATTGGCTCTTCCACGCAAAAGCCGTTCGCCATCGTCATCGTGGCAGGACTGGTCTCCCGCCTGTTCATCGGCTTCTTCGTCAACCCAGTACTGTACGTGATGGTCGCCCGTGAAGGAGATGTCTTGCAGGTATAAGGGGTTGTGTTTGCGGCGACGAGATGGATATGGAGACGCACGTCTCGGCTGCAAAGCATTCGACCGATGCAGAGCGAAACCGTAAACTATACAGAAAGCCCGACAATCCCAGAGGATGTTGGCTCCGTATCCCACGATTCAGGGTTGGAAAGAAACCTCCCTAAACCTTGCCTAAATCTCTGATTCAGTAATTGGTCGGGGCGAGAGGATTTGAACCTCCGACCCCCTGCGCCCAAGACGGATTCCATCTCATATTGAAATCTACTGAAATTTGCAGCTTGCCAGTGATTTTGATTGAAAAGTTACACTGCGCTTATTGATCCGTGTTGCAACACGCTGAACCCGGAGGCTTTGGCAGCTACGATTCTGACTACCGCAAAATGGGTTGAACCCCGTCTTTGAGACCAATTCCCAATTGCCCCAAGAACCATTGTCCTACCGCACGCTGCCTGAGGGAAAAGATCGAGATATATCTCGCCTGGGTTTCCGCTGAAAACCAATTCAATTTTTCCCGCTGCTGCCCGCGTCTATGTCGCGCCTCCCAATCTCCACATGATCGTTGCCGACGGCCGCCTGCAGTTGATTGCCGGCCTGCGCGAAAATCTGCACCAACGTCACGCCATTGAATCGGCGCTATGGACGGCGCTGCGCGCGCTGGAAGAAAGCATCGCGCTCTCGCACCGCCTGGCCACGCGTGCCGGCGATTGGCAGCAGTCGGCCTTGCATGATTTGTGTGAGGAGCGGGCCCTCGGCAAGGAAAACCATGCCAAGGTCCTCCGTGACTTCCTGCTTCAAGTGAACGCCCGAGGTGAGGAAGAAAGGATTATCGACGAACAGCAAGCGGCTCCCGGACCGGATTTGGAGAAGTCGGCGTGACGGGAAACTTCGCGTCTGCCCTGAGCTTGTGATCGTTTGGGACGGTCGCACTTGCGCGCGCGAGCCGAAGCTTCCTTATCCTCGCGCCCGGCGCAGCAATTGCCAAGTCTCTCGCTGCAGGAAGCTATTCTCGACGTTGGCTTCCAACTTCAGAAACATAGGCCAGGGCGCGGTGAACGACATGACATGATTGCCCAAGGAAGGCCGGACAGCCTGTCGCGCCGAGATGTCGGTCAATCCCACCACCGCGCGCGGATGCTCGCGCTCCAGTTCGCGATAAGCAAAGATGCCGATCTGCTGGCATCCTGCTCCCCACGGCAACGTGACGTTTTCCTTATCCGGCTCCTCGTAGTTGGCCAGAATCACCAGTGCGGAGATCTGGTCGGGATCGACAAAGAAGGTGATGCTCTTGATGTCTTGGCTTTCCGGGTCAGCAAGTTTGAGCGGCTCGACCAGAGCGTAGCGCGCCGGAATGTCGCGTATGGGAAGAGCGGCAAGATAGCGGCGGGTGGTTTCCGGGCTCTTAAGGTAGCGTTCGCCGAGCAGAAAATCTTCCGTCATCCGCCGCCCGCCCCAGGCTGCAACCTGCTTGCCGAGCTCGCGGCCGGCTTCGGTTTTGTTGTTGCCGTCGGCCAGGAAGCTGCAAAAACCGGGGATGCCGCCGGGAAATTTCTCGTAGCAGTTCTCGAATCCCAAGCCAACACCGCCGCCCCAGCACCCGTAGGTCTGGCGACTAAAGGCGCCCACGCGTGACTTGGTGGCAGCCGCAGCAAACATGCCCATCACGCATCCCCAATGGCCGGGCTTGAAGCACAGGGCCCCTTGCGGCGCATCGTCTGCCCATACCAGCGCCACCGGCTGAGTCTTCAGTCCAATAGCATCCGCTACCTTGCTGTTCATCTCGCTCCCAAAACTAGAGTAGGGAGAAGAAATCTCGCCTGCGGTGACGACTATCACGGTTCAAGGTGCGGGTGTACGGCAAAGAAAGCCCAATCCGCCGTCAGCGAAGCATGACTACCGCTCACGGCTGAATCGGCTCGCCGATCACCACGCCGGTCAGCTTGTGTTGCGACATTGCAGTATTAAAAGCCGGCACATCCGTCTGCAGGAGCTGATTGAATTTTTCGAGCGCCGCTCGATATTCGGAATCGAGCCTTTGCTTGTTCTCCTGCATGGCTGCGGTCGGCGCCTGGTCTGAGCCTTGCAGCGCCCAAGTGAGCCCGAACAGCTTCTCGCGAACTTTGGCGGGCGAGCGCAGCCCTGATTCCCCAGCGCCCGCGTTGCTGGTAATCTCCGCCTGCACTTGCTTGATCTGCTTGGTCAGCTTGTCGCTGGCATCCTTCAAGGGCTGCTCGTCGGGCGTGTCTTTCGCGACCACTGCCAGCGCCTTCACCTGCGCGTTGATCGCATCCAGCCGATTCAGCGCGACATCGAGTTGCGAAATCTGGTGCAGCACGGCTTCGGCGAGTTGATAGCGCGCCTCGATGCTGGCCTGGTCTCCGTGAGAACGAGGATCGTTGACGACCTGGATTTTTTCGGAAGCCGTCGCACCGCCGACGGTCATGGTCGCCGTGTATTCGCCGGGAGGCACCAGCGCACCGGAGCGGGGTCCCTTGTTGAAGTCCTTGGTGTCTTCCCAACGGACGGGGCCATCGGCGCGCAGGTCCCAATACGTGCGTTGCAAGCCCTGCTTGGTCGGCACCCAGGGAATTTTCTTCGGCTCGCCCGCTTCGGCTTCTTCCTCTTTGGTCTTCGGCGGAGCGATTTTTTGCTGCTCCTGTGTCGAGGTCGTGGGTTGCGATGGTTTGGCTTCCTTCTGCTCGCTCTGGCGCGATGCCTGCGCGCCGGCCAACTCAGCCGGAGGCACGTCTTCCTCAGCAGGTGGTTTCTCGCCTTCCTCGAGGGTGTGCGTTCCCTTCATCGTTCGTACGACATGCCCTTGCGAATCGGTGATCACCAATTTCCCGGGGTCATCGATTTGCTTGCTCAAGAAGTAGCTGAGCTGCGCTCCGTAGGGTGGATTCTTGCCGTAAAATGCTCCGTCGCCGAGCCACTCGACTTGCGACCAGCGCCAGAAGCGCAGTGCCGAGGCTATCGGGAACAAATGGAGCGCGTCCTGCCCGATGGCGGGAGTGAACTGCTGGAAGGGCGTGAGGTCGTCGAGAATCCACATGGCGCGGCCGTGCGTGCCGACTACGAGATCATTGTCGCGCTCCTGATAGGCCAGGTCGTACACCGGCGCGCTCGGTAAACCGAGGCCGAAGAGGTACCAATGCGCACCTGCGTCCCAACTGACATACAAGCCGTTCTCCAGCCCGGCGTAATACATCTGCGGATTGCGGCGGTCGCGCAGCACCACGTGGGCGTACATCTGCGGCAGGTCGCCGGAAATCGAGTGCCACGTCGCACCCCAATCGGTGGTGCGATAGAGATACGGCTTGAAGTCGCCGCTGAAGTGGCGATCGACGGAGATCAGCGCTTCGCCGCCGGTGTCCGGCGGCAGGTCGATGGATTCCACGCGTCCCCACGGCGGCAGGCCGGGAAGGTGCGCGGTGAGATTCGTCCAAGTCGTGCCGCCGTCGCGCGTGAGCTGCAACTGGCCATCGTCGGTACCGACCCAGAGCACATTCGGATCTTTGGGCGAAGGCGAGATGCGGATGATGGCGTCATAAACCTCGGCGCCGGAGTTGTCCTTGATGACCGGCCCGCCGGAGGATTGCTGCTTGCTCTTCTCGTTGCGCGTGAGATCCGGGCTGATGACCTTCCAGGTGCGGCCGCGGTCTTCGCTCTTGAATACCACGTTGGCGCCCGCGTACAGCACCGATGGATTCTGCGGCGAGACTGCGAAGCCGGCGTTCCAGGCAAAGCGATACTTGAATTCCGCAGCAGCGGTGCCTTCCACGTTCACGATGTACGGCTCGATGTCGTGCACGTGTTCGGCGGCACGATCGAAGACCATGAAGGCGCCGTTCTGGGTGCTGTTGTAGATCAGGTTGGGATTATCTGCAGCCGGGATAGCGTAGATGCCGTCGCCGCCGTTGAGGTCGAACCAGTCGCGATCGAGAATGCCGGAAGAATTCTTGGATCGTGATGGTCCGCACCAGGCGCTATTGTCCTGCAAGCCACCGCACACCATGTACGGCAGTTCGTTATTCGCGCTCACGTGATAAAACTGCGCGATGGCGATGTTGTGGATGAAGTCCCAGTTGCCGCCGTTATCGCGCGAGAGGGCGATGCCGCCGTCGTTGCCAAGGATGATGCGGCCCGCGCCTGTGGGATCGATCCAGATGGCGTGATAGTCGACGTGAATCTGCCTGGCGATGCGGTGGAAGCTCTTGCCGCCGTCCTTGGATTCCATAAGGTTGTTGGACAGGGCGAAGATGTGGTCAGGATTTCGCGGATCGACTGCGATCCGGGAAAAGTAGAACGGCCGAACATCAACCTCCTGATCTTTGCTCGCCAGTTGCCAGTGCTCACCAGCGTCGTCGGAGCGCCAGAGTACGCCCTCGTTCGATCCCATCACGGCGTAAACCGTGTCCGGCGCGCTGGGAGCGATTGCCAGGCCAATGCGGGCCACAGGTTCTTTCGGAAGGCCGTGGCCGCTCAGTCGCTTCCAGCTTTGTCCCTGATCGATGGACTTGTAGATAGCATCTTCCGGGCCGCCGCCGGTATAGCTCCAGGGCGTACGCCGGAAGTGATAGGCCGCAGCATAGAGGACCTGCGGGTTCTGCGGGTTCATTTCGAGATCGGAGATGCCAATGCTGGGCCCGAGGTAAAGAACTTTCTGCCAGGTTGCACCGCCATCGCTGGTGCGAAAAACGCCGCGCTCGTCATTGTCCGCCCAGGGATTGCCCATCACCCCGACAAGCACTGTGTTGGAATTGTGCGGGTCAATCATGATTTGCGAAATCTGGAAGCTGTTCTCCAGCCCCATGCGCTTCCAGTGATTGCCGCCGTCGGTGGACTTGTAGATTCCGTTACCGAAGGAAACATCGTTGCGAACGTTGGCCTCGCCGGTGCCGGCCCAGATCACGTTGGGATTTTGCGGATCGACTGCAAGCGCGCCGATTGACGCCACACCCTCGTATTGGAACAGTGCTTTCCAGGTGATTCCGCCGTCGGTGGTGCGAAACACTCCGCCGCCCGCGCCGCCAACGTAATAGACATCAGGATTCCCCGGCACGCCGGCCACGGCGGGCACGCGCCCCCCGGAAATCGCCGGGCCGATTTCGCGAAAGCCGACGCTCTTGCGCACCATCATGGGCAGGCGGGTGCGGCCCTGCTCGTCGGCTTTCTGCGGACCCGCCTCGCTGGTGATGGAGCCAACGAGCTCCGTGGCTTCCTTCGTCTGTTCAGCGTTGCTGGTTGAGCCGGCGCTCGCCGCGGGAATGTGCTTTTTGCCCGCGCCTTGTGCAGTTGCGGGTGCTGATTGCTGTGACCAGCAGAGATTCATCGTGAAAACAAGCAAGCAGCCGCTCAGCAGAGCGGATCGGAAGGTTGATGGCACACCTGCCTCCATCGTAAAACTGCGAACAAAATAGGTAGAGTAGCACGCGAACTGCGTGGTGGTCAGTGTCGTCAAGCGAATAGAAGCTCAGCCTTGCCGCGACTTCTCTACCACGGTGCAATGTAGACGTATCGCGGGAGGCGTAATCCTTCACGTTCCCAAAGGATGCAAAGAGAAGAACGTGATACGTCTTGACTTCTCTTGGGACGTGGTCTATCAAAGAACTGTGCAGATTCCATAAAGGGTGAAGGAGTTCGCCCCGAACCGCTGTCCTACACTGCGCCGGACAGATGATGACTCCTGACGAGGGAAACTTGTCGCGGAGCCATGCCTTCCGGCAAGAATTCCTATCAAACGGTAGCAACGATATTCTTATGGGAGCGAACCGTACTCTGCATAGGGCTGAAATGGCCCGCAGTGCACCGGCGCCGTCCTCTGCCACTAAGATTGCGCAGTCTCTGCGGCAGCATTTATCAGTCACGAAGGGCGCAATGATTCGCGAACTCGAAGCTGGTTGGGCTTGGTTGAACTCCGAGGACGTGAAACGCTGTCGGTTGCGGCGATGGATCCTACGCCCCGACAAGTCCAAGAGCGCGACTTGCCGGGAGCCCTGGATGCTCGAGCCGAAAACCACGGGCGGGCCCAGTTGCTCGCGAGAATCGTTGACTACAGCGACGGCAACCCAAGCGCGATGCTGAGAATGATTCCCCTGGCTCGCGACCTCCGATATCTTCACGAAAACCAAATCACCATTATCCCTTTGTACACTGATTCCAAGATCGCCATGGTGAGCCAAGGACCGAGTCTCTGGAAGTGGCAACCCGCGAGGCGCAGATGCCAGACGCAGAAGATGTAGCCCAACCCCATTGCACCAACGATAATCGCGCCTCGGCCGCGGCGCCGGCGGACGCACAGGTACTCTCTCGGCTGGCGGAGATTGCTGCTGGGCTGGGTGAGCGCTCGACCACCGAGGACGTCCGCCAGCTCGTTTCCAGAATCAACGAAGGGCGCTTTTTTGTAGCCTGTGTTGGCCAGTTCAAGCGCGGCAAGTCCACTCTGCTGGATGCGCTGGTGGGCGAAGAGATTTTGCCGACCGGCGTGGTGCCGGTCACAACTGTGCCCACCGTGCTGCGACATGGTGCGCAGAAGAGTGCCCGGGTCCTCATCGGCGGCAAGTGGAAAAATGTCCGCCCCGAAGATCTTGCGCAGTATGTTTCCGAAGAATTGAATCCGGAGAATGAGAAGCGGGTGGAAGGCGTGGAGGCGTTTCTTACTTCGCCGCTGCTGGCGTCGGGGATGTGCCTGGTCGATACGCCCGGCATCGGGTCGGTATTTTCCGGTAATACCGAAGCCACGCAGGAGTTCGTGCCGCAGATTGACGCTGCCATCCTGGTGGTCGGCGCCGACCCGCCGATCTCTGGCGAGGAGGCGGCGCTGGTAGAGGCGGTGGCTGCCAATGTCGATCACATTCTGATCGTGCTGAACAAAATCGATCGTGTGTCACCCGGGGAGCGCCAGCAGGCCGCGACGTTTGCCAGCAAGGTACTGAAAGGGCGTCTGAAGAAGCCGGTGGGCCGGATTTACGAAGTCAGCGCCCTCAGCCATCTGAACCACTCGCCCAACGGCGACGATTGGAACATTCTGACTGAAGACCTTACCCGGCTGGCGAGGAGTTCCGGACAGGACATAACCCGTTCGGCGGCCGAACGCGGGCTGCGGCGGTTCTCGGCGTCGCTACGGCGCTCAGTCGAGGAGCGAACGCGGGCTTTGCAGGAGCCGCTGGAAAATTCCGAGCAGCGCATCGCCAATCTTCGCCAGACGGTCAGCCAGGCGGAGCAGTCGCTGCGCGATTTGGGGGCACTGTTTTCCGCCGAGCAGATGCGGCTCTCTAACACGCTTCTGGCTCGACGCAAGCAATTTCTGCGAGAGATCTCTCCTACCGCTTTCAAGCAACTGCAGCAGGAAAGCAGCTCGGTGAAGACGGGATTCGGTCCGGCGCTGCGGCGGGAGCTGATGTTGATGGCCCAGACAGTTGCCCGCCGGCACGTGATGCCCTGGTTGGATCGTGAAGAAGCCAACGCGGAAGAGCTTTACATCACCGTCACGCAGCGCTTCGTGAACCTGGTCAACGGACTGCTGCAGAGGATTTCTGAGGAGCAGTCGGCCGAGTTCGCTCATCTGCCAAAGGCGCTGGATGCGGCGCAGGGTTTTCGCACCCGCTCGCGCTTCTACTTCCACGATATGATCACCATCGCGCAGCCGGCTTCCCCATTGCTGTACAGCATTGACGTCCTTATGGGAGCCCTTCACCTGCGACGCTGGTTCCGGAAAGACGCGGAATGCTTCCTGGAGAAATTACTCGACACCAATGCTTCCCGCGTCCAAGGCGATGCGGAGCAGCGCGTAGTCGAGAGCCGCCTGCGGCTTGAGTCCGATGTGCGAACACTGCTGCGCGAGGTGAGCGCCAGCGCCGAGCAGGCCCTGACGAATGCCAGAGAGATTATGGCCGCCGGCGAAAACGCCGTCGCTGCGGAACTCGAGCGGCTGCGCAATCTGCACCAAGAGCTGAACAGGCTTGCCGGGGCGCCACCAGCCTAAGTGACTCGAGACCATCCAGCCGTGATGCATCTCCGCCAGCATGCATCTTGCCTAAGCGCCGCCGGGATCCAAAAGCGTTCGCCTCATAAGATTCCGTACTCTTTTAGACGATACTGTAGCGTCCTCAGGCTGATCCCCAACTGGCGCGCCGCCTTGGTGCGGTTGCCCTCGTTTTCTGCCAGCGCGTTCTCAATGGCGACGCGCTCAATATCCTTGAAGGCCACTGGCCGCACAGACTCCATCGGGATGGGAAGATCATCCGCGTGTAGCACATCTTCGCCCAGGATCGCGACTCTTTGCATCATGTTCTCAAGCTCCCGCACATTGCCGGGCCAGGTGTGCGAACGCAGACGCTCAATGGCTTCGGGCGAGAGCCTGGGCGCGTGCCGTCCCAGGCTGCGCGCAGCCCGCTCCAGAAACAGGGCGGCCAAAGCCGGCACCTCGGCCGCACGGTCCCGCAGCGCCGGGACCTCGATGGGGAATGTATTGAGCCGGTAGTACAGGTCTTCGCGAAACTTGCCCTCGCTTACCAGTTTTGCCAGGTTGCGGTTGGTCGCGGCCAGCAGGCGGACATCAACCATAATTGCCCGTGTACCGCCTACCCGCTCGAAGGTCTTCTCCTGCAGCACGCGAAGCAGCTTAGCCTGAAGCGTCGCGTCGAGTTCGCCGATTTCATCGAGGAAAAGCGTTCCTCCATGCGCGCGCTCGAATCTGCCGGCATGTTGTGCCACTGCGCCGGTGAATGCTCCTCGCTCGTGGCCGAATAGTTCGCTTTCGATCAGCGTGGGTGACAACGCCGCGCAGTTCACCGGGACAAACAGACGTTTGGCCCGCGGACTGTGATCGTGAACGCAGCGTGCGATCAGCTCTTTGCCCACGCCGGTCTCGCCGGTGATCAGCACCGTGGCATCGGTGGGCGCAACCTTCCGGGCCAATTCCAGCACTCGCAGCATGCGAGTATCTTTGGCCACCATATTCCCGCAGGAGAATCTTTCGGCTTCCTGCTCCAGCAGCAAGTCGCGCTCGCGAGTTACCTGGGCCTGCCCCAGCGCCTTGCGAGTCACAACCCGCAGTTGCTCCGGGCTGTCGAGTGGTTTGGTCAGATAGTCCTGAGCGCCGGCTTTTATCGCCTCAACGGCGGAGGCGATCGTGCCAAACGCAGTGATCACAACGAAGGGGGTGTCCTCGCGCTCACGCCATCTTTGCAGGACGTCCAGACCCTCGCCATCGGGCAAGCGTAGATCTGTCAGTACAAGGTGGAAGTGCGCGCGCTCGCCCGCCCGAAGTGCTTCCGCAACCGACGCGGCCGTCTCGACGGCGTAACCAGCTTCCGAGAGAATCGTCGCCAGCAGCTTGCAGAATCCCGGGTCGTCGTCTACTACCAGAATTCTCTCCATATTCAGTCAGCAGTAACTAACAGCTCGCGGTGCGCTTTCGCATTCCGCAAGGTGAGTACAACCTCAACCCCGTGCGGACTTCGGTTCCGCACCTCGAGATTGCCATCGAGTAACTGCGCCAATTGCTCGCTGATCGCCAGACCTAAACCCGTACCAAACGCCTTGGTGGAAAAAAATGGCTCGAACACTTTACCCATAAGCTCAGGAGCAATGCCCGGCCCGTTATCGCAGAGGGTAATTGCCAACTTTCCCTTGCTAACCAAAACGCCGATTCCGATCTCGGGCGCGGACTGTTCTTTCACCGCATCCAGCGCATTGCGCAGCGCGTTCAATAGAATCTGGCGAAGGAAATCAGGATCGGTGGTGAAGCTGACAGGGTTTCTCTCAATCAAGATCCGGATCTGACATTCGCCGGCCAGGGTGCGGACGTGCTGTTCGATCTCGTCCGCCATCTCGGGCCAAAAAACGACGCGCTTGGTTGGCTCCGGGGGCCGGCCGTAGGTGAGAAGGTCGCTCACCAGACGCTCCAGTCGCCGAGTCTCGCGCAGTACGGGGTCAAGCAGCTCCGCAGTTTGCGAATCGGCGCGCTCGACGGCTAACTGCGTGAAGCCTTTGATCGTCCCCAGTGGATTGTGAATTTCATGCGCCAGCGTCGCGGCCAGCCGGCCAACCCGCGCCAGGTGCTCAAGCACGGCTTGGCGGCGCTCCAGCGCGCTGGATCGGCGCGCCAGCCACACCGCATACAGTGACAACCCGATCAGCACCATTCCGCCGAGGACTGAGACGAAAACGTTGTGCTGTGCATGCACCAGCAGGAAATCCGCCGCGTTACCGTCCAGGTCAATCTGCGCTATTCGCAAGCCTTGCGGGCCGTGAAAGGGCACATAAGCGCGGTAAATGCGTTTCCCCCCCGATTCAATCATCGCGGTGTGATAAAGCTGTTGCCCCTGCCAGATAGGCTGAAGAAGCGGTTCGCGGCCCAAAGCGCTGTCGCGGTCGATGATCACCAAATCGCGCAGATTCGGCTCCGCTTCCAGCAGCGGCAGCGCTGGATCCGGCTCGGCAGCGTGGGTCTCCAAAGCTCCGGCGATCTCCGCTGCGCGTTCTCGAAGATATACCTCCTTTTGCAGGTCCAGCTCTTCTAGTGTGCGCAAGGAGGTGAACAACAGAACGCACGGCAGGGCCGCGATCGCAACATATAAGGCGTAACGCGACACGACCCCTGCCCTCAAGAGCATGCGACTCCCTTTCCAGCCCAAATACTACTGCGGTTCGCCTATTTCGTCACCGCTTTACCGGCGGTACCCGAGGCCGCTGGGGGCGTAGTAGCAGCCGGAGCATTCGCCCCGGGGGCATTCGAACCGAAACGCAGGCAAGTTCCGTTCTGAGCTCGCGGTCCGGTTCCATTCATCAGGCCCCGGCCTCGACCATAAGGGCCAACAGCATTCGGTGTCTGCGCCTTGGGGGCAACAGACGCCGCGTTCGATCCTGCAGCCTGCGAGTTAAACGCAAATCGCCGGCAAGTTCCGCGGGCTGCTCCGGGTCCCATGCCATTTCCCATCCCGCGCGACCAACCCGCAGCTCCCTGTCTCCACCCGGCTCCCCGGCCACGACCGAATCCGCCCTGCGCGTGAACGGGCATGGTAAAAGCGAACAGCAGCGCCGCGGCAAGGGCGGCAATCAACGTGTGTTTCATGGAGGGCCTCCTTTTCGACCCGCCTTTTCCAGTTGCAGCGCAGAGGCCACTGCCGTTCCGCCTGAAATCAATCAATTGGGAGCTTCCATCTCACCTGAAAATGCAGCGTTTGCGTGGTCCACGGAGCGAGTATGCAAACCTTGCGCGCTGCTGCCAGGGGAAGATTTGCAAGGGTTCGCTGCTTATCGAGGCTGGGGCTTGGGCGGACAGTTTAGGGCCTTCGTAAATAGGGAGCGCACGAGATGCTCGAGTATCCCGTGCGCGCAGGTAAAAGAACGGAAAGAGCTGCCAATAGCCTTACCGGCGCAGGTGGTTTTTTCCTGGACGCGGTTCTGCCGTTGCGCTTCCCCACCGGTCCTGCGGCATTTCACCAGACCGTTTTCCGCCTGGTCGTGTTGCAGATTCTGAGCCGCAGGGCAAGTGCGGATTTGCCGATGGTTGTTCGCAGCCCACGCTTTCGGACCGGCTGTCCTCTGGCCTTGGGTTGCGTTCTGGCGGGTACGGGTTTGAAGTTAGTCCGGTGTCACTACTGGTGGATGCGGTCATGGTCACGATCCTGGTCGCGGTCGCGGTCCTGATCCGGATTCTGCAGATGGTCGCGGTCGCGGTTCTGATCGCGGTCGCGGTCCTGATCCGGATTCTGCAGATGGTCGCGGTCGCGGTCCTGATCGTGGGTGCGGTCCTGATCCTGCGTCCGCAGTTGGTCGCGCGAGCGCAGTTGATCGCGTTGTGTGCTGCCCATGCTCATGCCAGCACCCGCGCCTCTGCCTCCAGAGCCACCGCGCTGCGCCTGCACAATGGGTGCGGCCGAACCGAACAGCAGCGCCCCGGCAAGAGCGCCAATCAACATGTGTTTCATGAAAAGCTCCTTTCCAACCCGGCTTTTCAAGGTGCAACGCACACGCCACCGGCGTTCCGCCTGAAATCGGCCAATTAGCAGCCTTCCTCCCGCCTGAAGGCGCAGCATTTGCGCGGTCCGCTCCCCGAGTACGCAAATCTTGCACGTTCCTGCTGACGAAAGTTTATAAGTGTCCGTTCTCGTCGAGGTGAGCTTCGGGCGGACAATTGCATAAGCGTGATGCCGGAAGGTTCGCTATGAGAAACAATTGGTGCAGCCTGCAATTGCCGTTGCCTATGCCGGATAGCGCAATGGAGATAACGACCGCTTGAAAGTAGTCGTCACAGACATGCCGCCCCAAATTCGCCATACTTATCGCTGACCTTAACCCAATCATCCCATCGGGATTCAGGAGGACAAATGAAGACTCGAGTTACTTTCTCGCTGCTGGTCGTTGTAGTCGCGGTGGCCTTCTTCACCATAGGGAGCGCCTGGGGAGGCAAAGAAGCGCTCAGCAAAACCACCGTCGAGGACCTTTCGACCGCAATGCACGGTGAAGCCTTTGCTTATGCCAAGTACATGCTGTACGCCGAACATGCCCGCCAGAACGGTAATGAGCAATTGGCAACCCTGTTTGAAAACACGGCCAAGACGGAGCGCTTCGAGCACTTTGCCGAGGAGGCGAAATTGGCCGGCCTGGTGCGCAGCGACGCCGAAAATGTAAAGGAGGCGATGCAGGGTGAGTCCTACGAGGTCGAAACCATGTATCGCGAATTCGCAGAGAAAGCGGCGGCTGCTGGCGACAAAACCGCGGCCGACCTCTTCTCCGAAATTCGCCGCGACGAAATGAAGCACCGCGACGCCTATAAGAAACAGCTTACCGAACTCGAGAAAGCGCCGGCTCCAGCACGTTAGAGCTTGGTGTCAGCACTCTCAGCTTCGTTTTGGACGGTCACTTGGGAATTTGAACTGCGGATGGCGACTGTCCCCGGCCTTAACAGCGTACGAGATGTCCGAAAATCCCGTACGCTGAAAGAAGCCGGGGGCAGCCCCGTGGCCGTTGTGTATCTTGGCTGCTACGGGTTTGTAGTTACGCCTGTGCGCGCAATTGATTCCGTTAGCGCAGGCGATCGCGGTCTCGGTCCTGATCTTGCGTCCGCAGTTGATCACGGTCCTGATCTTGCGTCCGCAATTGGTCTCGGTCCTGATCTTGCGTCCGCAGTTGATCGTTCGTGCGCGACTGATTGCGCTGTGCGCTGCTCATGCCACCACCAGCGCCTCTGCCTCCAGAGCCACCGCGTTGCGCCTGCACGAAGAGCGCGGTCGAACTGAACAGCAGCGCCCCGGCAAGGGCTCCAATCAACATGTGTTTCATGATGGGACTCCTTTCCAACTTGCTCTTTCAAGCTGCAACGCAGGGACCACCGCCGTTCCACCGGAAACCAGCCAATTCGCGACTTTCCTCGCGACCGAAGGTGCAGCCTTTGCGTAGTCGGCTCCAGCCAGTGCGCAAAGCTTGCGCGTTCCTGCCGGACAAATTTCCCTAGTTGTCAGTCCTTGCCGAGGCGAAGTCTTGGGCAGACAATTGCACTGGTATGTTCCGAGGTCCGTTATGAGCGCGAAGGGTGCAGTAGCAGTGGCCGTTGCCTGTGCCAGCTTGGTGCTTCTGTCCTCAGTGTCGTATGCGCACGCCCAGCAGGTGCCTGCCAGAGCCGACCTGCTCGTGGAAATTCATGGCACCATCCAGCAGGCGCAGATCTCACGGGGACAGGGGATGCCTTATCTGGTGGTCAGCCAGACCAACAAGCCGGTCCGCGTCTATCTCGGCTCCATACGCTACTTGATCGAGCAGAACTTCAATCCCAAGGTGGGTCAGGAAGTATCCGTCAAGGGATTCCAGGTTGCAGACGGTTTAGTGGCCGCCACGGTAGCCTTAACTGGTAGCGACCGAGTGCTGAAGTTACGTGATGAGAACGGAGGGCCGCTTTGGCGCGGCGGCAGGCATCGCGGTCCGCCGCACTAGCCACTAGTATCTAGTTGCATAAGTTAGCGTACAGTATTTTGGGATGTTTCTGGAATAC
>VFSW01000694.1_pt1 | contig 50017 bp, 49 predicted proteins | sample 5358111 | NCBI WGS metagenome assembly VFSW01 (sample SAMN11554181, study PRJNA540505) | mine drainage metagenome | isolation source: sediment from site ElyBrook_90M | place: USA: Ely Copper Mine, Vershire, VT | collected 2017 | reverse complement strand
CCCTTCGGGGCCCCGGCCCCCACCTTTTTCTTGGCCCGGCCCCCCGGTTCCTCCCCCGTCCCACCCCCCCCGGGGCCGGGCTCCCCGGCCCGGTACTCAAGCGCGATGGCGAAGTGGGTCGGATTGGCGATGACCACCGTGGCCCGCTCCACCTCCTTCACCATGCGCCGCCGCCGCATCTGCCGCTGCAGCCGCCGCAGCCGCGACTTCACCGCCGGATTGCCGTCGGTCTCCTTGTATTCGTCGCGCAACTCCTGCTTCGTCATGCGCAGGTCGCGTTCCAGCTTCTGCCGTTGCAGCAGGTAATCGATGCCCGACCACAGCAGCAGAATCAGGGTTGATTTCCAGCAGAGTTCAAAGGCGTGCTGATAAGCGAATTGGCCGAGCACGCTCGCCGGCATCGCGGCGGAGCGCATCAGCAGCCCCCAATCGCGCGCCAGTATGCCGACTCCCACATAGAGCAGGACCGAGAAGGGGATCAGCGATTTGGCCACCGGCGCCAGCCCGGCGAGCGAAAACATCTGTCCCAGCTTCTTGGCCGGGCTCATGCGCTCGACGTTGGGCGCCAGCGCTTCGCTGGAGAACACAAAGCCTCCCTGGGCGACGCTACTGGCCACCGCCAGCACCCAGACCAGCGTCAGCGGCGCCAGGATCCAGCGCAAGGTCGCAATCCCGGTCCAGAGCAGCACAGGCGAGCCGGCATTGAGGTCGTTTTGCCAGGCCGCATCCATCCAACTGCGCCAACTGGCCCGCCAGCGTTCCAGTTCGCCGCCCGCGATCCACAGCAGCACCATCAGTCCGGCAAAGCCGATCAGCGCTCCCGCCAGTTCGCGGCTGCGCGCTACCTGGCCTTGCTCGCGCGCCTTCTGCCGCCGTCGCGGAGTTGCTCGTTCGGTTTTGTCTCCGTCTGCCATACCCTTTTCCGTGCGTGATTCAGTGCGCCAAGTGCAGCAGCCGCTCGCTGCAGCGAATTGCGGCGGTGAAGTAGCGCTCGAAGATTGCCGGCCAATAGCGCAGCGACAGCGCCAGCACCGCGGTACCGGCCATGATCTTGACCGAAAGCTCCAGGAACAGTACCGGCATCTGCGGCGAAGCCTTGCTGAGGAATCCCAGCAGGATGTCGATGAGTAGCGTCACCACCACCACCGGAGCCGCGATCTGAACTCCGGCTACAAAAATGCCAGAGGCGGCATGCATAAGTTGCCCGGTCGCCTCTCCCGGGGCCAGCATGGTCCCGGCAGGCAGATAGCGGAAGCTTTCGGCCAGTCCCCGGACCAGCCAGCGGTGCACTCCCATTTCGAGGAACAGCAGCATGGCCAGGGTCTGGGTAAAGACCGCCAGCACCGGAGTATCCACCTGGGTGTTGGGATCGATGATGTTCACCAGCCCGAAGCCCACCTGTACGCCCATCAGTTGCCCGGCGAAGGCTGCCGCCTCGAAAACAAACTGCGCCGCCAGCCCGATCAACAAACCAATCAGCGCCTCACCGAGCATCACCCGCAGCACCCCTCCTGGGGTGAGCGAAACGGAGCGCGGGCCGCAGACCGGATACAACAGCGCGGTCAGCAGCACCGCCAGTCCCACCTTGATCCGCGCCGCGATGGCGTTGCTGCCAAAGAACGGGGTGAACACCAGCAGCCCGGAGACTCTTGCCCCCACCGAGGCCACCGCCGTCACCACCTGTTCGAATTGGAGTTCAGCTCCCATGGAGTTCCCGGGCATCTCCTCTCAGTGCAAAAAAGGCCGAAAGTCGGCGAATATCTGCAGGGTGAACAGCGACAGCTTGCGCAGCATCCACGGCATCAGTGCAATCGCTCCGACCGCGGTGATCAGCAGCCGGGGCACGCTGGAAATCGTGTTGTCCTGCAGCGATGTCAGCACCTGCACGATGTTGATTGCCAAACTGACCACAGCAAGAGTGATTAGCAGCGGGGCCGCCAGTAGCACGGCGATCTCCAGCGTGCTTTGTCCCAGCTTCACTACCATCTCGGACGACATTCGAGGCCTCGCTCTTTCTTTCTTCACCACGGAGACACGGAGTACACGGAGATAGCCTGACCAAATCTTCTCTGTGATCCCCGTGCCGGAGCCTGCCCTGAGCAGGGTCGAAGGGTGGTAAACATCATCATTCCCATTTGCCTCAGGAAAAACTCTTCATCAACGAACCCACCAGCAGGTTCCAGCCGTCCACCATGACAAACAGCAGGATCTTGATCGGGGTCGAGATCACCACCGGCGGCAACTGCAGCATGCCCACCGAGGTCGTAATCGAGGCCACCACCAGGTCAATTACCAGAAACGGCAGGAACAGCAGGGCGCCGATCTGAAAGCCCACCTTCAGCTCCGAGAGAATGTAGGCCGGGGCTACGACCCGCATCGGCAGGTCCTGGGGCGAGCGCGGCGGCGGCAGCTTGGCGACTTCCACAAACAGCGCCGCGTCCTTTTCCCGCGTGAACTTCAACATGTAGCGGCGCAGCGGCTCCGAGCCGCGGTCCAGCGCCTGCCAGGGCGTGATTTGGTTGTTCTCCAGCGGCTCAATCGCCTGCTGATAGATCGCCATACCTACCGGCTGCATCAGGAAGTAGGTCAGCACCAGCGACAGGCCGATCAACGTCTGATTGGTGGGCGCGCTCTGCGTGCCCAGCGCCTGCCGCAAGAAGTGGAAGACCACCAAGAGGCGCACCAGCGGCGTCATCGCCAGCAGCAGCGCCGGCAGCAGGGTCAGCAGCGTCAGCAGCAGGACAATTGACCAGGGCACGCCGCTGCCGTTGACTCCCGGAATCTGCAGCTTTGCCCTCGCCGGGCCGAGACCGATGGCCGCACAGCAGTTGCTGCTGAAGCAGATTGCCCCTAGCAGGCCGGCGCGCCACAGGCGAAATTTGCCTCCGCCGCTCATCGTTGCCGCTCGCACCATTCCGTCAACAGCTCGGAGAAGTCCGGCGTCCCGCCGCCCAGCCGGGCCAGCAGATTCACCGAATGGGCGCTGCCGCCTACCAGGAACTTCTGGCCTTCGTACTGGATGACGGCCACCAGCCGCTTTTCGCCCAAAGCAAGGCTTTCGCACAGCCGCAATTGGCGCGGCGACCGCCGTACCCGCACCACCGGCAAGGCCTGCCGGAGGCGTGACCACCAGCCCGGCCACAGCGAGCTCAGCGAAGAGGTGAAATTCGTGATCCTCGGTTCCATTTGCGCCCTCTCAAACCAGTTCGGTAATGCGTGCGCCGATGTGCTCGCCTACGGAATCCAGTTCCGTCCAGCCGATGAGCTGGTTATTGGCGTACAAGGGAATTTCCGTGCTGCGGCTCCAGTTCGTCGCTACAATGCTGCCGCTGCGCAGCCGCAGTAATTCGCGCACCGTGAACTTGGCTAAGGGAACCTGCGGCGACAACTCGCAGGGCAGCCACCACAGCGGGCGCCATTGCTCCGTCGCCGTCCCGGCGTCGGCCTCAGGCGGCAGTTGCTTGTTGTTGACGACCTGTATCTCGGCTGTTGGCATCGCAATTCCTGAAGTGTGGGTCCCGCTTTGGGGGCGCACCTCAATTGCAGTGCAAGCCGATTGCCGAGGAAGTTAAGAGACGGAGGAAAAGCCCTCTGCCGCGCAGCTCTCTCCAGGGGCTTGAGTTGGCGGCCGGAAAGGGAAATGCGCAGGCCGGAAGAGCGTGCCGTGGAGGCAACTCCGTCAGGGTTTTTAAGGGGCGGCTAACAGAACCTACCGCGGGGTTGGAGCCTTCTAATCTTGTTGCGGCTTTTCGAAGCTCCCGCACCGCCGGTCCAAGCCGGGGTGCGGGATCTTGCTACTGCGTCACGAGCTTTCTATCGGCCAGGCGCGGCCTGACTTTAGCCCTGCTTAAGGTTGATGGTGTCCTGCATCACTTGATCGAAGGTGGTGATGGTGCGGGCGTTGGCCTCGTAGTCGCGCTGGGCTACGATGAGCGCCGAAATCTCGGTGGCGAGGTCCACGTTCGACATCTCGAGCGAGCCGCCCGAGACCGTCCCGAGTCCTCCCGCCCCGGGGGTTCCGATGGCCGCCGGTCCGGAGGCCAGCGTGGCGGCAAAGTCGTTGTTCCCGTTACGCTCCAGCCCCTGAACGTTGGCGAAGTTGGCCAGCGCAATCTGCCCCAACGCGGCATTCTGGCCGTTGCTGAAGCTTCCCATGATGGTGCCGTCGGATCCGATGCTGTAGCTGTTCAGTGAGCCGCTGCCCCAACCGTCCTGCGAAACCTTGGAGGTGACGCTGGTGCTCGCCACCTGGGTCAGCAGCGGGGCGTTCGAGCTGTTGTACAGGTTCCAGTTGAACTTCAGGTCGGTGGCGCCGTTTGCCAGACCGGCGGCGGTAATATTCGTGACATTCCCGGCCGGCGACGTTAGCTTCCCATTGCTGTCAAAGGTAAGGTTGGTGGTGTCGATGGTGGTTTGGGTGCCCATGTCCTGCCAGGTTACGGTGCCGTCGGTGAAGGTGGAGCCGTCGGTTGGCCAGGTGCTGGGCGGCGTCGCCCCTGAGGTTCCCGCCACGGTGCATTGATAGATGTGGCCGTTGGCGCTCGAAGCAGTGATGGATTGGCCTACGGTATATGCGGTCGATGCCTGCCAGGCTGGCGGTGGCGTGAGATCGGAGTTGGGAATCGTAATGGTGCAGCTCCACTGCCCGGCCGCCGTCTTGGTGAAGTTAAAGTTCAGCACATGGGCGCCCCCCAGCGAGTCGTAGACGGTGACCGGCGTCGAAAGCGGCGAGTCCCCGATGTTCGTGCTGGCATCCAGATTCGTGGTCAGACTCACGTTGTTGGTGGCGAGCGGCGGATTAATCTGTCCCATGTTGATCTGCAGCGGCGACAGGGCCGCACCCGGCGGGATCACGCCATTGACAGCAGCGTAGCCCATGACGTCCTCGCCGTTGGTCGTCTCCAGTGAGCCGTCCGTGGCCACCTGAAAGTTGCCGGCGCGAGTGTAGTAGTTGGTGCCGTTGTTCTGCACCACGAAGAAGCCGTTGCCTTGAATGGCTACGTCGGTCGGCACACTGGTCGCTTCCGGACTGCCGGAATTCATGTTGAGCGAGGTCGCGGCCACGCCCGTGCCCGCCCCCACCTGCAGGGGATCGCCCGATCCGTTGGTGCCCAGATTCTGGTAGAACAGATCGGCGAACTGGACGTCGCTGCCCTTGTAGCCCACGGTGTTCAGGTTCGCCAGGTTGTTGGCGATGACCGACATCGCCGTGGAGCTGGCGGTCAAACCGGAAAGAGGAATGGAAAATAGCGGCATTATAGGCCTCCTAGATTGTTGGCGGATGAGGTGCCGGAGCTGGACGGGCTGCTGGAGCTGTTCGAGCTTCCCATCACGTTCTGGAGCAACTGGTTGATCTGGCTTAACTGGTCGAGGCTGTTGACCCCCACCAATTGGGTAACAAAGGTCGAAGGATCCATGGGCGACAGCGGATCCTGGTTTTGCAGTTGCGTAATCAGCAATTGCATAAACATGCTGTCGATGCCGGTGCCGGAGGAGGAACTGCTGTTGCTGCTGTTACTGCTGCCGGTGCTGTTGGTGCTGTTGGTGCTTTTAGTGCTCGGCGTCGCAGCCGGGTTGAACGCTAACGGGTTCGTGGACATGTGCTACCTCGCTTTTGCCTAGGCATGAATGTTGAGTCTGGAAGAACCAGGAGCCGTCCAGAGCGATGGCGCCGGGCTGTCTTGCGATCGCGGTCGCGGGGTGTCGCCCGGCTGGGGCGGCGCAAAGCCGGACTGCCAGCCAGTCTGGGAGCGCGGCTGCTGCTGCGGGGCGCCACCGCCCTGCCGCTCGCCGGCCTGTGTGCCGAGGTCGAGCTGGCCGAGCCGCAGGTGATGTTGCTCCAGAGCTTGCTGCAGAGACGGCGCCTCGGCCATCATCGCCGTCCGCAGGTCAAGGTGGGTCGTATTGATGCTGGCCCCTACCCGGTCCTGGCTCACGCTGGTGTGCAATTGGATATTTCCGAAATCCGCCGTGTTCACGTCCACCCGCATCTCGCTGTGCCCCATGCGCTCCAGCACGTGTGCGGTGGAGACCATGGACGGCAAAGGAGCCGGAATGTCGGCCGGCGGAGAAGCGCCTGCCGGCTGTCCGGACCCGTGACTGCCTGGGTTGGTTGCTGGGTTCAGAAGGACGGACTGGCGAGCGTCGGTGAGCGGAATCGCGGGCGACGCCGCCTGCGTCGCGCCGGGGGCCGCATGTCCGGTGGCGGGGGGTGCCGGTTGGTCTTTCCCCGCGAGGGCAGCATCATTGGCAGCGGAGGTCGGGCGCGGATTTTCGTCGGCGTCGCCTGGCGCGGCCTGAGCCGGCTCCGCCGGCGCGGTGTCCGCTCGCTTGCCGCCGTGAGTCGTGGCCCCGGGCGGCGTCGGGGCAGTGGTTTTTGTTGGCAGCTCTGGCTTCAGGGCCGCACCGCCTGTGTCCACTTGAGCCACAGCTTTCACCTTGTTGTCAGCGGAGGACTTTTGCGGTTCCAGCGTCACGGCCAAAGAGGGTGCAGAAGCCGCCGACAGCGTTGCCGCCTGCGTCGCCGATCCTGCTGCCGGTTCTTGGCTGGCTACAGGTGCTGCAATAGCGGTGCCTGGCTTCGAGCCGGCTGCCGTCCCCGGCCCGGGATGCGCAAGGTCGTTCGAGCCGCTCCCGCCGTGCGCGCCGTTCGCACCGTTGGAACCATTAGCATCTGAGGCTTTGGCCTGGTCCGCCGCCGCTTGGGCCGCAATCCCTGCCGTCGCAGGCGTCGAAGCCGAACCGCCTTCCCCGGGAAGCGAAGCTAGAGACGGCAAAGCGGCTCGGGTCGCCGCCGGACGCTTTCCCTGAGCCGCAGAATTCTCCTCAGTGGCGGAAGGCTCGTTTCCCTTCGTCAAAGCCCCGCTTGTTTCAGAAGTCGCTGCAGCCGCAGATGGATCTCCCGACGGGGCCCCCGGCAGGCACCCTGCACCGGAAGGAACATTCCCGGCGAACTCTGCACCAGACCATGCTGCGGTTTCTGAGGCGACGGCGATTGCGCCCCGGGCCGGCGAAGCGAAGGCCGCGGGTTGCGGGGAATCGTAGGGGCTTCCGTGGATGAGCTTCTGGTCCAGCGCCGGATTTGACGCTGAGGATTGTTCCTGCTGTGACCCGGGGGAGACCTCCGCCGCTGGCGAGGATGCAGATGGCGTCACTGCCGTCGGGTTCACGGCGACTCGCGGGTTTGCCGCCGGAACCGCGACAGCCTGCAGGGGAACCAGACCGAAGAGGCCGGTTTGCGATGTCCCGCTCTGCTCGGGCTTCTTCTTTTCCGGCCGGTTTGGCGAATCTTTGGCGGCGGTAACCGGCGCCGCGCCGGGTTTGGATTTTTCCTGCGTATCCGCCGAAGCCGCAGCGGCGCCGCCCTGTGATCGGCTTGCCGTTGCCGCGGCCGCCGGCGGCTTGGAGATCTTGGTTGCCAGCACATCGCTGAACGATCCGCTGGCGTTGTTTGCCGCCGCAACGCTGCTGGGCATCGCGGCGGCCTGATTCTCGATGGTGACCGGAGCAGGGGAGATCAATTCTTCAGCCTCAGGACAACAGGATTGCACGAGCAGGTAGGTTTCCAATCGCAAGTTGCCGGCGTGGAATCCTGGTGCGTCGGCAAGCGACTGGTCCTCAAGGAGCTTGCCGGCCTGACGATGAGAGGAAGAGAGAACGGCGAGGTACTTGGGGTACAGTCCTAGGCAAGGCTTGCCTACCGCACTGGGCAAATCACGCCTGCTTCCAGCTCCGCCGCAGCAGGTGCAGCTCATCCAGCACCGCCTGCTCCCGCCGCTGTTGGATCAAACGATAGTCGCGCCATTGCCTCTCGCGCAGCGACTCCAGCACTTCGCGCTGTTGCCGCGCTTGCCGGTAACGCCCCGCCTGCTCGGCGATCTCGTTTTTCAGCTTCCCCAGCCGTGCTCGCAGAACTTCTTTCTGGCGCTTGATGCCATCGATCTGCGCCGTCACCAGCTCAATTTCCACTGCCGGCACCGGCGCCTGCTCCAGGGCACGTTCCAGGGCGGTCAGCAAGTGAATACGCCTCTCACCCATTCGTTCGAGTTCCTGCCGCAACGTCAACCGGGCAGCCAGCAGCGACTGGAGGCGCTGTTGCTCGCGTTCTTCCAGACTTTGCCGGTAGCGCAACACCGCTTCGAGGGTAAAGTGAAAGGCCATGAGCGGCTAGCAGGGAATTGAGGTCAAGCGGGCAACGGTGTCGGCGAACGACACCTGCTCCTGCGGCCCTTGGCGCAGAAACGCCTGCAGCTCGGGAAGTACTGCGATAGCGCGGTCCAGCACCGGGTCGGACCCTTTGCTGTAGGCGCCGATGCGGATGAGGTCCTCGGAGCGGGCGTACGACGCAAGCAAGGACCGCAGCTGATGGCTGCGGCTGAGATGATCCGCCGCGGCGACGGCCGGCATCAGCCGGCTTAGGCTGTCGAGGATGGCGATGGGGGGATAGTGGCTTTCCGAAGCCAGCCGGCGGTCGAGCATGATATGCCCGTCCAGCAGCGAACGCAGAGCGTCTACCAGCGGGTCCTGCTGATCGTCGCCTTCCATCAGTACGGTGTAAAACGCGGTGATGCTGCCGGCGGCAAAGCGCCCTGCGCGCTCCACCAGGCGGGCCAACATGCTGAAAACCGAGGGAGTGTACGCCTTGGCCGTGGGAGGTTCGCCGGCCGCCAGCCCAATTTCGCGTTGCGCCATGGCAAAGCGGGTCAGCGAGTCGATGACCAGGAGAACGTTCTTACCTGCCTGCGAGAAGTATTCCGCAATGGTGGTGGCTGCCAGGGCAGCGCGAATGCGTAACAACGGCGATTGGTCGGAAGTAGAGACTACGACCACCGACCGCCGCCGCCCGTCTTCCCCTAGCGCCTCCAGAAACTCGCCTACCTCGCGCCCGCGTTCTCCCACCAGCGCCAGCACCGTCAGGTCGGCCGAGGTGCCGCGCGTCATCATCCCGATCAGCGTACTCTTGCCCACCCCGCTGCCGCCGAATATGCCCAGCCTCTGCCCCTGCCCGCAGGTCAGAAAACCGTCGATGGCGCGAATGCCGCAGCCCAGCGGCTGGCGAATGGGCAGCCGTTCCAGCGCCAGGGGCGCCGCGTCATCCAGCGGCCGGCGATCACTCCCCACGTACGGATGTTTCCCGTCCAGAGGACGGCCCGTGGCGTCAACCACACGCCCTAATAACTCTTCTCCCACTGCCAGCGAAGGCCGCGTGCCCAGCGCCAGAATGGGGTCTCCGTAACGAACCCCGCTGGGCTTCTCCAGCGGCATCGTCAGCACCGTCGTCCCGCGGAAGCCAACCACCTCCCCGGCGTAGATGTGCCCGGAAGAGTCGCGAATTTCCGAACACTCGCCCAGGCTGCAGGGCGGTCCCATCGATTCCACCAAGTTGCCCACCACCTGCGATACCTGTCCCCGCCAGCGGACCACGGGAGACGATTCCAGGGCGTGAAAGTAGGGGAGCAGGCTGCCGGCGCTCATGGCGCTTCCTCAACTTTGCCCCGCAACAGATCGAAGAAGCCGCCTTCGATCTCCTGCAGCTGGGTGTCGAGCGAGATCTCGGTCGAGCCGACCTCGGCCTGCAAAATACAGCGATGGGGCGCCAGACTGGTGTCCGGCTCGACCTCGATGACGTGTTCTTTGCCCAGGTGCTGCGAGCAAAACTCCGCCCAGGTGCGGGCCGACCCGGGCGAAGTGCGCAACACCAGCCGCGTTCCCGCCTGCATCTGGTCGAGGGCCACCCGCACCACTCCCGCCAGCAGCAGCGGATCCATCTGCGCCTCGCGGTGCAGGATCTTGCGCGCAATCGATAGCGCCAGCCGCACCGCTTCGCTCTCCACCCGGCGAAAGCATTCCGTGCGCTCGCGGGCAAAGTCGCTCACCGCCGCCACCACCGCCGCCCGCTCCTTTTCGATGGCCTGCGCTGCGGCCGAGGCGGCTTGCGCCTGACCTTCCTGAAAACCCTGCTTGCGCGCCGCCTCGACCCGCGCCGCCAGCTCCTGCTGCAAGGCCAGGTCGCGGGCCTTGTGTGCTTCCCCGGGACTGAGCCCCAACAGCTCCGGCGCGGCCAGGCCGGACCCCTGAATCGAGGGATAATGAAAGCTCTTGAACCTGGGTTGCGTGCCGCTCTCCCATCCTTGCTCAGACAATGTATTCGTCCCCCGTTTCCGGTTTGAGAATCATCTTGCCTTCCGCCTCCAGCTGACGCGCCACAGAGACAACCTCTTCCTTCGCCTTGTTGACCTCGCGCGAGCGTACCGGCCCCATCACCTCCATGTCTTCCTTCAACATCTCGGCGGCGCGCTGCGAAATGGCCTTCATCATGTAGTTGCGCATCTCCTCCGTCGAGCCCTTCAAGGCCAGGGTCAGCACCTTCTTGTCCACCCGGGCCATCAGCTCGCGGATGCCGGCCTCGGGCACCGTCAGCAGGTCGTCATAGGTGAACATCAGGTTGCGGATGTTCAGCGCCAGCTTGGCGTCGTCGGCTTCGATGGCGTCCAGCACCGACTTCATGGCTTCCGGCTCCAGCCCGTTCATCAGGTCGGCAGCGCTCTTGATCCCGGGAAAGATGCGGCGGCTTTGCTCCCCTAAAGACTGCAGCCGCTTGTGCAGGACTGAGGAAACCTTTTGCGCCATTTCGGCCGAGAAGTTGCGCAGCAGCGCCAGCCGCTTCACCGACTCCACCCGCACCGCTTCCGGCAGCCTCATCAGCAGCGCCGAGGCGGCCTTGGTATCCAGGTAGGCCAGAATGATGGCGACCGTCTGTGGCTGCTCGCCCTCCAGAAAACGGGCAAGTTCCCGGGGATTCGCCCTTTGCAGAGCGTCCATTTGATTGGCGGTCAAAATCTGAGCGCGGTTGACCTGCTCCAGCAGAGCTTTTGCCCCGTCGGCGCCGAAGGCCTTGACCAGCAGCGAGCGGGCGTAGTTCTCGCCGCCTTGGGAGAGGTATTCCTGCGCCAGGCTGAGCCGGTGATATTCTTCGAGCACATCAGCCGCCATCTCAGGCTCGACGCGGTTGAGTTCGCGGATCTCCTGCGTCAACCGTTGCAGCTGGGTCTGGCTCAGATGCCGGTAGACCGTGGCCGCAGCCTCCTCGCCCAGCAGCACCAGCAAGACCGCAGCTTTGCGCACGCCGTTCATCTCGGGTACGAAGGCGGCCCGGCTCATTCCACCCCGCCTTCCCGCAGCCAGTTCTCAACCAGTCTCGAGGCTCCCGCCGGCTCGGCTTTCACTTTTTCCACCAGATGGCTCTTCATCGCCGCCAATTTCTTCAGCGCCGGGTTGTCTCCCCCATCAGGAATTCCCAGGATCTTCTCCAGCGACTCGGACGTGTGCCCCGGAGAAGCATCCGGCTTCTGCGACTCTCCGCCGGCGATCAACCTAGGCGCCGCGGCGGCGCGCGCCGGCAGGGCCCGCAGCGCCGTCAGCACCTGCTGCTTCACCGGCCGCAGCACCAGCAGGTAGACGCTGCCGAACAGACAGGCGAGCGCCAGGTAGCGCAGCAGCCACGCCCAGTCGTGCAAGCTGCGTTGTATCTTTTCCAGCAGGGTAGGAGCGACGGGCGCGTCCTGCTGCATGCCCTGGAAGGAGATGTTTTCCACCGCCAGCACGTCGCCACGCTTGGGGTCGATTCCCAAGGCTGCGGCCGCCAGACCCTCGATCTGCTTCATCTCCTCGGGGGTGCGCTTGCGGCGGGTGGCAGTCCGCTGCTTTCCCTGTTGCTGGACCTGGAAGGCATCGTCCACCAGCAAGGCAGCGGAAATGCGCTTGATTCTTCCGGCAGGTTGAATGGTGTGGCGCACCAGCTTATTCACGCCGTAGGTGCCGCTCTCGGACTTGGAGCTTTCCATCTGGCTCTCCGGCTTGGCCGGCGCTTTCGCCTTGGCGTTGGGCAGGTTGCTGCTGGTGCCGGGAACCCCCCCCAGCGAGCTGCCGCCCAGCGTGTCCTCGCTTCGCGTCATACTGAGCGCGACCGCGCTGGCGGGATCGTAGGTCTCCTGCGTCTCCTCGCCGGAGCTGAGGTCGTACTCCACATGCACGCTGGCGCGAACCCCCTCGGCGCCCACCACCGGCTCCAGCGTTCCCACCACCCGCTTGGCCAGCTCCTGATCGATTTCTGCGGTTCCGCTGTCGCCATTCGCGCCGGCAAAGCGATTGAGCGGCAGGTCGGTATCGGCGTCGACCACCACCACGTTGTCCGGGCTCAGCCGGTCCACCGCCCCCGCCACCAGTTGACGTATGGCCATGTCTTCCTGTTGCGGCAGGCTGCCGCGGCGCAGCTTTACCATGACCGATGCCTTGGCCGCGCGGTCGCGCTCGCTGTACAGCGACTCCGACGGCATCACCAGATGCACCCGCACCGCCGAGACGTCACTCAGCGTGGACAGCGTACGTTCCAGCTCCGCTTCCAGCGCCCGCTGGTAGTTCACCTTCTCGTCGAAGTCGCTGCCCGCCCAGTTGGGCTTATCGAAAAGCTCAAACCCCAGGCGGCCGCTGCGAGGCATGGGCTGCGAGGCGATCTCCAGCCGGGCGCTGTCCAGCTTATCTGCCGGAACCAGGATGCTGGCCCCGTCCGGCGACTGCTGGAAGGGGATGTTCTTGGCCGAGAGCGTGGCGGCGATCTCCTGGGCGTCGCTGGGCGAAAGCCCGGAATACAGGGTCTTGTAATCGGGCTTGCCGATCAGTTGCACGAAAACGTAGAGCGTGGCTGCAACCAGCACCGCGCCGCCCACCAGCAGGGCGCGCTGCTTCATGGTCAGCCCGGCGAAGAAGCTCTTCGCCTGCTCGATCACCTGCGCCAATGAGAAGTTGCTGTCCACTGCGCTCTACACCTCAGAACTGCATTCCCGCGATCTGCTGATAGGCCTGCACCACTTTGTTGCGCACCTGCAACATGAGCTGGAATGACAGGTCCGCCTTTTCGACGGCGATCATGGCATCGTGTACGTTCGCGCCGCCGCCTTCGATCAGGCTGGCGACCTTGTAATGCGCGTCCATCCCGAAATTGTCGACCTGGCTTACCGCCTGCTTTAACGTGTCGCCGAAGCTGGCTTCGCCGGAAGAAGATGAGGCCGCGGCCGGCACGGGCGTGGGCGTCGCCTGCGGCAAATCTGCCGGCAAGATTCGTAGCCCCGGATTGGAGAAATCGATCGCCATGCCTGGCTCCTACGCCTTCACTTCAGAATCCCGAGCGACTGCTGAATCATCTGTTTCGCCGCGCCAATGGCGCTGGCATTCAGCTCGTAGGCGCGTTCGGCGCCCATCAGGTCTACCATTTCTTGCACCGGATTAACGTTGGGATACGCGACGTAACCATCGGTGTCGGCGTCCGGATTTCCCGGCTCATAGCGCCGCACCGGGGGCGTAGGATCCTCCGCCACGCCGGTCACCCGCACCCCGCCCGACGGTCGCGCCGCTTCGCCGCCCAGCGAGTTCGCCAGCAGCAAATGAAACTGCGAGGCGGGCTGGCTGCTGAAGGTCACCATGCGCCGCCGGTAGGGACCGCCCTCGGGAGTGCTTGTAGTCTCGGCATTGGCCAGGTTGCTGGTGGCCACTTCGGCCCTCAGCCGCTCGGCATTCAGCGCCGAGCCGCTGATCTGGAAAAGCGAGAACAGACTCATTGCCCACCCCCACCATTAATCGCCTGCTGCAGGCGGCTAAACTCATCGTGCAGGAGCGATGTTTCGGTCTGGAACTGCAACTGGTTTTCGGCCATCAGCAGGCTTTCGCGATCGATATTCACGTTGTTGCCGTCGGGCCGCTCGATCAGCCCCGGCACCTCGCGCACGAAGGGCGCGCCGGTCGCCTGCTGGTCCGCGTCCTCCGGCTGGCCCGGGTTCAAGGCGCGCTGCAACTCCTGGCCAAAGTTAAGGTCGCGGGTGTGATAGCCGGGGGTGTCGATATTGGCGATATTTTGGCTCACCAGGTTCTGCCGCTGGGCGGTCAAATCCATGGCTCGGCCAAGCAAGGAGAGCAGCGGGGTTTGGAGCATACTCATGGCAACCTCCGGGGCGGAAGCCCGTGTTCGCGAATCTTATTGCGCACGGTTCGCAGGCTGACCCCCAGCAACTCGGCCGCCTGGGTGCGATTGCCGGCGGTGGCGTCGAGGGTGATCTCCAGCAACGTCTTCTCAACCTCTCGCAAAGAAAGCCCCGGCCTCAGCCAGCCCGCCGGGCTGACCGCCGGTTGCTTCGAAATGAACGGCAGGGTGTTGGTCCTGATCTCATCGCCACCGCACAGCGCCACCGCGCGGCGCATGGTGTTGGCCAACTCGCGCACATTGCCCGGCCAATGGTATCGGCGCAGCGCCGCCCGGAACGACTGGCTCAGCGCCGGCGGAGCCGCCGGGGCGGAAAATTTGGCGGCAAAGTATTCTGCCAGCTCGATGACGTCGTCGCCTCGCTCACGCAGCGGAGGCAGGACCAGCGGAATCACATTCAACCGATAATAAAGATCTTCACGGAAGAGGCCCTCCCGCACCAGCGCCTCCAGCGCGCGATTGGTACTGGCGATCACGCGGACATCCACCCGCAAGGGCCGGGTATCGCCCAGGCGATAGAACTCCCGCTCCTGCAGTACCCGCAGCAGCTTGGGCTGCAGCACCAACGGCATCTCGCCGATCTCGTCCAGCAGCAGCGTGCCTCGCGAAGCCAGCGCAAACTTACCCGGATTTGTGCCCAGGGCGCCGGTAAAGGCGCCGCGCACGTGGCCAAACAACTCGCTCTCCAGAAGGCTTTCCGGCAGCGCCGCACAGTTGATGGCGATGAAAGGATGGCCGGCGCGCGGGCTCTCGTCGTGAATCAGGTGCGCTAAGAGCTCCTTGCCGGTGCCGCTTTCGGCTTGCAGCAGGATATCGGCTCCGCTGCGCGCCGCCTGACGGGCCTCTTCTAAGGCGGCCAGTAAGCAAGGCGAGCTGCCCAGGATGGGATCGCGCCCGTCGTTGCCGGTGCGCTCTTGGGGTAGGCCAATGGCTGGCGTGAGCGGGTGCGGGTTGCGAACGTATTGTGTACTGGGCAACATCTGCCTACCTGCTATTGCACGACGGCTGCCGATTGCCCCCGCCGCAGATTAGCTTTGCTTCATGCGAGGTGGCTGGCTGCAGGGGACAGTGGGCTGCTGCCGCCGGAAAGTCCCAGATGTTCGGGAAGGATCGGCCCACCCTCGGCGAGAATCGAAGCCCGTTCCATGACGTGTTGCAGTTCGCGCACATTGCCCGGCCAGGAGTGCTTTTCCAGCATGCGGAGCGACTCGGGCGTCAAGATCTGCTCGTCGTCGCCCAATTGGAACTGGCGCAGAAATTGCCGGGCCAGGGCTTCCACATCCGTCCGTCGCTCGGCCAGCGAAGGCAGTTCAATAGGGAACACCGAAAGCCGGTAATACAGGTCCTCGCGAAACTGTTTTTTCTGGCTCAGATCGGCGAGGTTGGCGTTGGTGGCCGCGATCACTCGCACATCCACGCGAAAGACATCGGAGCTGCCCAGCCGCTGCACCTCACCCTGGTCGAGAAAGCGCAGCAGCTTGGACTGAATGCCCACCGGCATTTCGCCGATCTCGTCCAGAAACAGTGTGCCTCCGTGGGCGCTGTGAATCCGCCCCAGGCGGGATTGCACGGCTCCCGTAAAGGCGCCGCGCACGTAGCCGAAGAGCTCGGATTCCAGAAGCGCTTCCGGTATGGCGGCGCAATTAATTACCACAAATGGCTTGGTGGCGCGAGGACTTAATTGATGCACGGCGCTGGCAACCACTTCCTTGCCCGTTCCAGTGGCTCCGGTGATAAGCACCGGCGTGGTGCGCGGCGCCACCAGGCGGGCCATGCGATAGACCACCGCCATCGATGAGGCCTGGCCGACCATCCCCGGCAACGGTTCCACAACGGCGGGTGGCGCGGCCGCCTTCGATGAGGGAGCCGCGGGCGCTTGCCAGCGATCGATCGTCTCGAACAGATGACAGGCGCTGGCGCTGCGCCATTCGGAGGGAAGCGCGGGACGCCCGGTTTCGTCCAGCAGCAGGACGTCGATACCGGGAAAGCGCCGGTGAATGATCTGCAGCAGCTCCTCCGCGTCCAGATCCGGCAGCCGGCGGTCGAGCAGCAGCAGTTGGCACTCGCTGTTCTCCAGCTTGCCCAAGGCGTCGGCCCCGCCCAGCGCCTCCGCCGCGGCGATGCGCGAGAGCATCAGGCTTTCCAGAATTTTCTTGCGTAGCCCGGGATTCGAGCTGGCCACGATAACGGCAGGATCAGAGGTATCAAAGGATTGCATTGGGGTAGTCATACCCACCCTTGTACCCTGCAATCCTTGGAAGCAGATTGGTGGCTGATTAAACTTTTCTCAAAAATTGAAGGATTTGCTGGAAGCGGACGAGACCGGCGCCGTTGCGTGGAAATCCGCAGCCTGCGTTCAAGCTCCTAGCAACGTCGCTTCCCAGATGCTGTACTCCGCTGCGGCCGACAGCGAGGCAAATTCGCCGCCGGCCGCGCGAAAGCTGCGCCGCGCCATTTCAATCTCGCAGGAATAAGCCGCGCCGTCGCCCGACGGCGCAAGTGGAAGGCAGCTTGCCGTCTCGATTCGGATCTTCGCCTGTCGCCCTTCACCCAAACCACCACAAATGGAAAGCATCGCTCCCTCCGGCAAATAGCGGAAGAGATATTCCAGAAAGTAGAACAGAGCTCGCAGCAGCCTGACCCTGTTTCCGTGAACCATGATGGGTCCCGCGTCGGCCTCCAATTCGAGGCGCTTCCCCTCGGACTCAAACAGCGGCAGCATCTCCTCTTGCAATTCGCGAAGCATCTCCGTTAGCTCGACCGGCTGGGAAAGGTCGCCCGGGTCGCTGGCGTCGCTGAGCGCCCGCAACAGCAGCAGCCGCTGGCGCAGACGCTCAGCGTCTTCTAAGGCAGATTGGACGCTGGCGCGCAGTTCATCGAGCGTATGGTCGCGCCGCAGGGCCAGGTCCAGCGAGCAGTGCAGCGCGGTCAGCGGCTGGCTGAGGCTGTGAAATATTTCCGAGAGGAAGGACCGACGAAGGTCAAGGTCTTGTTCCGCCGCTTCCTCATCGGCGTTCACGCCAATGCCTCGGCGTGGCAACTCAACTCGTATCCCACGCCGCGCACGGTGTGGATGAGAGGCAGATGGTGCTCGCTGTCGACTTTCTTCCGGAGGTAGTTGATGTAAACGTCGACGATGTTGGTGCTGGTGTCGAACGACAGGTTCCACACATGCTCGACGATCATGGCGCGGGTAACGCGCCGGCCGGTGTTGCGCATGAGGTATTCCAGCAGAGCAAATTCCTTGGAGGTCAGCTCGATGCGCCTGCCCCCGCGCTCCACCTTGCGTTCCGTGCGGTCCAGTTCCAGATCGGCGACCCGTAGCACAGTCTCGACCGCTCTCGGGCCTCGCCGCAGCAGGGCTCGCACGCGGGCTGAGAGCTCGGTGAAAGAAAACGGCTTGACCAGGCAGTCGTCGGCGCCGGTGTCGAGCGACTGCACGCGGTCTTCGATGCGGCTGCGCGCGGTCAAAACCAGCACGGGCAGGGAAGGCTTCTTGGGACGAATGGCGTTCAGCACACTGATGCCGTCCAGCTTGGGCAGGTTGAGGTCGAGGACAACCAGATCGTAGTCGTTGTCCAACATCATCTGCCGCGCCTGTTCGCCGTCGCCGGCAACATCGACCGCGTAGTATTCAGCTTCCAGACCCTTGCGAACGAAGCTGGCCAGGGGGGTGTCATCTTCAACCAAGAGAATGCGCATGATGGTAACTATCCTGTGGTTACCTTGATTGTTGGCCGGAACCGGGGGGTTCGTCAATGACACTTTGGAGCAAATGGGTATCTTTATCCCAAATTGGGAGAGTCCCGTGATCGCGCGCCCGGGCTTTTTGACAGTTGCTCAATTCAAGGAGGTCCGTCGGCTGACTTCCATGAGCTATCCTTTGAATGCAGAGGAAGGCAATCATGCTCGAGATCAAATCAGTCCGCATGGAATTCCCGTCCGAAGCCAACATCATCGTTGGTCAATCGCATTTCATTAAAACGGTGGAAGATTTGTATGAAGCAGTGGCAACGACGGTGCCACAGGCGAGGTTTGGCCTGGCTTTTAATGAAAGCTCAGGGGCATGTTTGACGCGTTCCGACGGCAACGACCCGGCGCTGCGCGATGTCGCGGTCCGCAACGCGCAGGCGCTGGGGTGCGGACACACCTTCGTTCTCGTGCTGGCCAACGCTTATCCCATTAATGTTCTGAACGCCATCCGCAACGTGCCCGAGATGTGCTCCATCTTTTGCGCCACCGCCAATCCCGTGGAAATCATCGTGGCGCAGTCGGAGCAAGGCCGGGGAGTGCTCGGCGTAATCGACGGCTCATCGCCCAAGGGCGTTGAAGGGCCGGAGGAGGTCGCCTGGCGCCATGACTTGTTGCGCAAGATTGGGTATAAGAGGTGAAGCTGAGCTCTGACTCTTAAGAGCTAAGAGCTAATTGCTAATCGCTCAGTACTCAATCCCCCGCTGCGCCTCAACGCCTTTCTCGTAGGCGTGCTTGACCTGCCGCATCTCTGTAACCGTGTCGGCGATTTCGATGATAGCGGGATGCGCATTGCGGCCAGTCAGGATGACGTGTACCATCGCCGGCTTCTTCTTCAGGCTCTCGGCCACCTTCTGCGGGTCGAGCATCTTGTAGCTGATGGCGTAGTTGACCTCGTCGAGGATGATGAGGTCCCATTGCCCCGACAGAATTTCCTTCTCCGCTTCGGCCCAGGCTTCTTCCACCAGGCGAATGTCCTCGGGATCGGTTTCCGCCCCGCCTACTTTTACGAAGCCGCGGCCCATCTGCTTCATAACGAAGTTGTCGCCGAACGCCTTGACGGCATCGAGCTCGCCATAATGCCACGAGCCTTTCAGGAATTGCAGCATCAACACCTTCATGCCGTTGCCGACTGCGCGCAACGCCGTGCCCATGGCAGCCGTAGTCTTGCCCTTGCCGGAGCCGGTGTTCACCATGATCAATCCTCGACGGACATCCGCCATGTGCAATCCTCCTTTGACGCTTAATCGTAGCTTTGCAGCACGAGTTGCGGTTTACTCACCCGCGCGCCGTCTGCGCCTCGGGTGCCAGCTGCGCCACCTTGTTCGCCGCCTCCCTGCCGGAGCGAACGCAGTCGGGCACGCCGATGCCGTGGTAGGCATTACCGGCAAGCGCCAGCCCGGGAATCTCAGCCACGCGCTTCTCGATGGCCGCGACTCGCGCGAGGTGTCCCGGCTCGTACTGGGCCATCGCCTCTCGCCAGCGGTAAAGGCGAGTGAAGATGGGACGCGCGTTTACCTTCACGATGTCACGCAGTTCCCCCCGCACGATTTGCAGTATCTCTTCGTCGCTGAGCGCGAGCACTGCCTCGTCCCGTGCGCCACCTAGAAAACAACGCAGTATGCCTTTATCCTGCGGCGCGCGGTGGGGAAATTTATTGTGTACAAACGTGCAAGCCAGCATGCGCTTGCCTTCGCTGCGCGGCACCAGAAACCCGAATCCGTGCGGCAGTTTCGCCAGTTGCTGCTTGTAGTAGCCCAGCGTGACCGTCATCGACGAGCTGTAGGTAATCTCCAGAAGGTCATGCGCCAGATCGCGATCAACACTGTCCAGCAGCTCGCCTGCCACATGCGCCGGCGTGGCGACAATCACCGCATCGTAGCGCTCATCGTCATTCATCTCCAGGGAAACTCGCCAGCCGCCATTCTCGGGATAGACTCTGCGGACGTGGTGCCGCAGCCGAATCGCCGCCGGATCGAACCGCGCCACCATCGCGTCCACCATCTCCTGCATGCCGTCTTTCAGCGAGGTGAACAGCGGGCGGGGCGGCTGCTTCTTGGCAAGTTCCGCCATTTTCTTGTGCGCCGCCACCATCGCCCGGCTCAGGCTGCCGTATTTCTCTTCCATCTCAACAAAGCGAGGCAGCACCGCACGTGCGCTGAGCCGTCCGGCATCACCGCCATAGACGCCGGAGAGCAATGGGTCCGCCAGTCGATCGACCACCTCGGGACCAAAGTGGCGCTCCACCAACTGCGCCACCGTCTCATCTTCTTGCATGGGGCGGGGTGGATGAAGCAGCTCACGCGCCATGCGAACCTTGGTATCCCAGGAAAACAAGGGAGAGAGCGCCGTCGGCAGCAGGCGCGTGGGCACCATAAACATGAGCCCATCGGGCATGGCAACCAATCGGCCATGTACCACAATGTAGGTCTTCCGCTGGGAATCATTGGACCCAATAAGTTGATCCGCAATGCCGAGCTCCTGGCAGAGCGTGATCGCCCAGGGCTTTTCCGTGAGGAAGGAATCGGGGCCGGCTTCCACCAGGCAGCCTTCAACCTGCTCGGACGCCATGCATCCGCCCAACCGCTGGCCGCTTTCGAAGAGCGCGTACTCCAGCTCGGCGCCGCCGGCGCGGGCCTTCGCCAGATAGAAGGCGGCGCTCAATCCGGAAATGCCTCCGCCGATGATTGCAATCCGCTTCATGAAGAAAGCAATTAGCCATTAGCAACTAGCGATTAGCCAGATCGCTAGTGTCCCGTAACAGTGGTTCGCAGCATAAGTCCGCGGTGCTTTGAAGGGCAGCTTCAGCCGCGCCGTTCCAGGGGCCTATAAGATCAGGGCTTTAGCCCCTGAGGGACTTCACCGCGACTTAATCAGAATTTCTCCAGGTTTTGCCGGCACCCCAAACCCTCCAGCGCCGCAAATCGCGCTCGCGCCAGGTCCGCCACCGCGTGCACGAACAGCGGCGACTCATTCAAGGATTCCGCCCGATACAGCTTCATCCCGCGCTCTTCCGCAAACCAGCGAAACAAAATGTCCACATCAAAGAGAATTTCCACATGATCGCAGACAAAGCCGATGGGCTGCACAAACACACCGTTGTGACCCATGTCGCACAGCTTCGTGATCGTGTCCTCCACTGTGGGACCCAGCCACTCGCCGCCTGACATTCCCTGGCTTTGAAATGCGAAATGCCACGTGCCGATCTCCGGCGCCTGCGCCGCGACCAAGGCCGCCGTCTCCCGCGTCTGCGCTTCATACGGATCGCCGTCTGCGATGGTGCGCTGCGGCACGCTGTGCGCGGTAAATAAAACCGGCAAAGGCGAGCCGTGCTGCGCACAAGCGTTTCGCCAGCCGGTCCGCAGCCGGTCCGCGAACGCCTCGATCAGCAGCGGACGATCATGCCATTCTTCGACGAAATCAATGCTGAACGGCGCGCCTGCTCCGAACAGCACCTGCTTGTAGAGTCCCACGCTGGTGCGGGAATTGTGCGGCGCCAGGCAAATCGCCACCGCCTGCTCGACGCCGTCAGTAGTCATCTGCCGCAAGGTGTCCGCAATGTAGGGATGCCAGTTCCTCATGCCGACGTACGCCGGGATTGCAAGCTCGCGGGCCACGCCGTCGGCTTGCGCGCGCGTAATCCTGGTCAACGGCGAGCTGCCAATCAGCGAATAGCGATGCTCCACCTCACGTACCACAGCGTCAGACATGGGCCGCCCGCGGGAAATGTTCCGCAGAAATTCCGGAACGTCTTCCACCCGGTCCGGACTGCCGTGAGCGATCAGCAACACCGCCTGCTTGCTCATAACGTCCTCGTCTGCGCTGCCGCCGTCGCCGTAAACTCGTGCACAAAGTGCGCCAGGTCCCTGACGCTGTCCACCGGAGTTTCCGGCAGTATGCCGTGTCCAAGATTAAAGATATGCCCCGCTCGCCCGCCCGCCTGACGCAGGATATATGCCGCCCGCTGCTTCAGCTCGCGCCAGGGAGCGAACAGCAGCGCCGGATCCAGATTACCTTGCACCGCATGATTATGTCCCACCGTGTGCCATCCCTCATCGAGCGGAATACGCCAGTCCAGCCCGATCACCTCCGCCCCCGTCTCCGACATCGACGGCAGCAAGGTTGCGGTGTCGGTGCCGAAATAGATTACCGGGGCTTGGGTCTGCTGCTGTATCCGCTGAATGAGCTGACTGGTCGGCACCAGGACGTAGCGGCGATAGTCCTCCACACTCAAGCAGCCTACCCAGCTATCGAAGACCTGGATCGCATCGGCGCCCGCCCGCACCTGCTCGACCGCATATTGCGCCAGCACCTCAACCAGCTTGCTGGCCAGCTCCTCCCACACCTCCGGCGAGTTGTACATGAGCTTCTTTACTTCCAGGTAGCGCCGCGAACCGCCGCCCTCCACCATATAGCTGGCCAGGGTGAAGGGCGCGCCGCAAAATCCAATCACCGGTAGCCGCTCGCCGAAATGTTTCGCAACCAGCGCCACCGCCTCGGCCACATAACCCAGCTCGCCGGCGCGATCAGTGCGGAGAGCCCTCACCTCTTCGGCGGTGCGCACCGGTCTGTCGATGACCGGCCCTTCGCTGGACGAGAAGTGAAACGGCAGCCCCATCACTTCCAGCGGCAGCAGCAGATCGGCAAAGATGATGGCCGCGTCAACCTTAAGAAACTCGGCTGCGGTAATGGTGACCTCAGCGGCCAGTTCCGGCTTGCTACAGATTTCCACCAGCGAGTGGTGCTTGCGCACCTCGCGGTATTGCTGCATGTAGCGGCCAGCCTGGCGCATGAACCACACCGGCGTGGCCTCTACCGGAAGCCGCCGGCAGGCGCGTATGAAGAGAGAGTCGCATGCTGACATAAGAAATTATCCTAGCACCCAAAGTCACCCGGCCGCGTGATAACGCTCACCAGCGGGGCCGCTGTCGTTTGCTGTGAGCCTCATCACCGACTGCAGGCCGCCGTTTCCCTATGCTTCCTGCAGATGTCCGATTCCCCCAGTCCGGTGAATCCCTGGATTGTGACCGCCGCCGTCATGCTGGCCACCTTCATGGAGGTCCTCGACACTACGGTGGTCAACGTCTCCGTCCCGCACATGGCGGGCAACCTGGGCGCAACCGTCGACGAAGGCACCTGGGTCGTCACCTCGTACCTGGTCTCCAACGCCATCATCCTGCCCATGGCCGGCTGGCTGGCCGCGCGTTTTGGACGCCGGCGCATGTTGATGATCTGCGTTTCCGGCTTCACCATTGCCTCGATGCTCTGTGGCATGGCCACCAGCCTCCAGGGGCTGATCTTCTTCCGTGTGCTGCAGGGACTCAGCGGCGGCGGCTTGCAACCGCTCTCGCAGGCTGTATTGCTGGAGACCTTCCCCCCCAAGAAGCACGGTACCGCGATGGCCGCCTTCGGCTTCGGTATCATCTTCGCGCCCATCCTGGGGCCCACGCTCGGCGGCTGGATTACCGACAGCTACACCTGGCGCTGGATTTTCTACATCAACCTGCCGGTCGGCATTCTCTCGTTGCTGATGATCAGCCAGTTTGTCGTCGATCCGCACTATCTGCGCAAGCGCCTCAGCGATAGCGTTGACCTGTGCGGCATCGGCTTTCTCGCCCTCGGCTTCGGCATGTTGCAAATGGTCCTCGACCAGGGCCAGAGCAAAGACTGGTTCGGCAGCAACCAGATTCGCCTGTGGGCGGCGCTATGTGTGATCGGGCTGGTGGGAATGCTGATTCGCGAGCTCACGGCGAAACACCCCATCGTCGATCTGCGCGTGCTCAAGGACCGCACCTTCAGCGCGGGCACATTCCTCATGACGATGCTGGGCTTTGTGCTTTACGCCTCGCTTATGCTGCTGCCCATCTATTTGCAGACGCTGCTCAACTATCCCGCATACCAATCCGGGCTGGCGCTCTCGCCGCGCGGCATCGGCGCGCTAGTCATGACGCCCATTAGCGGCCACCTCACCAACCGCCTGGACCCGCGCAAGCTGCTGTTCATCGGCATCGCCACCGGCGGCTTCACCATGTTCCAGTTCTCGCACCTCAACCTCAACGCCGGTTACTGGGACATCTTCTGGCCGCAGATCATCCAGGGCGCGGCTATGGCGTTTCTGTTTGTTCCCCTCATGGCCAGCAGCATGTCGGGAATCTCGAAAGAGAAGATGGGCAACGCCACCAGCATCTACAACCTGATGCGCAATATCGGCGGCAGCTTCGGGATCGCCGCCATGACCACCTTGCTGGCGCGCCGCCAACAGGTGCATCAGAACCAGCTCATCAGCCACATCACGCCCATGGACCTTCGCACCCAGAACATGTTGGCAGGGCTGCAGGCATTCTTCCGCCAGCATCAGCCGCTCAGCGCCTACGATGCCGCGCACAAGTCCTGGGCAGCCATCTATCTGATGGTGCAGCAGCAGGCGGCCATGCTGTCGTTTGTGGAAGCGTTCTGGATTATGGGCGTGATCTTTTGGTCGATGGCTCCGCTGCTGCTGTTGCTGCGGAATGCGCGCGACCTACACCCGCACACGCCGTCGCGTCCGGGCGCCCCACCCGTCAAAGCAGCGAAAGTTGAAGAGCCCCAGCCTGAACTGGCAAGCGCTGCACTGGACTAACCAAGGCGCGACTTACAATCCTCACATGGACGCCGTGTCCACCATCAAGCAGGCGCCTTACCGCGGACGGCTTGCGCCTTCGCCCACCGGGCTGCTGCACATCGGCCATGCCTGCACCTTCTGGACTGCGTACCAGCGTGCTCTTGTCCATCGCGGCACGCTAGTCCTTCGCAATGAGGACCTCGATCCGCAACGCTCCAAAGCAGAATTCGCCCGCGCCATGATTGAAGACCTTCGCTGGCTCGGCGTCCACTGGCACGAAGGCCCCGATATCGGCGGTCCTTTCGCGCCGTACGATCAGAGCCGCCGGCGCGAACTCTATCTCGATGCCTGGCGCAAGCTGCGCGATGGCGGATTGATCTACCCCTGCACCTGTTCGCGCAAAGACCTGGCGACTTCGGCCGCTGCCCCCAACGAAGGCGATGATGAGCCGCTCTATTCCGGCCGTTGCCGCGAAAAGCTTCACGAAGCTATCCGCTACCAAGAACCGCGCGGCGTGAACTGGCGATTTCTTGTTCCCGACGGCGAAACCATCTCCTTCAACGATCTCCGCCAGGGCGCGCAGCGTTTTGTCGCCGGCAGGGACTTTGGCGACTTCGTCCTCTGGCGGCGGGACGACGTACCGGCCTATCAACTCGCGGTGGTCGCCGATGACGCTGCGATGCAGGTTACCGAGGTCGTTCGCGGCGCAGACCTGCTCAAATCCACCGTCCGGCAACTGCTGCTGATTCGCGCCCTGGAGCTGCCGGTTCCGGCCTACTATCATTGCGATCTGCTGCGCGACGATGGTGGGAAACGCTTGGCGAAGCGCCACGACGCGCTGAGTCTTCGGACGCTTCGCCAGCAAGGCCACACGCCGCAAGACGTGCTGGAGTTGTGCCCATGCAAGTAGACCAATTGCGCTCGGGAAGGGGACAAGTGTATCGTCGCCCATGGTAAGGAGAACGCTGCCATGCGGGTGAATTGGATTGCAGTACTGGTAGCCGGAGTTCTGGACTGGCTCCTTGGGGGCGTCTGGTTCACGGTATTTGCCAATCAGTGGAGGGCCGGCCTGGGTATGTCGCCGGAAGAGATCCAAAGCTATTCGGCGCATCCTAACTTCTGGACTTATCTGATTGGTTTGCTGTGCAGCCTTGTGATGGCGTTTGCCATTGCTCGCTTGCTTGCCGGCTCGGTTACTCACAATCTCTTTCGCGGTATCACCGTTGGTATACTGGTTGGCTTCGTGGCCGCTCTGGCTATGGTCACGGAGTTGTTATTTGAGATTCGCGCCCACTCGTTCATCCTAATTGCTGCAGCTTATCCACTGCTGGGTTGCATCCTGATGGGCGTTGTCCTTGGAATTTGGAAGCCAAAGCAAAACACAACATAGAAGCAAAGGCTCCGCTATGACAGTAAAAATTGAGAGCAAGACGATTCATGGTTACTTGGAAGCTCTTGGCGGTTTGAACAAGCTTCCCGCCAACGATGGAGAGCGCTCCATCGAATTGTTCCGTCACGGCACGCTTACCGTTAAGCTGTACGCACCGCGCGGCAGCGATCCCCAGACCCCGCATTCACAGGACGAAATTTATGTCATCGTCAGCGGCACCGGCCGCTTCCGCCGAGGCGCCGAGGAGACGTCATTCGGGCCTGGCGACGTGCTCTTCGTCCCTGCCGGCGAAGAACACCGCTTCCTTCAGTTCACCGACGACTTCGCCACCTGGGCCTTCTTTTATGGGCCAGAGGGCGGCGAGGCCCAGGTCATCGAGTAAAGTTGTCGGTTGCCGGTTGTCAGTTGTTCCGTTTGTCTATTAATGCTGGCACTGACAACTGACTTCGGGCAGGAGATTCCGAGCGCTGGAAGGACGACAAGAAAGACCAGAAAGAGAAGAGCGGTCAACCGACAACTGACAATCGACAACTGAATCCGGACAGGAGGCGTCCGCATGTCGAAGGACGACAGGAAGGACAACAAAAAAGACCCCAAAAGCAACGGCCAGCAGGCGGCAACCGTCGATCCCTGGCCAGCCGCAGCCATCCAGTTTGAGGGCAAATACAGCGACGGTCATCCCTTCGATAGCGTGCAGTATCTGGAGGCCAAGCTTATCCTCAAGCCCGACCGTTTTGTCTCGGTGGAGAGCTTTCGTGATTTCGGCAAGCTGGTACAGCGCACCGCCAAGGACCAGAAGGTGGACTTTGTCACCGATCCCAAGGTCGGACGCCGGCCGGACATCCGTGAGATTGTCTTCATGGATACCCCGGACTTCCGTCTCTACAACAACGCCTTTATCCTGCGGCGACGCACTACGTTCGTGGATGGCTTTCCCGTCGGGGATCCGGAAATCGTTTTTAAATTCCGTCATCCGAATGAAAAAGAGTCGGCCGAAGTCGATGTTCGGCCCAATATCGCCGGAAAGTATCAGATCAAGTTCAAGGCCGAGGCGCTGCCGCTGAAGGACCAGATCGGCGGCTTTCGCATTTTGTATTCGCACAATTGCCAGTTCGGCGTCAGCCAAATGCATGAAGGCGACCGCTTCGGCACCTGGACGCTGGCCAATGTCTTCCCGGCGCTGGCCAGCCTGAAGAAGTCAAAAGACGAGGAAGTCAAACTGGTCAATGAGGCCATTATTGAAGAGGTATTGCTGGAGCTGGGAGACCTCGACTTCGGCAAAGGCGTCCAGGGCCACTGCAATGTAGCTTTGTGGCGCACTCGCGGCGAGCACACGCCGCTGGTCGGGGAGTTCGCCTATCAGCTCAAGTTCAATCGCGCCGACGAGGTCCACGAGAAGCCGAAGAAGCTGTCGGAGCAATTCTTCATTACCCTGCAGCGGGATGTGCAGGACTGGATCTCGCTGGGAACCACCAAAACAGGCGCCGTCTACCGCATGAAGGGAAACGCTCCGCAAAGCCACGAGTGACCGCGTGCGACCGAACTTTCCCAGCTAATAAGCTGAGCAGGGGTTCACCCCGCATGGTCGATCTCGTATTCACCCTGCACTCCAAGTTGGCGTTTACTGTAGCTAACCGGGCACGTCTCGGGCAAGGACGTTGGAAAGCCAAACCGGACCGGGAAGCTGTACCGCTTGTACCCGGTCTGATTATGAAATGTAGAGAATGTCCCGGCTAGACAACAAAAACTCTGAATTGTAGTCTTACCAACCTTCTAAACGACAGTGACCTGCCTGGTTCTACTTCAGCAACGCTGCGATGTGCGGCGAACCCTGAGCCAGCCCTAGCGACCAGTTCGCCGCGTTGATGAAGAAGTTGGGGAAGAGGCCGATGCCGATTGTGCCGATCGCGGTGACGGTCAGCGCCAGCCGCATTGCCGGACGGAGGCGCACCGGTTCGGCTTCCACCGGCTGCCGCATCAACATGGCGTTGGCGATGCGCATGTAGTAGTAGAGGCCAACGACCGCGTAGAGCACGGCCAGCGATGCCAGCGCGTAATGGCCGGTCTGGATGAGACTGAGGAAGATGAAATACTTGCCCCAGAAGCCGGCCAGCGGCGGAATTCCCGCGAGCGACAGCAGGAACACCAGCATGAGGATGGCTTCGGTCGGAGCTTTGAAGTAGAGGCCGGCGATGTCGTCGATCTCGTCGCCGATGATGCTGCGGCGGCGCAACGAAGTAATCACCGCGAAGGCGCCGAGATTCATGAAGGTATAAACCAGCAGATAAACCAGAATGCCCATGATGCCGGTGGAGTTCGTCTGGCCGTCGCTGGCGACCAGGCCCAGCAGCATGTACCCGACGTGCGCGATGGAGGAATACGCGAGCAGCCGCTTGGTATTGGTTTGGGTAATCGCGGCCAGGTTGCCGCCGGTCATGGTGGCGATGGCGACGAAGATCAGCAGCGGCACGTACATCGAGCGCAGCGGATAGAGCCCGAATAAAAAGATGCGCAGCAACATCGCCCAGCCCGCGGCTTTCACCGCGACCGACATGAAGCCGGTGACGCTGGTGGGCGCGCCTTCGTAAGCGTCGGGCGCCCATTGATGAAACGGTACGGCGGCGATCTTGAAGAGCAGGCCGGTGGTTGTCGCCAACAGAGCGAAGATCACGATTGGATCGTTGGGGCGAGTGGCGACGATCTGCTGCAGACCCTGTGCGATCTTGCCCAGGTTGGTGCTGCCGGTGAGGCCGTAAAACAGCGATAAGCCGTAGGCGAAAATTCCCGAGGAGAATGCTCCCAACAGCAGATACTTCAGCGCGGCTTCGTTGGAGCGGCGGTCGCGGCGGAGGAAGCCCACGAGCACGTAGGTAGAGATGGCCATCAGCTCCAGGCCGATGAAGATGAGGACGATGTCGTAGCCGGCGGCCATCGACATCATGCCTACGACGGAGAACAAGATCAGCGCGTAGAATTCGCCGTGGTTTTCCTGTTCAACTTCCAGGTAGTGCATCGACATGAGCACGGCAATTGCCGCCCCGGCAAGGAACAGGTAGAAGAAATAGATGGAGAAAGGATCGACCAGCAGCGATCCCATGAAGCCGATATCGACGAAGCCGAGGCCCCGCTGTTGGGCGACGTGATAGGCCCAGTGCAGCTTGCCGGTGGCGGCCGCAGAAAACGCCAGCCCAATCAGCGCGATCACGGCATTGGCGCGCTTCCATCGCGCGGGCAGGAACAAATCGATCAGCAGGATGCCGAGGGCGAACAGCGCCAGCAGCAGCATGGGCAGCGCGAGCAGGTAGTCGGTCCTCGAGAAATATTGGGTGAGGTAGTTGGTCACAGGTTCCTCACTTGTGTACAGCGAGCGCCGCGTTGGCGGTCGCCGCGTTGGTTTGTGCCGCCGGACTGAAGCCCGGCTCGGATTTCAAAATGGGGGCGCTGGACGCGACCCTGAAGGGTCGCTCTACCGAGGCTTCCGGTTGCGAGGCAGACCTGGCTGCGCGCCCCACCTGCTTTTGCCTCGCCGACTGGTTCGCTGCGGACGAACAGCAGGTCCCTCCACTCGGGCTGACGCCCTGGGTCGGGATGACACGGTTGTTAATTTGCCGTGAGCTGGTCGGGCTGACGCCCTCGGTCGGGATGACACGGCGGTTGCTTTGGAGTGAGCTCACAGCAGCCGGCTGCGCCTGCGGCGTGCTCGCGGGCTTGGTTGCCTCAACCGGCTTATTCGTATTCAGCCCCGGGTAATCCGGACGAACCGTTGCCACCAGGTTGTTCACCGGCGTCGACAGGATCTCGAAGAACGGCTTGGGGTAGAGGCCAATCCAAAACGCCACGATCAGCAGCGGAACAAAGGTGGCAATCTCGCGGCCGGAGAGATCCAGCAGCTTCTCGTTCTTGGGATTCGTCACCTTGCCGAAAAAGACGCGCTGATAGAGCCACAGCAGGTACGCCGCAGCCAGGATCACCCCAGGCACGGCCCACGCCGCCCACACTTTGTTCTCCATGAACGTGCCTTGCAGGATGGTGAACTCGCCGACAAAGCCGTTCAGCAGCGGCAGGCCCATCGACGACATAAACATGATGAGCGTAATCGTGGCATACACCGGCATCACATTGGAGATGCCGCCGTATTCGGCGATCTCGCGTGTGTGCCGCCGCTCGTACAAAATGCCGACAATCAAGAACAGTGCCCCGGTGGAGATGCCGTGGTTGATCTGCTGCAGCACCGAGCCGCTGAGGCCCAGCGGGCTGAGCGCGAAAATGCCCAGGGTGCAGAATCCCAGGTGGCTGACCGACGAATACGCCACCAGCTTCTTCATGTCCTTCTGCATCAGCGAGACCAGGGCGCCGTAGATGATGGCGATCAGCGACAGCGTGATCATGAACTGCCGCACCCACGGGGTCATGGCGACTGCCGGGAAGAAGGGCAGCGAGAAACGGATCAGACCGTACGTCCCCATCTTCAGCAGAACGCCGGCCAGAATGACCGAGCCTGCGGTGGGCGCCTCGACGTGCGCGTCCGGCAGCCAGGTGTGGAAGGGGAACATCGGCACTTTGATCGCGAAGCCGAGGAAGAAGGCGAAGAACAGCCAGATGGCCGCGGTGCCGCCGATCCTTGGCGCCGTGGCGTAGAGATCGGGCAGGAAGAAGGTGTACACGCCGGTCAGGGTGTGGTGATGGAAGTAGAGGAACAGAATGGCCAGCAGCATCAACACCGAGCCGAACAGGGTGTACAGGAAAAACTTGATTGCCGCATAAAGCTTGCGCGGGCCGCCCCAGATGCCGATCAGCAGATACATCGGCACCAGCATCGCCTCCCAGAAGACGAAGAACAGGAACATGTCGTTGGCCATGAAGACGCCCAACATGCCGGTCTGCAGCACCAGGAACCAGATGTAGTACTCTTTCACGCGCTCCTGGATGGCATTCCACGATGACAGAATGGAGATGGCCCCGAGCAGCGTAGTGAGCATGATCAGCAGGAAGGAAATGCCGTCGATGCCGATCACATAGCCTGCGCCGATCGATGGTATCCAGTTGTTTGGTGTGCCTTCGACGAACTGGAAGCCGGCGCGGTCCTTCAGTGCCCAGAACCACGGAATCAGCGGCAGCGAGACGGCGAAACCGGCCATGCCGAAGATGTTCGCAATCCAGCGGATGGCGTTCTTGTTTTCCTTGGGCACCAGCAGCAGGAGGACGACCCCCACCAGCGGCGTGAATAAGACGATGCTTAAGATGTGGTTATACATTTTTAAAACCAGCAATTAGCAATTAACAATTAGCAAAAACCAAAACCGTAGAACGAGCCTTCAGGCTCGCGTCCCTGTCGCCTTTATCATTTTCCAGGGGCCTTAGCCCCGAACTCTCAATCTCGGAAGGATCAGTAGAGCGAGTCTTTAGGCTCGTATGCCCATCCCGCATATTTCCTTCCAGGGGATCTAGCGCCGAACCCTCGATTTCGGAAGGATCACTAGAGCGAACCTTTAGGTTCGCGTCCCGGTCACCCGGTCTACCGATTCTTCCTCCGCCTCAATCCGCACTCGCGCTGGCGGCTATGCCCTTTATTTCCGAAGTGAGCGGCTCGGGCCGGCGATTCGCAGCCGCAACTCCTGCAAAGACTAAGACCGCAAGGCCGGCTACAGCGCTCAGAGCGGAGATGAACCAATGCACACCCATCCATTGCCACACGTATTCCGGCACGATGTAATAGGCGGTCAGGCCAACCAATCCGCCGACCATGACCAGCGCGTACCACTGCACCAATCCCCATTGCACCAGGCGCATGGGATAGGACGACAAGCGGGTCACGATGGCGACGCCGTTGACGAACAGACCGTCAATGATCCACTTGTCCCAAAGCGCGGACAAAGTGCCGGTGGTGCGCGTGGTCCAACCCGCGCCGTTGACCGTACCGTCGATCACATCGGCGTCGAACTTCCACAGGGCGTCCCCGAGGCCCATAGCGCCCAGGCGCACTTGGCCGACCTTGGCGCGGCCAGTAACTAGCCGGTCGTAGACCTCGTCCACATACCACTTGCGGAAGAGCGTCTTGTAAAGCGCCGGCGAAACTTCGTTGATCGGCTCTTTGTATCCTTTGTCGGCCTTCTCGTAGGCACGCTTGGCCAGCAACCAGCCCAGGGCCGCTGCGCCGATCGATAAGGACATCAGCACATATTCGACCGGGGTGGTGTGCTCCTCCTGCTTTTCTCCGGCCGCGACTTGCGCCTCAGCCCCGCCTTGCTGCAGAACCACTGTTTCCTTGGCGAAGACCGGCTCGAGAAATTTGCCGAAACGGTCCGATCCGCCGAGGCTGTGCGGCAATCCCAGATAGCCGGCGCCAATCGAGCAGATCGCCAGGATGATCAGCGGCACCGTCATCGACTTGGGCGATTCGTGGATGTGATGCTCGGCTTCATGGCTCATGCGCGGCTTGCCGCCGAAGGTCAAATACATCAGCCGGAACATGTAGAACGAGGTCAGCAGCGCGGTGAAGAACCCGATGTACCACAAATAGCGGAACGCGCCGCCTTCGCGCGACCAGGTTTCCCACAGAATGGCATCCTTCGAAAAGAAGCCGGCGAAGCCCGGGATACCCGCGATGGCGAGTGTCGCCACCAGCATGGTGCCGGCGGTGGTTTTGATCTTGCCCCACAGCGCGCCCATGTGCTGCATCTCCTGCTCGCCGCTCATAGCGTGGATCACCGAGCCGGCCCCGAGGAAGAGCAGCGCCTTAAAGAACGCGTGGGTGAAGACGTGAAAGACGCCGACAGCGAATGCGCCGACGCCGAGCGCCAGGAACATGTAGCCGAGTTGCGAAAGCGTGGAGTACGCCAGCACGCGCTTGATATCGTTCTGCACCAGGGCGATAGTGGCGGCGAAAACCGCGGTCAGCGCGCCGACGATGGCGACGGTCTTCATCGCGGTGGGGGCGAGCACGAACAACGCGTTCGAGCGCGCCACCATGTACACGCCTGCAGTGACCATGGTCGCCGCGTGGATCAGGGCGGAGACGGGCGTGGGGCCTTCCATCGCATCCGGCAGCCAGACGTGCAGCGGGAATTGCGCCGACTTACCACAAGCGCCGACGAACAGCAGCAGGCAGGCGGCGGTGATCACCGGATCGCCAATGGCGAAGCGCCCGCTGCGCGCCAACTGGTTGACTGCGGTGTACTGCACCGAGCCGAAATACCAGGCAATGGTAAACATCCCCAGCAGGAATCCGGCATCACCCACGCGGTTGGTAATGAATGCCTTGTTGGCTGCGGTGGAAGCGGAGTGCTTGACGAAGAAAAAGCCGATCAGCAGATACGAGCACAGGCCCACGCCCTCCCAGCCGACGAACATCATGGCGTAGTTGTTGCCCAGCACCAGCGTCAGCATGGCGAACATGAACAGGTTCATGTAGCCGAAGAAGCGGTAGTAGCCGCCTTCGTGCGCCATGTAGCCCATGGAGTAGATGTGGATCAGCATGCCCACGCCGGTGACGAACAGCAGCCAGATGGTGGACAGCGGATCGAGCAGGAAGCCGGCGTCGGCGTGGAACGCCGCGGTGCCGCCGTGCATGGGGTAAGCCAGCGAATTGCTTCCTGTGCCGAGCCAGGTGAACAGAATGGTCTCAAAGGGCTTGCCGGGATGACCTGCCGTATATCCCATGTATTGCCAGGCCGCGAGGCAGGCCCACGCGAACGCCAGCACCGCCATGCCGACGCAGACGCCGCTCACCGCCGATTTCGACAGCTTGCGTCCAAAAAAGAACATGCAAAGCGCGCCGAAAGCGGGAAGCAGGGGAATGATCCAGATGTGGTTTAAGAAGTACATAGCAATTAGCAATCAGCAACTAGCCAAAACATCAAACGTGTCATCTTGAACGGAGGTGCGCTTCTTTTGCGCGCCGGAGTCGAAGGACCCCTATTACCAACTATGCCGCCCGTTTTGTGCCGCCCCTAAAGGGGCTCAGGTTCCCTACTTCAACGCGACCCAGGACTCCGCTTCGCTCCGTCCTGGGCTAAGCTGTTCCGTCCCGCTTCGCGGGACTCTGCTCCTCGCGGACATGGCACTGATTCTTCAAGAACAAATTCGCGAGCACATCGACCCAACTAACCTAGCCCCAGCCCCTAATTCGCTTCTGACAACTGACAACTGGCAACTGCTCTTCACCACTTCAGCAAATCCACTTCATCCACGTTCACCGTTTCCTTATTGCGGAAGAAGGCGATGATGATGCCCAGCCCGACGGCAGCTTCAGCGGCGGCATCGGTGATGATGAAGATGGAGAACACCTGCCCCTGCAATCCGTAGAGCCGCGAGAACGCCACCAGGTTCAGGTTCACGGCGTTCAGGATCAGCTCAATCGACATCAGGATGATGACCACGTTGCGGCGCGTCAGCACGCCAATGGTGCCGATGATGAACAGCGCCGCCGCAACAACCAGGTAATGCAATGTCATGATTTCAGCCATAAATCGCACTCAGTAGTTAGCAACTACCTAAATCAGAACCTTTACGACATCCAACTCTGATTCTTAAAGAATCGGTCGCACTTTGCACAAACTGACAACTGGCAACTGACAATTGCTCCCCCTCAAATCCTCTTCTTGGCCATGACCACCGCGCCCACGATGGCCACCAGCAGCAGCAGCGACGCAATCTCGAATGGCAGCATGTACTGTCCGTACAGCGCCAGGCCAATCTGCTGCGTGTTGTCGGCCTCCAGCCCGCGATAGCCCTGATAGAACACCGACGGAAACCCGCCTCGGCCGGTGCGATAGACGAACAGCAGCAGCGCGCCCAGTGCGATCGACGCGATCAGGCCCACCAGCCATTGCTTGTTGAACTGGTACTCGCGGATGTTCTGCTCCAGGTTTACCAGCATGATGACGAACAGGAACAGCACCATGATTCCGCCGGCGTAGAGCACGATCTGGACGCCAGCGACGAACGGGGCGTAGAGCATCAGGTAAAAGCCCGCGAGCGACAGCAGCGTCACGATCAGCGACAGCGCCGCGTGCACCGGATTACGCTGGGTGATCACCGCAATCGCCGAGACGATGGCCATGGTCGCCAGAAAGTAGAAGAAGAACGTTGTCGCAATAGGAGTCATAAAAGCAGCAATTAGCAATTAGCCCTTAGCAATTAGCCTTGAAAGGGCACGGCTTCAGCCGTGACGTTGAGGATCCTCTTGTCTTGGTGGCTTTAGCCACTGCGGTACCTCGCCTTCCATCGCGTCGTGCATTCCCTCAGGGGCTGAAGCCGTGCCCTTTCAAATCAACTCACTGACGCGGACCTGAAGGTCCGCTCTACCCGAACTAGCCACTGACCACTGGCCACTACTTCGCGTATCGCACCGGCTCCTGGCCTTTTTCCAGCGCAGCCTGGTCCAGCACCATGCCCTCGCGGCTGTAGAGCGCCATCTCGTAGTCCTGGGTCAGCTCCAGCGCATCGGTCGAGCAGGCCTCGGCGCACAGGCCGCAGAACATACAGCGGCTCAGATCGTAGGTCCATGAGACCGGCTCTTTGCGCTTGGTCACCGGGTTGCGCTCGCCCTTAACGACGATCAACTGCTCGGGACAGGCCAGCGCGCACAAGTTGCACACAATGCACATCGAGTGGCCCGATCCCGGATCGACCTTCAGCCGCGGCTGGCCGCGATAGCGCTCGTAGATCACCGGCCGCTCCAGCGGGTACTGCTCGGTGACGGCCTCGCTCGGCTTCTGGTAATCGAACGTGACCTTCAAGCCCTTAATAAGATCAACCAGCAGGATTTTGCGAAGCAGCGGCGTCAAACTCACGGCAGCACCCCCACGAGAGCAGAGCCGATCTGCGGCAGCAGTCCCCACAGCGCGGTGGCGATGAGGACACCGAGGCCGGTCGGCAGCAGTATCTTCCAGCCCACCTTCATGAGCTGGTCAAAGCGGTAGCGCGGGAATGTTCCGCGATACCAGATGTACAAGTACATAAAGAAGGCAACTTTGGCGACGAACCAGAAAATGTCCTGCACCCGCTCGCGTGCGCCGGGCACCAGCAGCACCAGCCCGATAAAGCCCAGCAACAGGCCAAAAATCAGCAGGCCGGCAGTCTGGATCTTCATCTGCGGAATCTTCGGCATCCGCACAACGCCCAGCAGGCACATGCCGGCGAGCACAAACATCGACAGCGATGGGACTAGCGAAAATGCCGTGTCCCATGCCGGGCCGCTCAGCCAGTTGGGAAACGGCCGCAGCCAGCCGCCGAGCCACAGCGTAACGGCGATTGACGAAACCGCCAACATCGCCGCATATTCCGCGAGAAAGAACAGCGACCAGCGAAAGCCGCTGTACTCGGTGTGGAAGCCAGCGACCAGTTCCGATTCGGCCTCGGGCAGATCGAAAGGCGCGCGGTTGGTTTCGGCGACCATCGCGATGGCGAAGATCGCGAACGCCAGGAATCCCAGTGGGAACATTTTGAAGATGAACCAGGTATGCTGGGCCGCCTGCGCTTCAACAATCCCGATCATGCTCAGCGTGCCGGTGCCGGTCTGCAGGCTGGTCATGAGTACAGCGCAGACAATCGCCAGGCCCATGGCCACTTCGTACGAGACCATCTGCGCGCTGGAGCGCAGTGAGCCCATCAGCGGATAGTGAGAATTCGACGACCAGCCCGCCATGATGACGCCCAGCACGCCGAGCGACGAGACGCCGAGCATGAAGAGGATGCCGATGTTCATGTCGGTTACGGCGTGAGTGCGGCCGAACGGTACGACCAGGAACGTGGTGAACGCGGTCATGGTGACCACCACCGGCGCGCTCCAGAACACCAGCTTGTCGGCGTTCTGCGGGATGATGTCTTCCTTGATGAGCAGCTTCAGCGCGTCGGCGAAGGGCTGCAGGAGGCCGTGCGGTCCCACGCGCATGGGGCCGAGGCGAATCTGCATGTGAGCGAGAATCTTGCGCTCCAGCCAGTTCATCGAGATGACGGCCAGCGAGATCCCGATGGTGATGATCAGGATGTAGATGGTCGCCCAGAGCATGCTGCCGGCCTCGCCGGGCGTGGCGCCCGAGTGAAGATAGTTTGTGATGGCGTCAAGCATTATTTTGAAAGGGCACAGCCGCAGCCGTGCCGCTGACTCCGCTACCTGCTTTGAAAGGCACGGCTTCAGCCGTGCCGACTAAGGTCTCCTCCAGTGGCTTTAGCCACTGAGGGACCTCGTCCTTAACATTCCCAGGGAAGGCTGAGCAGTACGGGTAATCCGCTGCTCGCTCAACCAACTTTCGCCCAACCGGGTTTCTGTAGATGTACTCAACGTGAATCTCGAAATCTTCCCGGTCGCGAATCCGATGATCCGAGAATCCGCGTTGCCAAATTTCCATCGAACTACCGAGCTCCTTCTTTGCCCGAAACGAAAAGCCACCCTTGATGAACTGAACCGCGCGTTCAAGAGTCATCTCTGACGTAATCAGAACGTGGAAGTGATCGGGCATAAGTACGTACTCGTGCAGTAGATACCCTTTTCCGCGGTACGAATGCAGGGTTTCGATGAAGAGTTCCGCCCATTGCTGGTTCTTGAAAAGCGCGCGGCGCTGCCATGTCGAGGCGGTGACGAAATATGTCTGACCGTTATTGGTGGCGTGCTCGCGCGTTAGCTTCACGACTCGATTCCCTCAGGGGCTAAAGCCCGACTTCGTAGCGCCCCGTTTCGGCACGGCTGAAGCCGTGCCCCTTCAAAACCTAGCGATCTACTTCGCCCAAGACGATGTCGAGTGTGCCGATGACCGCAACCACATCGGCCACCAGCAGGCCGCGCACCATCTTGTCGAGGGCTTGCAAATTCACGAACGAGGGTGGCCGCACGCGTACGCGATACGGCTGCAACGATCCGTCACTCACGATGAAATAGCCCAGCTCGCCCTTGGGCGCCTCGATGGAGACATAGACCTCGCCAACCGGCGGCTTCAGCACCTTGGGGATTTTGGCGATGATCGGCCCCGCCGGCAGCCCCTCAACCGCCTGGCGGACGATGCGCACCGACTGGCGCATCTCCTGAATACGCACCATGTACCGGTCAAATGTATCGCCGTTCGCGCCGGTCGGAATTTCGAAATCGAACTTGCTGTAGGCCTCGTACGGCTGCGCCTTGCGCAGGTCCCACTTCACGCCGCTGGCGCGCAGCACCGGCCCGGTGACGCCCAGCGCAATGCAGTCTTCCGGCTTCAGAATGCCGACGCCTTTGGTGCGCCGCACCCAGATGCGGTTCGTGGTCAGCAGCTCTTCGTACTCATCAAGTTTAGGGAGAAACGCGTCGCAGAACTTCAGGCAGTCCTGCTCGAAGCCGTCGTAGGTCTCGTAGATGCAGCCGCCGATGCGGAAGGCGTGGGTGGTCAGCCGCGCGCCGCAGTATTTTTCGAAGATCTTCAGGATCTCTTCGCGGTCGCGGAAGCAGTAGAACAGCGGCGTCAGGGCGCCGATGTCGAGCGCGTGCGTGCCTAGCCAAACCTGATGGCTGGCGATGCGGCACAACTCAGTAAGGATCACGCGGATGTACTGCGCGCGCGGCGGCGCTTCGGTGTTCAGCAGCTTCTCGACCGCCTCGCAGTAGCCGAGCCCATTGGAAACCGCGGCGACGTAATCCATCCGGTCGACGTAGGGATTGAACATCGCATAGGTGCGGTTCTCGGCAATCTTCTCCACGCCGCGATGCAGGTAGCCGATGACGCATTCGGTGCCCAGGACCTTCTCGCCGTCGAGCTTGAGGATGACGCGCAGCACGCCGTGGGTCGAGGGATGCTGCGGCCCCATGTTGAGGACAAGCTCATTGGCATCGAAGAGCGTTTCGTCCTTGGTATCGAGGTCGAGATAATCGGTTCGCGTCGTGTCGGTCATTTGTCGTTGTTTCGCTATTCGCTCTTCGCCATTCGCTTTTCGCCAGACTTGGGTAGAGCCGGCCTTCAGGCTGGCGTCCCCGCTTGTCCCTTCACGTCAGAGCCGGCTTTAGCCGGCGGCACATGTGCCGGGGCTGAAGCCCCTCAAAATCCCTTGATCGGGTCTGGACGCGAACCTAAAGGTTCGCTCTACCGATCTTTCTGTCTTCACGCGAACCTAAAGGTTCGCTCTACCGATCCTTCCCTCATTCGTCCGAACTAAACGTTCCCTCAACCTGTTACTGTCCACTCTTTACTGTCCACTCTCGATACCCAGGTTGCTCTGCACCCATTCTTTGTCCTGCTGCAGAATCGGATAATCTTTGCGCAGCGGGTGGCCCTTCCAGCCGTCGGGCAGCAGAATGCGCTTCAAATCGGGGTGCCCGTCGAAGGAGATTCCGAACATGTCGTAAACTTCGCGCTCCAGCCAGTTGGCGGTTGGCCAGATGCCGAAGACGCTGCGCAGCTTCTCGCCGTCCTTGATCTGCGTCTTCACCCGCACGCGCTCATTCTTCTTGAACGAATAGAGGATGTAAACGACGTCGAACTGTGCTTCGCGCTTGGGATAGTGCACCGCGGTTACGTCTACGAGATAGTCGAACAACTCGTCATCTCTCATGCGCAGCAGGATTTCATAAAGGATCGAGCTGTCGACAACGATATAGTTCTGGCCGACGTAGGTGCTGGCTTCCTTGATGCCGGAACCGTACTGGCTTCTCAGGCTCCCAACTAAGTCCGAGTCCCAAGGCTGCGGCTTTGGCCCTTCGGGCTTGGGCGCGGGCTTGGCCGCGGGAGCAGCCGGTTTTGCCGTGTCAGCAGGTTTGGCGGCGGCCGCGACCGGCTTATCGCTAGTTACAGCCGATTTCGCGGCGGGCCCGGGTGTTGCGGCCGCATCGGGCTTAGTCGCCGCTTCGGGAGCCGCGGGTTGCTTCGCGTCAGGCGATTTGGCAGGCAAGGCGGGAGTCGGCTCTTTGCTTTCCTCAGGCATATCTGGTGCTGTACTCACCCCTTTAACGCACTCCTAGTTATAGCGGTTGGGCGCGGTTGGCTGCTTGTACGCAGGTCACGACGGACTGTGATGTTCATCACATCGCTTCGCAAACCCGCACCAATCGCGGTATTCGCGCCCACAAACAAAAATCCCTGTCCGCAGTAGTGAAGCCAACGGGGCTGATTGATCTGCGCCGGATGTAACACCGCTACACCCACTCCAGCGCGCCCTTTTTCCAGATCCAGATGTAGCCCACGATCAGGATGCCGAGGAAGATCAGCATCTCCAGCAGTCCGAACAGGCCCAGCAGCTTGAACTGCACGGCCCAGGGGAAGAGGAAGATGGTCTCCACGTCAAAGACCACAAATAAGATGGCGACGATGTAGAAGCGCACGGTATAACGGCCGCGCGCGTTGTCGTAGGGCGTGATGCCGCACTCGTAGGGCATCAGCTTGGTCTTGGACGGATTCTTGGGGCGGATCAGGGTGCAAAGGGCCACCGTTCCGGCGGCGACAAGGAACGCTACAAAGGCGAAGATGAAAATCGGTACGTAATTCTGCGGCATGGATAAAGTGTCTCGCTCGCAAGGCCCGCGGCGATGTGATTTGGGTCACACCTTGGGCATGGTTCAAAAGAACGGCTAAATATACCGCCGGGAGAGGAGGGATTCAATGACTTGCGTCACAAAACCAGCGAGCAGCGATTAGCTTCTGGCTTTTGGCGAAGCTAACAGCGGCGGTGAAAGTGAGAATTTGCGAGGAAACATAGCCGCCGGGACCAAAGAGGCTGCTGAAAAAGTCGAGAAGGCATATCCCTCGGGGACTAAAGTCCCCTCCGGATATTAAAAATAAATGGCTTAGACGCAGGCCTAAAGGCCCGTTCTACCCGAACCTGCCATAGCAGCGCCTTTTTCAGTGGCCGGTAAAGCCCGAGTCTTAGGGTGATGGTGTACGGCACAGCGGAAGCCGTGCCCCTTCAAGACCGGACTTTCACCCGGGCTGCTAAGTGCCGAAGCTTGGCCTGTCCAGATCAGCAAGGTAAAAATGATACCCTCTTCCCTGCGCATGAAGATGCATAAAAGTCGAGAGCCGCGTTGGCCGGCCTTTGTTGCCATGCTCGCCGACGCGCTCATTCATTTCGCGCTGCCAGAGCGGCTTTCGGTGGGTCCGCGCTGGCTACTATTCGCAGTGATTCTCGTTCTACTGGTGCCAATTATCTTCTCGTACCGGCGGGGTCGCCACGACATCACCAGAATTTTGACCTTCGCCGCTCTGGGGGTAATAACCCTCGCACTAATAGGTTCGCTCGCATTGCTGATCTCGGGCCTGCCGGGCCATAAGGACCCTCCGGAAACGTTGTTACTTTCCGCAACCTTGCTCTGGGTGACTAATGTTCTGGTCTTTGCCCTCTGGTACTGGGAGCTCGATGCAGGAGGGCCGCTGGGCCGGGAGCAACCGGGAGCCAGGAGCGCATTTCTGTTTCCCCAAATGACATCGGCGGCTCAGGTTGAGGCCAGGTGGTCACCAATGTTTCTGGACTATCTCTTCCTGGCGTTTAACACCAGCACGGCATTCTCGCCCACTGACACCGCGGTCCTGGCTCGCTGGGCCAAGGCCATGATGATGCTGCAGTCGTTGATCTCGCTCACGGTGATCGCTCTGCTGGCGGCGCGCGCGGTGAACATTTTCTGAGGGGCTTGGAACCTGATCCGGATTAAATGCTGGCTCTGTAGGCCTGCACCAGCAGGACGGCCCCAATCACTATCAATCCGCCGTAGACATAGTTGAGAAAGACTCCGCTGCTGAGCCGGCGATTAAGCGCTTTTCCCAGCGGAACGGCGACCAGTATGGGCAGCAGCGAGAGCAGGTAATAATGCGTTACCGCGGGGACCCACAGCCCTTTCCACCAAAACCCAGTCATTCCCAGAGCGCTTGCCGGCAGGAAATAACCCTGCATGGTGGCGCGAAACTGTTGTGGGGACCAGCGGCGCATGGCTCCATAGATGACCACGGGGGGGCCGTTCATGCCATAAGCCCCGCCCAACACGCCGGCGGTAAATCCGCAACCTAGTAACCAAGGCTTGCTGTCGGTGTTGAGCTGCGGAGGTTTCCGCCCAATCAGCGAGTAGACAGCGAAGGCGACGATCAGAATCCCGAGCACGGCCTTCACCATCGCTTGATGACTGCTGGTCAGCAGAATCAGTCCAAGCGGGATGCCGACGAGGGTGGTAGACAGCAGCCAACCCGTGCTGCGCAGGTGAATTTTTTGCCAGTCCTGGGCGACGACGATGGCGGCGATGGTGATTGAAATCAGCACCGCCAAAGGCGCGGCGACTTTGACCGGCAGCCGCAGCGCCAGCAGCGGGACGGCAAACAGCGCCTCCCCAAATCCCACCGTAGAGCGAATCAGGGTCGCGGCAAACACCACGCCTAAGACGTACCAGGTTGTCGCGTCCACAGTTCGTAAGGTAACCGCTGACCAGGATCGTGCGCAAATGCGCCCGCCGCAATATCCTAGCGTTCGCGCCGGGGGATGCGCCGTCGGTACATCCTCCGCTGGCGGCGCGTGCCGTAAACGTCATGGTGAGGTTACAATGCCTGTTCACGGAGAGCTTCAGTGAAAATCGCGATTCGAGTCTTGGTGTTCCTGGCGGGAGTAGGGCTGCTGTTCTACGGCTGGCACAAGGCGCACAATGCGGTGGTGAACGTGATGAATCCGGCCAGCCCCAACACGGCCAATTCCCCCGAAATGTTAGTGGTGATCGGCGGATTCGTCATCCTGATGGCCTTCGTGCCGTCCTCGGAGACATTGGGCCGCTGGATGTCGCTCAAGAAACATCGGCGACCTCAAACCGCGCACTTCAAGAGGCGGCGGCAAGGAAGCTGACGTCCGCAAAATCACTCCGCCCTCAACGCCTGCATGGGATCCAGCTTTGCTGCGCGTCGCGCCGGCACATAGCACGCCAGCAGCGCGACCCCGCACAACAGCACCGCGACCGAACTGAAGGTGAGGACGTCGGTCGGTTTCACGCCAAACAGTATGGTTGACATCAGCCGCGTGAGGAGCAGGGCGGCCACCAGTCCGATGCCCACTCCCGGCAATGCCATGGCAGCGCCATCGCGAAGCACGGTCCAGACTACGTCGCCTTTCTGCGCGCCCAGCGCCATGCGAATCCCGACCTCCCGCGTTCTCTGTCCCACAATGTAGGACAGCACGCCGTAGATGCCGATGCCGGCCAGGAGCAGGGCCACTGCGGCAAAGATCGCCAGCAGCATCATGGCGAAGCGCTGGCGCGCGATGGTATTGGAAACAATCTGCTGCATCGGCCGGAGATAATCCACCACCATTCCGCTGTCGAGCTGCGTCAGGGCGCGCCGGATGCTCGGGAAGACGGATTCCGGCGCAATGCCCGAGCGGACGCGAACATAGGCGGCGATTTCGCCCTGGGCGACCAGGGGCATAGTCTTGTCCCGCTGTTGCTGGAATGGTTCGTAGAATTCCACCTCCACGCTGTTGCCCTTGTCGGGCGCCAGGCCGAACTGCTTGACGTGGCCCACGACGCCGATGATCTCATCGCTGCGTTCGCCTTTCAGCGACTGATCCGTGAAGTGTACGTGTTTACCGATGGGATCCTGTGCGGGAAAGTAGCGGCGGGCGAAGCTTTCGTCGATGACGATAACGCGCGCCGTGTGTTCGTTATCGGCGCCGGAAAAGAAGCGCCCCCGCAGCAGTGGTATGCGCATTAGCTGCAAATAGTCCGGACTTACGTCGTAGCGCAGCGCGAGGGGTAGATCCGCCACATGCTCCGGACGCCGCATATTGTCGGTCCAGAACCACTCTTCGTCGTCGACCTCCATGGGAGTAGCGCCCCCGTCGAATGCCGCCTCTTGTACGCCGGGAACGGAACGAATTTTGGCTTCCATCTCACGATAAGCTGCGCGGATGGCGTCGGGCGACTGACGAGAAAGCGAAATGGAAGGCGTCACTTCAAAAGTGATTACGCCACGCGGATCGAAGCCGGGATTGACATTCCACAACTGAACCAGCGTGCGGATCATCAGGCCGGCGCCGACCAGCAGGACAAGAGCCATCGCCATCTCCACCGTAACAAAGATCGCCTGCGCGCGGTGACGCGCACCCACCAGCGAGCGCCCGCTCTGATTCAGCGTTGCATTCACGTCCGTGCGAGAGGTTCTCAGCGCCGGCGCGAGTCCAAAGACAACCCCGGCCAGTCCCGAGATCAGCAACGTAAATAACAGCACGCGGCCATCGAGAGAGACGTTTTCCACGCGCGGCAGTTGCCTCGGAGTGAGAGTGATTGCGGCTTTAACGCCCCAGTTCGCCAGCAGTAACCCGAGCGCGCCGCCGGCCAGCGCCAACGCCAGGCTCTCGGTTAGTACCTGACGAATCAACCGGCCCTGGCGGGCGCCCAGCGCCACGCGCACAGCAAATTCGCGCTCACGGGCCGTCGAGCGCGCCAGTTGCAGATTGGCCACATTGACGCAGGCAATCAGCAGCACGAACAGCACTGCAGCCATTAGCACCCACAGCACCGGCTGCACTTTTCCCACCATCTCCTCCTTCATAGGAACAATGGTGGTCTTGATTCCCGCGTCCACATCGGGATAAGCGGCCTGCAACCCGCGATTCACCCGCTCCATGTCCTGCGCCGCCTGCGCCAGCGTTACACCCGGTTTCAGCCGGGCAATAGCGTCCGTGCCCCAGGAGGCGCTGCGGTTGCGAAACTGCGGCTCGCGAAATTCGCCAATTGGCGAATACACTTCGGGGTCATGGAAGTTCCAGATGTTCAGATGAAAGCTGGCGGGAACCACGCCAATGACGGTGCGCGGCACGCCGTCGAGAACGATCGCCTGCCCTAGAATGTGGGGGTTCGAGGCGAACGTGCGCTTCCATACGCCTTCCGAGAGCATTACCGTGGGATTGGCCCCCAGGCGGTCCTCATCGGTGGTGAAGGTGCGGCCCAGCAACGGCCTGATGCCGAGAATCTCAAAGAAGCCGGCAGAAACCATTTCGGTTCTGAGGGTCTCGGGTTCGCCTGCTCCGGTGAGAACGAATCCGTCTCCGCGATAGGCGGCCATCGCCGCAAAGCTCTTGTTGTCGCGCTGCCAGTCGAGGAAGTTGGGATACGAGATCGAGCCCTCTACGAAGTTGGGCTTGTTGTGAAACAGAACGACCAGGCGATTGGCTTCGGGATAGGGCAGCGGATTCAGCAACACGCCGTTGATGACGGAAAAGATCGTGGTGTTGGCGCCAATGCCCAGCGCCAACGTCAGAATCGCCACCAGCGCGAAGCCGGGCGACTTTTTCATCTGCCGGATGGCGTATTGAAGATCCTGCAAAAGGCTGCGCATCGGCCACCCCAAGCACCAAGGTAACAAAGCTGAAGAGCAATCCTCCTGCCGGAAGGCCGGAGCGATAACCTGCCTGAATTGTTTGGGTTCAGAGTTCGTTTAGCCTGAACGTTTGTTCGCAGTTGGACGTAGGCGTTCGAAAACGAACAGAGCAAGACTGACAGGCTGCAATAGGTTTCTGCCGAGAATCGGCTCACTCAGCGTCGACGCTTGCCATTAAGGAAACTCTGATGGAGTCGCAGTGAAGTTCCCCAGCGGCTAAAGCCGCGCTGGTTTCGCAGCATTTAGGGACGGCCTAAAGGCCGTCCCCTTCACCGCCTGAAGGCGGTCCCTTTCAAAGATCAAGCTTGATCAGAGTACTCTCACGAGAAAAGCTGTCTTTCTTACTGTGATCAGCCGGCGTGGAGGGCTTCGTTCTGCTCTTGCGGCCGGGGTGGATCGGCCGGCGCCGTCACATGTCCGGGAAGAACTTCGCGCAACGCCCATTCAATGCGCTCGACGGAGTTGCGAATCAACTTAACCGACTCCTCATTGTCCGCTGCGGTGGCGTAAGTGATGACTTGCAGTGCGTTGCGAATATGGTGGTTCATCTCGGCGATGGTGGCCAGCCGTTGCTGCAGCAGCTTGCGCCGCAGGCGCTCGTAATTGATCAGGCTGAAAAAGAGGAACCCGGCGACGATGCCGGTGAGGGCGTTGGAGGTGAGCAGAATATCGACGCGGGTGACGCCATCGCGGGCCAGCAGGCGATCGAAGCCAAAGCCCACGATCCAGACCAGGAAAATAACCCCGACACAAATAACGATCAGTCTTGCTCTTGAGTCTCTACCCACGTCCATGGCTTCAACCCAACCTATCTCTCCAAAATTTCAGACGCTCCAGCGGAAATTTCGTCTCTGCGAAAATGACGCAAAATCGCATCAACCTGGGCACGGCTCACCACCGACGCCAGCGAGGCTGCGTCCGCGTCCTTCACTGCCTGCAGGCTGCCGAAATGCTGTAGCAGCCGCCTGGTGGTCTGCTCGCCAACGCCGGGAATCTCCCGCAACTCCGTCTTGCGATCGCGTATCTGGCGGCGCTTGCGGTGAAAGGTCACGGCAAAGCGATGGGCCTCATCGCGTATCAGTTGAACCAGATGGAGCACCGGCGAATGCCGGTCCAGCACCACCGGTTCGTCTTCTTGTCCTTGGATGTAGATGATTTCTTCCCGCTTGGCAATCGCGGCCAGCGGCTGAGTGACGACGCCCAGCGACTCCAGCGCCTCGGCGGCGGCATGCAACTGGCCGAGGCCGCCATCGATCAGCACCAGGCTGGGCATCGGCTGCTTTTCCTCAAGCACCCGCTTGTAGCGCCGCGTCACCACCTCGCGCATCGAGGCGAAATCATCCACTCCGCTGACTTCTTTGATGATGAATTTACGGTAGTCGGATTTCTTGATCTTGCCGTCTTCCCAGACCACCATGGAGGCGACGGTTTCCGCCCCCTGAATGTGTGAGATGTCGAAGCACTCGATGCGCCGGGGCAGCTCGGGGAGCATGAGCGCGTCCTGCAGCGCCTCCTGGATCGCCTTGGCCGCCGGCTTCATCACCCGGAAGCGCTGATCGAAGGATTGTTTGGCGTTCTGGCCCACAAGATCGACCAGGGAGCGCTTCTCGCCACGTTGCGGGACGTGGATCTGCACCCGGCGCTTCTGGCCTTCGGAGAGAATTTCTTCTAATGTCGTGCGGTCCTCGAAGTCCACCGGCACATAAATCGTGTGTGGCACATATTGCTGGTCGAGATAGACCTGCTTCAGCAGGGAAGAGAAGAACTCGCCCGGCTGGAAGCCGTCACTGGCCGTCGACTCGCTCAAGTCCGGGGCCCCCGACAGGTCCCGCGTTTGGACCTGTTGGGGTGGTAAATCTTCCCAGAAGAACTCGCGCTTGTCGACGATCTTCCCGCCGCGCATGTGGAAGAGATTCACCGCCAGCATTTCGTTTTCGTAATGATAGCCAAAAACGTCGGCATCATCGCCTTCGACTGCGGCGATGCGCTGCTTCTGATCAAGCAGGTCGATGGTCGAGATCAGGTCACGATACTTCGCCGCCAGTTCATACTGCTGGCGCTCGGCGGCCGCGGCCATGCGCTGATGCAGGGAGCGCGAGAGATCGGCCCCGCGCCCTTCCAAAAACATCTGCACATCGTGGACGGCTTCAGCATAGCGCTCCGGCGTGGTCAGCCCCTCGACGCACGGTCCCAGGCAGCGGCCGATGTAGTACTGCAAGCAGGGTCGCGGGTAATAGCGATTCAGGTCCAGCTTGCAGGAAGGAATCAGAAAGTGCCGGTGGATGAGGTCAACCAGGCGGTAGGCCAAGCTTGTCGGGAAATAGGGCCCGAAATAGAGTGAGCCATCCCTGCGCAGCCGGCGAGTGGGGAAGACTCGCGGATAGCGCTCGGCGACGGTGAGCTTGATATAAGGATACGTTTTGTCGTCGCGCAGAAGAATGTTGTAGCGCGGCTTCTTCTGCTTAATGAGGTTGTTTTCGAGCGCCAGTGCTTCTTTTTCGTTGTCAACGACGACATAGTCGACGTCCACGGCCTCGCGCAGCAGCGATCCGGTTTTAGCATTGGCCGCCGCGCCCTCCAGAAAATACGACCGCACCCGCGAGCGCAGGTTCTTGGCCTTGCCCACGTAAACGATCTGCCCGTCGGCGTTCTTGTACAGATACACGCCGGGCGAGGTGGGCAGAGTGCGAATTTTCTGGTGCAGGTCCATAACGGCCTAAGAAAGGGCACAGAAAAGGGCAACGTTCAGGACACGGTCATTGAACTTCGAAGAAGTCTATTGAGTCCTCAGCCAAGCCTCAACCCTTGGTAAAAATTTTACTCTCCGCGTCAGGATTATCCGGTGGCAACCACCGGGTCCACGGGTCCGCTCAGCGCGACTCTCTAACTGCATGAAAACACATAGCAGGGACTTATCCTTCGCGCCCGGCTAAATGGCACGCGATTTGCTCTCCCCAGCATAGCTGCGCGGCTAATGCAAGCTGACGAGGGCAGCCGCCGGCGTGAGGTCAATCTCCATGTGCCGATTCTTAATACTCGGGGTACTAGTAGCCGTAACACTGCCTTTTACAATTGGTTGCGCCACCAAGAAATACGTTCGCAACCAAACCACGCCAATCGTCAACAACGTCAATGAATTGGATGATCAGACGGCGAAAAACACTCGCGACATCAAGGACGTCGACGCTCGCGCCCAGCAGGGGATCTCACAGGTAAACTCGAAGGCCGCGGCTGCGGATCAGAAAGCTTTGGCCGCGGGTCAGACCGCCGATCAGGCCAACCAGAGCGCAACGCAAGCGGCCAATCGCGTAACCAGCCTCGCCGGCACGGTAGAGAACATGGACAACTACAAGCCGGTCAGCCAGGCCACCGTCCTTTTCGGCTTTGACAAGTCGCAGCTCACAGCTAAAGACAAGCAGAAGCTGGACGATTTCGCCGGCCAGATACAGAACCAGAAGCACTACATCCTGCAGGTGGAAGGCTATACCGATTCGACGGGACCTGCCGACTACAACTATCAGCTCAGCCAGCGACGCGCCGATGCCGTGATCCGCTATCTGGCGCAGAAGTACAACGTGCCGGCGTACAAGATTTTCCTGATTGGCTTAGGCAAAGATAACCCAGTGGCGCGCAACACGAGCGTCGCCGGACGCGCCAAAAATCGCCGCGTGGATGTCCGCCTGATGGAGAACAGTCTTACCCAAGCGGAGCAAACCAGCTCTCTCAACCAGCAACAACCAGTGCAACAGCAATGACGTGAGCGCGGTCGGCCTCCTCTGCCGCGCCCACGTTACTCAATCTCCCCTCAGCCCGGAGCCAATGGCCGAAAGGCCCGTTGGAAGAAAAGGCCGCCAGAAGTGGCGGCCTTTTTCGCGCACTCTACGAAACGGTGCAACCAACTTCGGCACTGCAAAATCCACGAGCACCAGCGCAAACCGTCTGTGCTGTGCACCGCGCGCTGGACGCCCTGCGCGATGGAACAGCCTTCCTTCTATACTCTCCAGCAGTGACGAAGTTCGCAGCAGGCCATTCCAATTCGTCCGCCGAGGTTGATCGCGCCGCCCTGGTGGCGCGCGGCCGGCGGCTGGAATACGTGACCATCGCGTGGAACGGCTTCGAAGCTGCCGTTGCGCTTGTCTCGGGCGTGCTGGCGGGGAGCATCGCGCTGGTGGGATTCGGGCTCGATTCGGTGATTGAAAGTGCGTCGGCGGGAATTCTCCTGTGGCGATTTCGCGTCGACGAGGATTGCGAGCGCCGGGAGCAGGCGGAACGGACAGCACACCGATGGGTGGGAGTCTGCTTCCTGCTCCTGGCCGCCTACGTCGCTGCCGAATCCATCCGAACCGTATGGATTAGGAGCCAACCGGAGCGCAGCCTGCCTGGAATTCTGATTGCTGTCGCGGCCCTGATTGTCATGCCTCTGCTGGCCCGCGCTAAGCGCCGCGTGGCTGCACCGATGGGCAGCGGTGCCCTGCACGCCGATTCGCGCCAGGCCGACTTCTGCGCCTGGCTGTCAGCAATTCTTCTGGTGGGACTGCTTTTGCACTGGCTGCTGGGGTGGTGGTGGGCCGATCCCGTGGCCGCGCTGGTAATGGTACCGGCGATTGCACGCGAAGGAATTCAAGGGTTGCGCGGCCGGAAATGCGATGACTGCTCCTGATCTTGTCTTGGCTGCTGGGGAAGAGTCGCAAACTAAAATTTTCAGACAGAGTTTCGCTACAATGAAGACGCAGAATTGTCCGCCCACATGAGGGGCTCTTTGCGAACGGCCGGGATGGCGGAACTGGCAGACGCAGCGGACTTAAAATCCGCAGATCCGAAAGGGTTGTGGGGGTTCGAGTCCCCCTCTCGGCACCATTAAACTAATTAATTAGCTATTTAACTGCTAGGGAACCTCTGAACAACCACTGCCATTAAGTTGGGAGTGAACTCCCAAACGG
>VFSW01000693.1_pt1 | contig 50031 bp, 52 predicted proteins | sample 5358111 | NCBI WGS metagenome assembly VFSW01 (sample SAMN11554181, study PRJNA540505) | mine drainage metagenome | isolation source: sediment from site ElyBrook_90M | place: USA: Ely Copper Mine, Vershire, VT | collected 2017 | reverse complement strand
TTTTGTGCAGTCATTGTAATGGTGCCAAATGAAAAGCCGCCTACGATGCTTCCTTGTATATCATTATATCTGAAGGTAGCAGACTGGCCTCTAATTGAGGCGCCTAGTGCAGTTTCTTCTGCAGGAGAGAGTGTTACAATGTCTGACTTGTGAGCGCCGTCCCAGTTACCAAAGACACCACTTGAAACACCTGTTTCAAAGAAGGTGACTGGTTCTGAACCCGCAACAAGCGACTTTGTTGTAGCAAGTGCTGGGTTGCCCTTTGTTGAGGTAAGGGCCTGCTGACCGTTAGACTGGAAGTCTACAACTCGCACATTCTGTGCTGTCGGGTTTAATGTAAACTCGCCGTTGTAGTTGAAGTTAAAGCTGGTCAGGTTACCAATCAGGTTCTGCATGGCAGGTGAGCTGGCTGGTGCACTGGGCATCAACATAACACCAGTTCCAATTAGACCATCAGCACTTGGAGCACCGTTTTTATTAAATGCTTGATAATACAGTGCTGGGTTTGATGCATTTGCACCAAATGTCCAAGAGTCTGGATCTGTTGGATCTACGTTAAGCTGTGGATCGTTCATAGTCAGGAACACTTGTGCGTTCTCTGGATAAGCTGTCCTATCCGAAGTGACGCTGATCAGGTTTGTTGGAATTCTATCAAAAGTCAGGTTGACGATCTGGTCGCCGCCTGATGCTTGATAATCAACTGTTACTGGTGTTGGGATTGCTGCGAAATTATACAGCTGGATTATTGGCCATGCATCCTCATAGAGATTAGTGGCAGCAAATCCAGATGAGATTGTGTTCAGAGTCTTGTTCTCTCTAATCACATTCTCAGTAGCAGTACCTTGAGTAGGAGCAGTTCCTTGAGTGGCCAAGTTACATAATACCGATGGATCACTACCCACTGTAAAACCACTACTAAATGGTGATTGTGGAGAAGTGCTGGTATTGTTAACGAATGGGTCTCGTGCAATTGTAAATCCCTTGGTTTGACTAAAGTCAAGACCGGTCTTCAGCGCTGATACGTCTGAAGATGGGCTGCAAAAGTAACCAAAGTTAAGTCCTTGACCAGCTACAGGTGCTGTCTTACCTGCAAGTTCAGCTTGATTTCTATCAGCAAAGTATCCATACCAGTTACCGTCTGTACCCTGTGCCATTCTCAGTCTTTTACTGTTGACGGTTACAATAGGTTCACCGTAAGCCTGATCCAATCTGTTTATGTTTGGATCAGATACCACGACTTGAACCACTTGTGGACCTGCAAAGTAATTGTTGTACTGGGAATTTTCAGCAGAGACAAACAAGTTAGGATGTGAAGCTACCTGAGCATGTGCTGCTGGCATTGCGTTTGGCAATACCATGGCAGCGCTGCTCATGAGTAGTATTGTTAGAAGTGATAGACTAGTTATTTTTCGTAATAGATTGTTGTACATAGTTATTGTAATTTTTGCATAAATTATGTTATATAAGCATAATGGACGATTTGTTCAGTTTTTGTGTGAAGATCATTTTATTTTGAATCTAGGAGCAGTAATTATGAATAATCCATAAAGTGGTATTATAGATTTTACAATTTTGGCCATTTTTGGCAGATCCATGTAAGATTCCTCACTGCCGCTCGCGCATTAGTGTTGCCATTGAAAACAATATCACTGCTGTCATGCATAAAATGGTACCAACCAGAAATAATATGATTGCTGCCATGAGCGAGCCCAGAAAGATCACCTGCTTGTTAAGATATGCATAAAGGAATTGGTATCCAATGACTGAACCTGTGATTATCAGTGCAATGCCTGGAAACCCATAAAATGGAATTGGGTGTTTTACTGAAATAAATTTCAGGGTATTCATCAGTACTGCAACACCATGTGGAACAGGGCTTTGCGTGGATGTGTCACCGTTGTAGGATACCGTGATTGGAACTTCGGCCAGGCTCAGCCCCTTGTTTGATATCTTTAGTAAAATCTCGGTTGACACTGACATGCCGGCCTCCGTTGGATGTATTGATTCAATCGCTTTTTTTGAATAGGCACGGAATCCGGACTGGGCATCACTTACCTTAAAGTCAGTTCCAAAGTTTGCAGCTGATGTTATTATTTTAATTCCCTGTTTTCGGTATCCTGGAGTACTGGAACTTTTGTCCAAGAATCTAGAACCAATTACGACGTCAACACTGTTTTCTTTTAATGTATCAAGCAAGAGTGAAATTTGATCCGGGTTGTGTTGCCCGTCCCCGTCAATTGTTACCATTATGTCGGCGTTTTCCTGTCTTGCCCTGTCAAATAGTGTAATGATTGATGCGCCATAGCCTTCATTTTTTTTGTGCGATATCACTGTCGCACCGCTTTGTTTTGCAATTTTTGCCGTACTGTCAGTGGAGCCATCATCGCATACAATTACCTTGTCTGCATGTTTGAGCGATATCCTTACTAAATCTCCGATTGCCTTTTCCTCGTTATATGCCGGAATGCAGACAAGATTCATATCTTGAAAAGATTCAGCATCCACTCATCGGTACTGTTACTCTTCAGTTGATAACTCTCGCACATTTGTTCCATGCCTTGTTGAGGGGAGATAATCATTATATCAGTATACGTCTGCTTGAATGTGTCCATCAATTTATCAAGTCGGGCTAAGCTCGGTAACTGAGATCTAATACGTTTGGTTCCTTTCAATATACTTTGCATATTATTTATGGATTTATCATTTTTGGTTTACTTACAGACTAGTCGCACCCATTCTTCCAATTTCGTTTCCGGCTGCCAGCCAAGCAATCTTTTAGCTAAAGAGATATCAGCCTGACTTACCCTCACGTTTCCCTCCGGTTCCTTTTGAAATATTGACCCAAGATTCTTTTTTGAGTGTTTTATGAAAAGATTAGCTAGATCAAGAATTGATGTTGCAGTACCGGAACCTATATTGATGAAACCAGAGCCTGTATCTTTTTCCATTGCAGATACCGTCGCTTGCACTACATCACCAACAAATACAAAGTCACGCAGCTGCATTCCGTCTCCGTCTATCATGAGCGGTTTGTTTGCAATCATGTTTTGGTAAAATCTAGATATTACACCAGACGGTAAACTCGTTGGATTATACCCATATACGTTATAGTATCGCAACCCCACTAAATCACATTCCTTGTATTTTTCCGCCAAGAGTTCGGCTTTCATCTTTGTGATACCGTATGGGTTTACAGGTTCCAGTTTTGCAGATTCTGGAGTTGGTATTGTACCGGTGTTTCCATATACGCCTGAGCTGCTTGCAAACACTACCTTTATGCCAGCCTTCTTTGCTATTTCAAATATGTTCTGGGTTCCATTCACGTTGACATCAAAATACTCCTTTTCTTTTTGGTATGATTGTATAACAGATGTCAGTGCGGCGTGATGAAATATTCCGTCCTTTCCTGCAAGGATTTTTTTGAGATTTACACCGTCGCGGATGTCAATATTGTGAAATTTTATCTTGTCTTTAATCTCAGACAAGTTCAAGAGGTTTCCCGTAGATAGGTTATCAACTACATCTACAGTATGGCCTTGCTGCAGTAATACTCTTGCAAGGTGAGATCCTATGAAACCTGCACCGCCTGTTATGATATAATCCAACAGGACTAGTCAAATGACAGCCCTAAATTAACTGACATACTCCCAACGCTAAAAGAATTGAATCTAGAACGACTTTCTCCTAATTTGCATTCAAAAATTCTAGCACCTTGTTGTAATCCCATGGCCCGCATCTTGTGTTCTGTATATTTATGACCCCCTTTTGCCGCAGCTGTTCAATTACATATACTGCAAACGGCAGAGCGCCTGTAGCTCCAGGCGAGTTGTAGTTTATAATGTGAGTTGATTTTTCTCCCTCTTTTATTACTGCGTCTGGAGCAAACTTTCCCGCACTGTCAATCACTGATGCTCTCACACCTGCAGTTCCCCTGACATGAAACTTAGACGGGTCTATCTTTGGAAGAAACTCCCTTACTCTATTAATCATAACTGTCTTTGATACAGAAGAGAGAATCTCACTTGCTGCAAGCGAGAGAAACTGGGAATCAAATAACATTTTTGCAGCACCGGAAGATAACATTTCAACAATTTTTGACGGAAACTCTTTGATGTTTTCTGTAAGACTATATCCGTATGGACTGAAGACCGGTACTGCGTTTGGTCCCACCTCGCAGCGCCCGTCATGTCGTACAATCCAGTGCGGGTCCAAGAATGGATACTCTGTGTGCTTTGGGACAGAGTACACTGAAACTTTTGTCAGGTTGTTGTAGATGGGATCAGCCTGCCAGTATTCTCCACGAAAATGAATGTCGGTGAGATCTCGGGCCACGCCCATTGTATGAGCAATATCAATTGACATTCCCCCTGCTGCGTTGATAACATAGTCTGTTTGTATGACATCAGAGCTTGTTTTTATCTCAAGAAATTCTTTTTTGTCCTGTATCTTTTCAGCTCTTGTGTTTAACAAAAGACTGGCACCATTTTGTCTTGCGTCCTCCATCAACGATGCAGTAAACTTGCCATAGTCTACCGATGCGTCCTTGGTACAAAAGATTGCCTTTTGACAGTGCACCTCTGGCTCCTGTTTTGATACTTCGGAACTATCCAAAAGTTTTATCTCGTCTTTTTTTAGCCCGTTCTGTTCTCCCCATGATACGTACTTTTCCAGTCTCTTGGTGCCTTGCTCGTCAAGTGATACTTCCAAAACTCCATCTTTTTTGAACGGCAAGCCCTTTTGTTTTGCGTACAGTTCCCACATCTCAAACCCAAGTGATGCCGCCTTTGCAAAGAGTCTCTTTTTTTGCGGGTCGTAAAGAAACGGCGCGTGAACCTTTCCCGTGTTTCTTCTACTGGTATGAAATGCAACCTCTGGTGCTTGTTCCAGTACAAGAATTTTCTTGCCTGTAACGTGCGAGAGGAAATATCCAAGCGAGGTTCCTAAAATCCCCGCTCCAATTATTGTAATATCTGGCTTCAACTATTTTTGTCACTAAAGGATCCAATAAGATGTTTTGATCGGATTGTAGTCAAAGTCATAGGCCAATACAGTTTATTTCACGAATTTTTGTAAAGTCTTTATCAAATGTCGCAATGTTGTTTATGCGGTTCTGTCGGGTTATCAAGACCTAAGTCCTGACAATCAACTTGCTTCCATCTACTCCAAGGATTAGCGGTTGTACGTATCCCACATTCCCCTTCATCGCTTCATCTGAAAGCCCTCTAGGATGGCAAAACCTACTCCACCCCTTGTAAGCAATGTTCATGGATGCGATTACATCCCTGTCCATCGATTTCTTACAATTAGTGCACAATAATTTACGTCTATGAAACCTGTCATCTTGGAGTCTGTCTCCGCATATCGGACAGAGTTGGCTTGTGCGTTTAGGATCTATGTATTTTACGGGAACACCGTTCCATGCAGCCTTGTATTCTACCTGTCTCTGGAACTCATAGAAAGACCAGCCGTTCAGTCTTCGCCTGTACTTGTTTCCCTGACCGTTTCCCTTTCTGTATAATTTTCTGATTCCGTTTAGATCCTCAAATACTATCATGCTTTTTGATTTTACTGCACGTTCTACAACATCTTTTGAAATTTTATGAAGGAATTGTTGTATTCTTCTTGATCGTCTATTACCTAATCTCTTTTGATAATGTTTCTTGACCCTGACATCAAATCGTTTGAATGATGATATTACATGAGATGTGTTTTCTTTTATTGATAATAACTTGTTTGTCTTGTACATTACCGACTGTATGCCATCAAACGATGCAACGTTTCGCATGTTCCTGTCTATACCTATTACATTTTCAGGAATGATTTCTTGTACATCTTTTTGTATGCAGAACGAGATTGATTGGGGCGTAATGACAAATGATCGTACTTTTAGAGACTTGTCTTGTAGGATTTTTTGGGTATGATTATTCAGTGGAACATGGATGTACTTTTTACTACCAACAGGGAATGACAATAACATTCCACTTATCTTGAATCCATAACATGATACCAGGTATGGTTTTGACACAAATGGTGATTTTGGCTTAATTCCTTTCTTGATTGAACGCTTCATTTGGGCTAATCTTCCCATGGCCTGGGACATGGCAGTCAATTTATATTTTGATTGTATATTGAATTGTTCCAAGTCTTTATAATGAAGTGATGAAAATTTCTTTAGTGTTGATATGTTTTCTTCAAGACCAATTTTAATACAATGATTTACCATATGCCTGAATGTTTCCATCAATGGTAACAGGTCCTGATTGTTGTACGATTGTTTGATTGATTTTATAGCCAATTTGTACTGTTTACCGTTCGTTGGTATTTATTATTAGTCGTGGGTCTCGATAACCCGACAGGACCTACAAAATTAATAAGCATGTCTAAGATCTGGAACACGATAGCAACTGACAAATTTTATAACTTTCAACCTGTGACAAGGTGGCTTGAATTATAGTATTGAACATATCTTTTAGCGTTGAAAGCAGTCAGCAAGGTGTAACAGAGATATCTGTGGAAAAATTTAATTTGCTTTATGCCATAATCAAGGAATACAATGAAGTTTGCAATTTTAGGATGCGTGTTGCTGCTTGCAGTATCTTCCAGTCCTGCGTGGGCAGCATTTGATGTCGACGGTAATTATTACTGCGATGGTTCAAACCTTCCACTAGAGAAGACAATCTACAAGTCATCTGTTGCCAAGATAGACAATGATCTAAATTCATATCTATCGCTGAATCCAAGTGCGACAGACCAAGAATTACACAGCTATCTAATATCAGATCCTGATGTGGCACAACCATATTCCATCATGGAGCAATCAAAGGCGTGCCTGCAGTCAAATGGAATAAATCCTGATGCCATTGCAGCACCAAGTTCGCTGTTTCTAGAGGTCTTTGCAGCCCCAGAGTTTGGCGCATCTTGGCTTGTACTTGGAACGACGTTTTTTGTTTTGGTGTTACAGACAAGGATCAACAAGATGAGCCAGATTGCCTGATGCTGTAAACGTCATATTGAATAAATCCTTTTTAAAACCAGTCGTTTCTCATGATACTGCGTGTCCCCAGCCGCGTGATTCCAGTATTGACATTGTGTTTTGGCTTACACATGCTGGCCTAGAGTCAAAATTGTTTAGTATCAAGCCATAGCCTGGAATGCATTTTACGTTAGATGGCAAAGTCCCTGCAGCCACCTGCGCTCTTGGAGATTGTACCACTGGCGTTACAGGTGTGCTTGTCATATTGTTTGTTGTAATGTTTGTATTTTTTGTTCCATTTGTAATCTTTGTGGCAGTTACATTTGCTGATACATTCATCTGTGTTGCAATGCTTGGAGTTCCGGTCTGGTTCGTTTTCTGCGAGGTTATTGTTGTGTTTGCGTTAGAGCCTGTCGTACCTGGCGTATAGACCTCACCTGGTGCACACGTATGATTACCGCAGATCTTGGCACATGGGAATGACGCGGTGCACGGCGTTCCTCCCCCGGAACCTGCCATCTGGGCTGATGCCTGTATACCATATCCTGATGCAGAGCTTGCAAGTATTAGTGACAATATTATTGGAATTAGCTTCATGGTTCTGGTTACAGAATTGGACAAATAAAGTTTGAGGTGTCAAGTCATGTAGAGATGAATCATTTCCTGTCTTTGCTACATAGATTCAATAGATTGTTGGTTCTTTGCCGTGAATTACATTATCCAAGACGCAAAGTTTGTTGCTAATTGCTTTCTTGCCTATAACTTGTAAAGCAATTTTCCTGCTATTTCTTCCTGGTACGCCTGAGCCTGCTGAGCAGTTCTTTTGATGACATAGTCTCAAGATATAGACTAGACCGCTCGGTGGGAGAACTGTCCATGTTCTCTGATGTACTGCATCAGACGCGCATCAACTGCCCTCAGATGAAGACAGTTCTTGGTGATGCGCTGTACTCTACAAGAAATGCCTGCTTGCTTGTCTCGCAGATGGTTCATGGCCTTACTTTATGCCAAGGAGAAACTCGACCCTCAAACCTGCAGGTCCCCAACATGGAAGAGCATGCTTTTCGAGTTTGTAGACGATCCCAACCTGGTTGCATGTATATCACATGCTGTCCATCTCAGAATCCGTCAACTCCGTTGACAAGCGGAAATTTCCATGGAAGCTGAGAAAGAAGTTGGCATGGAGGAGGGCTTCCGAGTCGTTTCTTAGGAGGCAGGCATACAACATCCGACAGTATCACAACCTGTCATATCTTCATCCTTCTTTGATAGAGAAACTACCTCTGTGAATTTTGTACCAAAGCCAGTACAACACTGGCAACTATTCCGATAAACAAGAAGACAGTTAGAATCCGTTAATTTATCATTAACCAAAAGGTATGATTTGATAATTTTTTAGTACGACGGTATTCATTGATAGTAGGCAGGTGAAACTTTAGGCGGGTAGCAATATATGGATCTCAGTCCCCTTTCCCATTCCTTCTGATTTGGCCCAGATTTTTCCCCCGTGCCCATCGATTATTCCCTTGCATATGGATAAGCCAAGTCCTGTACCTTTGTGATCCCTTGTATTTGACGTATCCACCTGATAGAATCTTACAAAGATCTTGTCCAGTTTGTCTCCTGAAATTCCGGTCCCGTTATCCTTTACAACTATTGAGTAGAATTTCTCTTCCTTGTCAAGCTTTACGGTTATACTTCCTTTCTCCTTTGGGCAAAAATTGATTGCGTTAAGTATCAGATTTGTCATGACCTGTGATATTCTAGTATGATCACATATGCATGCAATGTCTGGTTTGAGGTATGTCGTTATCTCTATTTTGTTTTTGTCGATTAGCGGCTTTAGGCTTGATATTGTACTTGATATAATTTCTGAAAGATTGTGTACTTTTTTTTCCAGTTTTAGCTGTCCAAGCTCTATCTTCTGCACGTCAAACAGATCAGATATCAGCTTTTGCATGGATTCTGCACTGTGCTTTACTACCTCAAGCCTTTCATGTTGCGTTGGAGTGATCGGGCCAAATTTTTCTGCAAGCATCATGTCCACATAACCCTGTATTGGCACAAGAGGCGTCTTTAATTCATGTGTGACCATTGCCAGAAATTCGTCCTTTGCATGCTCTGCATTTTTTAGCGCCGTATACTGTTCGCTTATCTTTGCCTGGCCTTCTTCTATCTTTTTTCTGGAATAATAGAGTTCTGTGATATCCCTTAATGCAACCGTTCTTCCAGTCAACTTTCCTTGTTCATCGTAAATGTTGGTACCGCTAAGCAACGTTGGAAATACAGAGCCGTCCTTTCTTTTCAACCAGATCTCCCTGTTTATTATCTTGCCGTTATTTCTCCACTCCGCAATGGATTTTTCCAGCTCGCCATAACTTTTCTCTGCAGTATGATCTATTACCTTTACTTTTCCCACAATCTCCTCTTTTGTATATCCAAGGTTTTTTGCATATGCATCATTGCAGTCAATTATTTTTTCGTCAGTTGTGATGGTGCGCAGCATGTCAGGTGAGATATCATACAGGTTCCGGTATTTTTTTTCCACAAGTACAAGTGACTCGTGTGTCTTTTGTAATTCTGTATACTGGTCTTTTAGCCGAACCTCTCCCTCCTCTGCCTTTTGTAGCATATCATGCAGTTTGGATACGTCTTGGATTGCAATGATATATTCTGGCGGATCTTTTTTTCCAATCCTTTCGCCGCTGCATATGCCGTAAAACTTTGTTCCGTCTTTTTTTATCAGTAGTATCTCAACTAGCTCGGCTGTCCCTGTCTTTTGCATCTGCGCAAATCCGTCAAGTGCCGCCTTTGTGTAATTGTGTTCTACAAAGTCAAAGCATGACTTGCCGACAAGCTCCTCTTTTTTATATCCAAAGTAATCAAGTCCACGCTTGTTGCTGTCAGTTATTATTCCAACAGAGTCAACCACCCACATCATATTCGGAGATATATCAAAGAGCAGTCTGAGCCTGTTTTCGCCTTGGTACTGGAAATCCATCTTCACATGGCATCTACTTTCCCCCTTTTAATTCCAACTACTGATTTTCAAATTACAGAATTTTGGGCTTAGTTTGTCTCATGGTAACACGAGCATTTCTTTGACTTGTGTGTTATACAACCCACAAGCCTGTGATCCTTGCAACCGCAGATTATGCATTTTTTTCCCATTTGAGAAACTTGTGTCATCATGATGTTATATGCCAAGCTATACAGAAATAGAAATAGATACAATACAAGACAGCACTGATGGTTTTGCCATCCAGATGGCCTTCAGATTAAGAGGAAGAACATGAAAAGATTGCAGCCGCTAATCCTTTGAGTATATGAAAGCAAGCTAGTTGAGGTATGATATGATCAACCTGAGATTTGGCAGAACATTTTATTATGTCACAAATATAGCGCATATCAATGTCTGAGCAGGAGGATTTTGAATGGCAGATAACAAACAAAGTTCAAGAAGATACCAATACTTACACGTATACATTTTCAACTGGAAAGAGATCTGAGTTTTCCATTGGCCAGTTTGTAACCATTGGTACGTATCTGAAAAGGCCTACAGCTTCTGGAGAGATTGAAGAAAGTTTTGTTGAACGTGCATATTCAATTGCGTCGTCGCCTCATAGGGATTATGTGGAACTTACAATCAAACGCGAAAAACCCCTTGGATATATCAATCCAATATTAAAAAAGGCTGATGGTTTTGCAGCATATTTCCTTGAACAGGCAAAGATCGGCGACAAGATCAAGGTAAAGTTGAGTTCAAAAAAAGATCATTTCCTCTCAAAGATTGCGTCTGGAGCAGAAAAAGACATTGCGTACTGGTCTGGGGAAAATGGAGCAGAATCAGCCAGAGGCCTCATTCAGTACATGCAAGACAGACCTGACCTTGGAATCAAACTTGTCCTGTTCTACAGCAATCCGCACCTTTACCTTAGCGATACTGAAATGACAATTGACGTGATTTACTATAAATGGTTAATTGAGATGGCTAAAAAAATGGAAAATCTTAAGGTGGTATTTACATTTACTAAAGACAAAGAGGTCCCGACATCTGATCATCCACGAGTATTTTTTCGAAGGGGTAGGTTCTTTGTGGACTCTAGCGGGGGCATCGAAAACACCCTTACAAAATATCATGAAACCCCAAAATCTACGTTTAACCCCATTTGTGGAAGCAGTGGTTTTATCATAGGTGCTGTCCAAGGACCAGACGGGAAGCTAGTGAAAGGAAAGGGCATCATGCATGATCTCATGGAAATCGAAGGCATCAGTACAGAAAAGATTGACAGAGAACAGTTCTATTTGGATCATGCACATTAACCAAATGTGAATAGTTGTCATAAAACCACTGGCAATATCACGTCTTTGACTCATGTTAAGAGGAGCACAGATATGACACTAGGATGAGACCATAAAATGCCGCTCAGCTTTTAAATCCAGCGGCTTAAGAGATATAATTTGGCAGGCAAGAAGAAAAATGCATCAGGACCAAAAAAGGAAGATGCCAAGAATGGAAGATCAGTCAAGCCGCATCTACTTTCATGGGCGGTCTTTGTGCCAACTGTAACAATAGTCTTTATCAGCTTGATACCAGTAGTCTTTCCTGCACTAATAGCAAGAACAACAAGTCCGTTTCAGGCAGCAGTCTTTTCCCCAAATGTAATCAATCCGTTTCATCCAGGTGTACTTGCAGCACAGCTGATTATAGTAAATATCATTGTACTTGCAGTTGGCATAGCATACTACAAGAGATCAAAGTGCAAGACATATTTCAAAAAAATTGCAACTTTTGAGATATCGCAAAAACAGGCACTAGTTGGTGTAATTATCATACTTGCAGTCTTTGCAGCGCTGACTGCAGGAACGTTATCAAAGGAAGAAACGTGGGTAGACTATGCAGCTGTAAAAAACAGGGTCCAGTCATGGGATATATCACAGTTTGACAAGAGCTTTGAACCGCATTTCAAATATCTTCTGCTTTCCACATCACTGCATGCATTTGGAAACATCAGAGTAATTCCATTTATCGTAAGCATGGCGTTGCTTGTCCAGACATATTTTTTTACAAAAAAGATCACGGGTAAGAGATTTGCAGGAATAGTATCCATGGTACTTTTACTTCAAAGCGACATATTTGTCTCGTACAGTACCACTGCAAGCTACGAAAACTCGTGGATACTGCTCTACCTGTTTTCGCTATACATGATAATCAAGTTCTGGCAGTTGTCACCTGTGCCATATTTCCTCTCGCTTTTTTCAAAACCGCTTACCCTTGCGTTCTTCCCAATGAATATTTACTTCATTATGCGCTCCGCGCTGCCGAAAAGATTCAAGATTTACTCGCTTGTATCCTATGGCATAATTGGAATCATAATAGCGGTTGTCGCGTCGGCATATCATACAAACCTTGTCGGAACTGCAATAGGATTTGATGCTTCACAGTTCTGGCAGGGCTTTGCATCAATGGCGGTACAGATGAGGTTTGACTATATCATAGTGTTGTTTTTATTGCCACTTACAGTAATGCTCTTTTTTGCATCAAGAAGAGGAATACTGCACGCAGATTCAATATTGATATTCATACTTCTCATTTTATTGACATCACCTTTTCTTACTGGATTTACACAGCAAACAAACCAGCCCTACAGGTTTGTCTCGCTCTCAGTATTTTTTGCAATAGGTGTTGGAATACTACTGTCTAGTAAAACTAGGAAGTCGGAACAGTCCGAAGTATCGTCCAGTACGTAGTAACTTTATCTCCCTTTACCACGGGATACCCATCGTGGTTTGCAGCAACTAATGTCTCTTTCCCGTGTGACGTGTCCACAGATATAAGATTTAGCGATACTATGGTTGGAGACTGGTGAGTCACGGAATCATTTACATGAAGCACCTCAATGTTTTGCCCCCCCGCATTAACTGTATTTCTATTGAACATGTCAATGTTGGCGTTTATCATGCTGTTGAGTTTCTCTGGATCATATATGGTAACATGGGATGTTTCAATATAAGCAACCAAGTTTCCTGACGAGTCCTGCACTTTTATCTGTGCATAAATCCCAATTATCTGAGGTGGTGCCGCTGTCTGCTGAGACCCTGCTGTCTGTTGCTGCGGTCCTACGGTTTGTTGTGATGGTCCTGCTGTCTGCGCAAAGGAGATGCCAGTTGACAAAACCAAAAGCGAACCAATCGCCAAAGCTAAAAACAGCGGTCGCATGTTTTTTTTAGAATGGTTTTGGGTAAATAAGGTTCTCGAAATTTCCAAAAGCTATACAGATAGGTTCTGCTAGGCCTGTGAGATCAAAGATCGCTAGTTTTTATGACCTTGACATATTTCCTTGCAGCCTTTTCAAGTTCTCTGTCGTCGGTTACAAGTACAAGATCTAGCTTTTCTGCAAGTGCAAGATAAGATGAATCATAAGCCGTCAACCCTTCCTTTGTGGCAAGTTCATGCATATGTTTTTCCAGTCCCTTGATGCCAACTGTATTCATACGTTGCATTAAGAGCAATATTGAATCAATCAAGGCAAACGATTGTTCCTGTGTAATCTTTTTCTCGCGGTATGAAAGCTTCCAGATGGCGTTTAATACTTCATAAACAGTCAAGTCCAAGACATACTGCTTGTTTAGAATCCCTATCGAGCGTAAGTCCTTGGTTCTTACAACATTTAACAATGAACTTGTGTCAAAGAGCCTATCTTTCATTTCTTGATGATCTTACTGCCTTGACAATCTCGTTGCCGCTGACATTTTTCCGCAATATGCGGCCTATCTTATCGAGGTCTTGTGAGAGATTTTGCTCTTCAATCTTTCTTACCTCATCCTCAAGGGCCTCCCTTACAACCTTGCTTATCTTTATGTGATGTATCCTTGCCTTTTTTCTCAGCTCATCTGGTATCTTTGCTGAGACTACTGTGGTCATGGTATTACTTTCATGGTAATACCTTATAAGTATTATTTAGACAATTCATTTGTCATCATCCATGCCAGAAACTACCCCTGCCTAACATTATTAAAGGAATCAAATAGAATTCCAACGAAGCCCGGTAGTGTAGCGGTCAAGCATAGGGGCCTTTGGAGCCCTTGACCCCAGTTCGAATCTGGGCCGGGCTACTCTTAAAACCAAATTCTTCTGCATCATTACACATAGTTCATGTGCTGCATTGGTACGTGAGGGATAAAATGCGGCAGTATCGTAATACCAATCAGAATTGGCATCACAAACAACAGTACAGGTATTGCAGCAAGAATTATTCCAAGCAAGAGACAGCTTCTGGCTTTTTTCGGATCATCGTCGCGAATAACAAAGTATGCAACTATTCCTCCCACTACATTAAATACAATAGGCAAGAGGAACCAGAGGCTGCTTCTTCTTCGAATCTGCACTATACAGATAACGCATTTTTTACATTTAAACCATGGCCTGGCATAATGCAGATTTGCTATATCTCAAGTCTTGAGAGCAATTTTGTTGCTATACTAAACAATACCACAGCAAGAACAGTCAGAACAACCATCTCATATACAACCATATCAGTAAAGTTGCCAAATATTCCAGCGCGAACCACATCAACAAGATATGTCAGTGGATTGAGATAAAACGCCGTTGCAAGAATTGGTGGAGCACCCTGTGCAGGATAAAATGCAGTGCTCACAAATGCAAAGAATAGGAATGCCGTGTTTATTACCACATTAAATCCCTCGCTTGATTTTAACCTTGTAGAAATGATTGATGCAATGGAGCCAAAAAGTATGGCGCCAGTAATTGAAGCAAAGACAACAAGAGGTATGGTCAGTACATTAAACTCTACCGACTTGAAAAATATTGGATACCCAATTGCTGTTATCAATCCAGCAGATACAAGACCAATGATTCCAATTGTATATACATTTGATAAGATATATTGCGCGCGGGTAAATGGACCAACTAGAATCTGTTCAAACATTCCATGTCTTCTATCATTCCAGATTATAATACCAGAGATCAGTGTGCTGTTCATGATATTAAACCCAATCATGCCAGACGCAATAAATGCAGGATAGTTTAGGGTCTTTGAGCCAAACGGAACGTTATGAATCAATGCAGTATATGCAAATCCTGCAACGAAGATGTAAATTACAGGAAACATCACCTGCCATATCACAAAACCCATGTTGAGCGATATGGTAAGATTTCTATTTACCAGACGAAATATTGGATGCATTAGAATTTCTCACCACAGTAAGAAAGATCTCCTCAAGACTTGTTGGAACCACACTCAAATCCTCTATTGGAATGTTGTTTGATTGTAATACCTGCAATATTTTTACTAGAACCTGCTCCGAGTCTGCAGAATGTATTGTAATGACAGTACCATCGTCATGGACAACCTCATAGTTTCCAACCTCCTGCAACATATCTGAGATCTCTTGCATCTGTCCTATACGAATCTTGATTGTCTTTTCCCTTCCAAACTTGTTTTTGAGCTCGTCCGGTGTATCAACAGCAATAATTTTTCCCCTGTTTATTATGGCAATCTCATCGCAGAGATATTCTGCCTCCTCAAGTATGTGCGTTGTAAAAAATATCGTCAGTCCGTCACGTACCTTTCCCTTGATATAGTCAAGTAACCCCCTTCGCGCAGAGGGATCAAGTCCTGCCGTTGGCTCGTCTAAAAATAACAGGTCCATGTCATGCATAAACTCTCGTGCAACCTGAACCCGTCTTCTCTGCCCAATTGAGATGTCATCGTTCTTCTTTTTTCGTATATCCTGAAGGTCAAAAGCCGTGAGAAGCTCCTCCACCCTGTCACATCTTGATTTTGTATCAACATCCCACATCATACCGTATTTCTCAAGGGATTTTTCTACGGTAAGTGTTGGCTCGTAGCTTGGCTGCTGTAACACCACACCAATCTTTTTTCGTACATCAAGTGGATGTTGCGATGCATCAATTCCAAGAATGGTGATACTGCCATTGCTTGGAGGAATCAATGTAGTCAAAAGTTTCATGGTAGTAGTCTTGCCTGCACCGTTTGGTCCCAAAAATCCAAATATCTTGCCCGACTCTACTGATAGATCAATACCATCAACTGCGATGACATTACCGTATGATCTTGACAGAGATTTTGCTTCGATGCAGAGCATTAATGCTTTTCTCTTGCCCCCACTAATCTAGTTTTGTTAGATTTTTAGAAAATTTGTCTCGTTTTTGTAATTTATTTTTGACTTTGGCAAGGATTCGTTTTGTCCATTTTATCGAGTTTATGGCTTCTTCCGGACAAATCAAGTTATTGAAATTACGGTATTGATAATTTCTTTTGTTCTCCAAATGTAACAAAACCTCAGATCGCTGTCACTGAAAATTCTTATTAACACACATATCCTAACTGAGTTTGATTTGTCCGAATTTGATTCATTAATGAATAAACTTCTTGAACAAAAGCCAGAGATCTCAAGAAAGGATATAGAAGAAATGATCCAAAAAAAGAAAGAGAAGATAGGTGCGGGTTATCTTACAGACCAAGGCGCCCTCTTTCTTATTGCGTCAGACCTTGGTGCATCATTGAGCGAGCCACTGAAGGTCGAGATGGGCCTCAAGGACCTCTATGTTGGTGCAAAGGAAATTACACTTGAGACACGAGTGATGAATGTATACCCAGCAAGGCAATTCTCAAGAAAGGACGGTTCCCAGTTTCTTTTGCGCAACATGACAGTATATGATGGAGATTCTAGAGCAAAGGTAAAGCTATGGGATGAAAAGGCAAACCTTCCCGGTATTGAGAACTTGAAGCCAGGAGACCTAGTCAAGATAATCAAGGCTTATGTAAAATCTGACATGAAGGGAAATCCGATAATTAATGTCGGTTCAGGCTCCACGGTAGAGCCAAACAACATGCAAAGTAAGATACCAGATCTTGATGCAATAACAGATAATGTATCGAGTGTAAAGGAGAACCAGCAGAATCTAGTGGTATCAGGAATTCTAGATGGAAACATACGCATTACAGAGTTTATTAATTTCAAAGGAGAACCGAGTAAGGCATTGCAGCTTCGACTAAAGGGTAGCGATGGTACAATAATTCGTGCTGTACTATGGAACAAGGACGAGAACTCCATTCCAAAAGTTATCTCTTCTGGTGCAAAGGCAAGATTGATTGGGGTGAACACAAAGATGGGTCAGATGGGCCTTGAGCTTCATGGAGATGAGGGGACTGTACTAGAGATAGATGGAACAAAAGATATCCAGTCAGTTGTTGTAAGAATATTATCTGCTACAAAAAGTGAGTCTGGAAGTAGGCTGCTTGTAGGAACCGCACAAGATAAGAAGCTAGTAAATATCATAGATGCTTCTTCAATTACATCAGACCTCAATGCTGGCGATGTTATTGAACTCTTGCCATCAAAGATATACGGAAATTCTATAACGATTGAACAGAATTCACCTATAAAAAAAATTGATGATCAAAAGATACCAACGTTATCAGATGTCAGAACAAAGATAAGAGACATCAAGCCATCAGATGGAATCTATTGCGTTGAGGCCATAATTCTGAAGGCTCCACAAAAGCGCGAGATACAGACCAAGACAGGCGAGTCCATTTCACTTTCTGAGACATTTATCGAGGATGATACAGGTCAGGTATGGCTCAAGGGCTGGCGGGTACAGGCAAGATTGCTAGAGCAGTACACCCAAGGCGAGATAATCAGCATTACAGGTGTTACTGCAAAGCCAGGTCTTGAAGGAAGAACCGAGATATTTCTCACCACATATTCAGTCATTACAAGAAAAAACTAGAACCTAATCCCAAAACCCGCGCGTGGTGACATATTGCCTCTCTGCTTCATATACCTGCCGGTAAAGTTCTTCCTCGCCTACCATGTTTCGCAATATTCTTGCCCCAGTATCAGCACCAACACCATATCCTGACAACACAATAAGTGCAGTACTTCCAAAATTTTCTAATAGTGATGAAACCTTCCATGCTCGGTTGAACTTGTGGTTTTCCTCTGCAGTTATTTTTTTTCCTGCTGCCTTTTTTTGTACTATTTTTGATAGGTCATAGTCAGAGTAAAACGTAGCAGAAACCTGCCTTGACCTGCAGTGTGGGCAGGCAAGTACAGCCTTTACTTCATGAGTCTCTACCACTTTTTCCCACTTGCCGCAGCGCATGCAGACAAGTCTATGTTTTGTTTTGACAAGCCTAGCTTTTACCAAGTCAAGTACTCCCTTGTCAAGATTAGCAGGAGACGAATAGTATTTCGTGGTATGGTCCAGTATGGGCTCTGCAAGTTTTGAGAAACTATCAACCTCAAACCACCGTGACATAATGGAACCATCTCGTATCCTTTCAAGAGTCGTGGCTGTTCTCTCCAAGTCATACTTGTCGTGAAAGAGCTCCCGCAGGGATTCCTTTACAAGTACTGTGTTTGAATATCGTTCATAGAGAAACCTTGCAGATTTTCTGTCATATACTGCCGTCCTGCCTACGATTCCAAATTTTTTTGCAACACACCAAGTTCTCCAGTTTACGTTATGTGTTCCAGACAGTGATGCACGCACAATTGATTCTAATTCATACTTGTCTTTTAGTACAGAGACTACCGAGTCCTCACTAATTCTCCCATTTGATGACATCATGATTCTATATGCATCAGATCTTGAATCTACAAGATATCCACTCTTTGCAGAAAGCATTGCAGAAAGAAGCGTGGCAAGTGTTGCATTGATTCTTGTTCCAAAGCACACATGCATGACTATATTATTTCTGGAACGCTGAGACTCGATAACAATTGTTTTCTCGTCTGGAATTGCACCCATCTTTAGACTCTCAATCATCTTGTTTGCAAGTGGTTCGTGTTTTGTCTTGGTACGATATAGTCCCACCTTTCTTGCAGTAGCAAAATCAACCGGGATGTTCTCACCCTCCCAGTATGGAACATTTATTCCGGCAGACTGGACAGGTTCTACATTTATCTGGAGTGAACTGTCATCAACGTTTAAGATTCTCCATTGCATCCCGCGCAACACAAAGACGTTTCCTGGGTCGCCGTGATCGCCTACAAATCTCTGATCAAGACTTCCGATCATTTTCTTGGATACGGTATCAAGTACCTTGAATTTCAAAATGTCAGGAATTGTGGACAGATTTTCAAAATAGTACCTAAACGAGCGCCCCCTTTTTTTGAATACCATCTCTTCTTTATCAAAAAATACAATCGAGCCATTATGGAGAATCTCCAGCACCCCAAACAGGTCCTCAAGTGTTGTCTCTCTAAACGAATAGGCCTGGTTTATCATCTTTAGCGCAAAGTAAATTGGAACAGTTCCAAACTGCATTGTCATGCCAACCAAGTGATGGGCCAGCACATCTAGTGCACCATCGTGCACTATTTGGTCCTCGATTGATTTTTCTCTGACACGCTCCAATATAGCAAGTGCCTCAAACTCGTCATCGGCGTTGTTTGTTACAATCAATCCCTTTGCAGACAAGCCTCTGCGGTGCTTGCTCCTTCCAATTCTTTGCACAAGTTTTGATACCTGTCTTGGCGAACCATAGTGTATCACAAGTTCTACAGAACCAATGTCAAGACCAAGCTCAAGTGATGATGTGCAGACTACAATGCCTGGCCTTCCTTCTCTTAGCATCTCCTCTGTCTCTTCCCGTACCTGTTGTGAGAGAGATCCGTGATGCATGTCTATTCGTAAACTAGATCTTTCCTTTAGGACGGATGCGAGATATTCTGACTCGCCCCGGGTATTTGTAAACAAGAGTACTGGCGAGTTCGCATAATGTTTGGCAACGTAATCTGCGATATAATCGACAACATCTGTTATGGTTCCGTCAATATACCTGACTTCAACGTCATACTTTCTAATGGAGTGGTCCTCGATTATCTTGCATTTTCTTTTTGTTCCTACGACAAACTTGGCTGCTTCGGATGTATTTCCTACTGTTGCAGAAAGACCAACTCTTGTTACAGGAAATTTTGTGTTTGCCTGCAGCCTCTCAAGGCTCAGCGATAACTGTGCGCCGCGCTCATTTCCCAGTAGCTCATGTACCTCATCTATTACAATCCACTCTAGCTCATCCAGCGCTTGTAACATTTTTGGCTGTGTCAGTAAAATTATGATGGTCTCAGGAGTTGTTATCAGTACATCGGGTGGTTCCAGTGCAATCTTTTTCCTAACTGACTGCGACGTATCGCCGTGACGAACCTGAATTGTAAGGCCCTCGTTTTCTGCATACCTAATTACTCTACGAAAAACGTCCCGGTTTAGTGCCCGAAGTGGAGTGATATATAACGTCTTTATCTTTCCATATTTTTTTGACTTGGCAACCCTGTCAAATATTGGTATCACCGCAGTTTCGGTCTTGCCAGAGCCTGTTGGCGCGATAACCAGCGAATCAATTTTTTGATATATTACAGGAACAGCTTTTTTCTGGATCTCGGTTAGGTGCTCAAAACCAAGATTGCGAAACTCGTTCTCTAACTCAAGCGGTTGAGGATGTAGATGATTCTGATTCTTTTGGTTGTCTTGTTCTAGATCGCTCGTATACCATTGCACCAACTATGCCAGCTCCAAATAAGATAACTGTGATAATCGGTATTTGATCAAAAATGCCTGCCATGAGTCACGTTACAACCACAGTGATAAATAGCTTGGGCTCTTGTATTCAGTTCCATGATGTGTTATCTCTTCCATACAGACTTGTCATCCAGATCCGGAAATTGAGTAATTCTTTTCCTCAGAGGCTAGATAAATCAAGGTATTTCGGTGATGCCTTCTGGTGATATCTTGTATGTAATCTCTTTTTTTGTGCCAAATGCAGGAAGTACCTGTGCAGAAAACTTGTTGCCCTCTTTTGATAGCCTAATCTTTTTGTGGGTAAAGATACTAATTGATTTGTCAAGGTTCTCCCTGTCTTGCTCCCCAGACCTCCTGACAACATTGGTTACAACAACTGGGATCTTGTTTTGTATGCAAAGCATGCTGAGTGAGTGCATGTATTCCATGAATTTCATGTGTTTTTCAAGTGAATTTGATTCTTTAGAGTACTCGAACGAAAAAAGATCTGTAATGTTATCTATTACAACTAGCCCTGGATTTGCCTGTAATATGTTTTTTAGATATTTGATTTGCTCGGCAGTATTTGTCACCCGTGTGACAATAATGTTGTCTAAAAGATCGGGTGCAAGTTGCTTGGCATGCATTAACTGTAGTATTCTTTCAGGTCGAAAGCTACCGCTTGTGTCTTGATAAATTATTTTTTCACGGATAGCGTTGGTACAAATCTGCATTACAAGTTGGGTCTTTCCGCTTCCACCGGGCCCAAAGATGTCAGTTATGACACCAGCAATTATTCCCCCACCCAATAAATTATCAAGACTTGGTAGACCAGTTGAGATCAAATCGATTGTCTAGAAAATACCGGAAATTAAATGATATAAGTGATGATCGGGAAGGCTTTTATTTACGATTTCAAGCACTGGTGACAAGTGAATTATTGATTGTCGCAACCACCGACTCAAAAACGACCTCTGACAACACTACAAAAAGGTGTTAACAAAAAGGTTACAGTCAGACTCAAAAGTGATATAGAATACAAAGGAAAGATGAACAATGTTGATTCATACATGAATTTAATCATGACAGATGCAGAAGAGCTAAGTGGTGGCAAGGTAGTTGCAAATTATGGTAGAGTCATAGTGAGAGGCAATAACGTACTTTTTATAAAATTAGAAAATGAGCTGTAATGACCCTGACAGTGAAAGAAGCAGGTAGAAGTTATCTATTTACGTCAGAATCAGTTACCGAGGGTCATCCAGACAAGGTATGTGACCAAATTTCAGACGCAATTTTGGACGAGTTCCTAAAACAAGACCCCGATTCAAGAGTGGCAGTTGAGACCATGACAACTACAGGAATTGTGGTTGTTGCAGGTGAGGTTACATCAAAGGCAAGATTTGACATTCAAGATGTGGTCAGAAAAACAATCAAAGAAATAGGCTATGATGATCCACAGTATGGTTTTGATGCTGACTCGTGCAGTGTGCTAGTTTCTATCCATTCCCAAAGTCCCGATATCTCAATTGGAATCTCTGCTAATGAAAACAAGGAGCAGGGAGCAGGAGATCAGGGATTGATGTTTGGCTATGCAACAAACGAGACTGCAGAGTTTATGCCTATGCCAATATTACTTGCTCATAAACTTACAAAGCGACTAGCAGAGGCAAGAAAGAAAAAGGAACTCCCATGGGCAAGACCAGATGGAAAATCACAGGTTACCATAGAATATGAAGACGGCGTACCAAAAAGAATCGAGACTATTGTTGTTTCAACACAACACTCTCCTGATGTTACCAATGAAGAGATAAAGAAAGAAATTATTGACAAGGTGATCAAGCCAGTCTGTGGAAAGCTGTGGAATGATAAAATCAAAGTTCATGTAAATCCGACTGGAAGATTCGTAATCGGTGGGCCTCCAGGAGATGCAGGACTTACAGGAAGAAAAATAATTGTGGATACATATGGTGGTATGGGAAGACATGGCGGAGGTGCATTTTCTGGGAAAGATCCATCAAAAGTAGACAGATCGGCATGTTACATGTGCAGATACATTGCAAAAAATATCGTAGCTGCAGGACTTGCAGAACGCTGCGAGGTACAAGTTGCATATGCCATAGGAATGGCACAGCCAGTTTCCCTTATGGTTAGTACGTTTGGTACAAGCAAGATCCCAGAAGAACAAATTGAGAACCTAGTTAGAAAACACTTTGATATGCGTCCTGCTGCAATCATATCTCAACTGAAATTAAAGAACCCAATTTACAGAAAAACTGCAGCTTATGGGCATTTTGGAAGAGATGAACCAGAGTTTACTTGGGAAAAGACTGACAAGAGTGACATATTAAGAAAGGCAGCTGGCCTGTAGCATTTCTCTATATTTTGTAAATTTAATTCCTGAAATGCTGACAAGTTTTCTGTAATCACCAATATAATCACTCACTAGAATACTAAGATCATCTACACCAAACGGTGACACGTGGGAATGAAGAGCATCGTGATACGCCTTCTCAAAGTCTACATGTTTTATTTGCGCCTTGTCTCCTACCAAGTCTCTTACAAAGCGATTATACGTCACGGCCTGTGGACCTACAAGATCAATTATCTTTCTTGAGAACTGTTTACCATGTATGGCTTTCATTACAACCTTTGCCACGTCGGATACCAAGATAGGCTGTAACCTATACCTTCCAGAGCCTGGAATGATAACAGAGTCCCTACTTAGTTGGCTTGAAAGTATCTGTGACAGTGGATCATTTTTTCCTAATATATACGAGGGTCGAAATATAGTGTAATCAAGTCCAGATCGTATAATCTCCTGTTCTGCTTTGAATTTTGAGATAAAATACCCTAGTGTAGATTTTTGGTCAACACCAAGGCCGCTTAGGTAAATTATTTTCTTGATCCCAGCTTGCTTGCATAGTATAATTGCATTTCTTGTAAGACTGACATTTACAGTATCATAATCAGAGCTTGCAGTCTGCCTTCCCTTTCCAATAAAATGTAGAAAAGCTACAGACCCCTTCACGGAACCTACAAGAGAGTTTTCTGTAAGGTTTTTTGATATGATAGTCCGTCCAAAATCAACTGTCTTTTTTCTGCCTTTTCTCACTAGTGACACAATTTCAAAGCCATTTCTTGCAAGAAACTTGCCCACATTTTTTCCCACAAATCCGTTAGCCCCAGAAATGGTTATTTTATTCATATAACACCCACAGGATCTCCGACAAATTAATTTTGATGCTAGTCCAATCTATAGATACTTGAAGAACTTGTCTGATTGTTACCATATTCTGGGCGTACAAAATGGTGCATCACAGAAGGAGATCAAGAATGCATACAGACAACTATCACTCAAGTATCACCCAGACAGGAACAAAGGTGATACAAATGGAGAAAAATTCAAGCAGATCACAGAGGCCTATCAACTGCTTCGACGCGAGGGAAAGTCAAAGACTAAGGTTTCTGAGACAGATGTTGCGACAAAATATACGCAATTTTGGAAAAAGTACGATGGCAGTAAGATGAATGATGATTTTAATTTTGGGCCCAATTTTACAGGATTCAAGAATTCCTTTGGGGCAAGTGCCCAAGAAGAATATGACCATTTCAGGGAAAAGGAATCTTCTTTTAAGATCACCCACATTATACTTTATGGTGGCCTTGGTTTGATTGCATTGTGGATAATACTGGCAAACATAATCAAGTAAAAAATATACCATGTCAAATCAGACGCAGTGCAAGATGAAGCAGATGAAGGGGAATGTGAATCCGTCACTAATCCTGCTGAGCAGATTGCGCCGAGTTTACTTGTAGGATGAGCCATCAAGTTGACAGAACCCTTAAACCACATAGGATTAATACAGAAAAAAATAATCCCACATATGGAATCTGACTCTATTCCAAAAGGAAAGATGAGAACAGGCTATACTACAGGGACTTCGGCAACGGCGGGAGCAAAGGCAGGAATACTTGCCATTATAAATCAAGAAAATATAGGATTTATTGATGTTACGCTACCAAAAAAATCCAAGATCCAAATAAAGATTGAAAAATGTGAATTTGATAAACAATCTGCTCATTGTTACGTAATAAAAGATGGCGGCGACGATCCGGATGTTACCCACGGTGCAGAGATACACACAGATGTCTCAATAACAGATAACATAGGCAAGATTGAGATAGATGGTGGTTATGGGGTGGGCAGGGTGACAAAGCCAGGCCTTGGCCTAGAGGTGGGGTTTGCTGCAATCAATCCCACACCAAAAAAGATGATTGTAGAAAACATCACAGAAGTTGCACAGGGTCTTCTTAAAAAAAATGGAATCAAAGTAGTGATCTCAGTACCAAAGGGAAAAGAGCTTGCGCCAAAGACTGATAACCCACGGCTTGGAATCCTAGACGGCATATCGATTCTTGGTACAAGCGGCATTGTTGTTCCGTATTCGACTGCCTCATTTGCGGCATCGATCAGGCAGAGTATTGATGTTACAATTGCGATGGGAAATGACACAGTAGTCTTAACAACAGGTGGTAGAAGTGAAGATTTTTCAAAAAACATGATCACTTTACCTGATCATTGTTTTATACAGATGGGAGACTTTTCTGGGTATACAGTACAGCAATGTGCAAAAAAAGGAATAAGAAAGGCATACGTTATAGGATTTATTGGCAAGCTGACCAAGATGGGGATGGGTGTAAAGCAGACCCATGTAAAGGGCTCCAAGGTAGATATGGAATTTCTCGCAGAGATTGCACAGAAATGCAATGCATCAAGTGATACAGTTCAGGAAATAAAAAAAGCGAACACCGCAAGACATGTCTTTGAGATAGTTTTAGGCAAGAACCTCGAAGGATACTTCGATCTTGTCTGTGCCGAAGTATACAACCAATTACGAAAGCATTCTGAGGAAAAATTTGACATTGATGTCATCATGCTTGATTTTGACGGCAATACTATTGGCAAGTTTCCAAGATAGATGTCTATTCTATATGTGTAAAAACCTCAAGTAGGTACATGTAAAAAATCACTAACCTGAAATAGATGTAAATGTGTCATGTGACATAAACCATGAGTTTGAGAGCCGTAACAGATATGTTTGCTTTGAAAAAAGACGTTTTATGGATACAGTAGCAATTATGGCCATTACAAAAAATGGGATTAAGTTAGCCATAAACTTGAAGGATAAATTTCCAAGTTGGCAAGTCTTTGTCCCTTCCAAGTTTTCAAATAATGATTCCAGGATTGACTGGTTTGAGGATTCTACCACAGAAAAGATTGGCGAGTTGTTCAAAAAATATGATTCCCTTGTCTGCATCTTCTCGCTTGGTGCCGTAATACGTCTAGTGGCTCCTCACATGAAAGACAAAAAGATAGACCCAGCAGTAGTTGTAATTGATGACACAGGCAAGTTTGTCATAAGCACATTATCAGGACATCTGGGCGGGGCTAACAAGCTTGCAGAAGATATCGCAAATATTCTTGGTGCAACTCCTGTGATTACAACAGCTGCAGATGTTAACAAGACCATTGCAGTAGACTTGTTAGGAAAGGAGTTTGGGTGGCAGATTGACGATGATTCCACGGTAACAAAAATTAGCGCATTTATGGTAAATGAAGAAAAAATAGGAGTCTTTCAGGATGCTGGTGAGAGAGATTGGTGGATGCCAGAGAAAGAACTTCCAAAAAATGTTTACCTGTATCCAAGTCTTGAAGAGATGTCAGAGTCAGACTGCAGGGGATTTTTAATAATTTCAGATAAGACAATACAAGATAGGCAGTTACTAGAGCGCTCAGTGATATACAGACCAAAGACTCTAGTGGTAGGTGTCGGACTACATTTTGATACAAGCAAGGATACAATCAGAGAGGGACTAGAATTTTGCCTGTCAAAGTTCAAGCTCAGTCCCAAATCAGTTGCCAAATTTGCATCGATTAAAAAGGAAACTCAGATTGTGGGGCTGCGCGATATTGCAGAAGACATGAAGGTTCCAATAGATTACTTTGAAAAGCAAGAGCTTGCAGGAATTGTAATCCCTAATCCTTCGATTGTTGTTCAGACCTTTGAGGGAACTCCAAGTGTCTCCGAGGCATCAGCAATTAAGAGTTCAGGCGGCATACTAGTAGTTGAAAAGCAGAAATTTCCCCCAAATCTTACCATTGCAATATCTAGGATAACAAAATGAAACGGGGTTTATTGTTAATCGACAGAGGCAGCCATGAAAATGATGTAAAGCAAGAGCTTCAATACATATGTGATAAAGTAAAGCAAAAGGGAAACTATCACGTATCTGATTACTGTTTTCTTGAGGTAGTTCCCCCATATATCGAAGAGGGCATCAATACTTGCCTGTCTGCAGAGATCGATTCACTTACCATAGTACCATATTTTCTGTATCCGGGAAGAAAGGTAAAGGCTGCTGTCAATGCTGCAATAAGATACCAGTCAAAGACCAAAGTGAAATTAACCATATCAAAACCCATGAGCTTGCACAAGTCATTGATAATACTTGTAGATGAAAAGATACAGAGTGTTCTTGAGAAAAACAAGGTAACCGTCACAAGAAACAGTGTAGATGTGTTGATAATTGGACATGGAAGTAAGGACCCAAATGCAAGATCGTCTCTAAAGTATGTTGCAGATGGGCTTGAACCATTGTATAGAAACGTCAACTATTGTTTTCTAGAGATTGAAGAGCCAAACATACAACAAGGCATAGATACATGTACAAAAAATAATCCAGATTTTCTTGTTGTGGTACCATATTTTTTGCACAAGGGGGCTCATGTAAAGTACGATATTTATGAAGATCTCAATCCTGCAATTGCAAATTCCGGCATAAAGAAAATATTTTTCTCCGAGCATCTAGGAATAGATGACAAGATGGTTGATTTGGTGCTTGAGAGGGCAAAGGAGGTAGAGACATGATCACACAAAAGGGTCAGTCAATAGAGGACAAGAGTATGGAAATAATAGAAAGTGAGATAGGCGTTCACCCTTACAGCTCAGATGAGTGGACAATAGTGAAACGAGTAATACATTCTACAGCAGACTTTGACTTTGCAAGAGATAACATGATAATTTTTCACAAGCAAGCAATAGAGGATGGAACAGTTGCACTCAAGAAGGGATGCAACATAATTGTAGACGTAAATGGAGTTGTTGGACTGTTAAACAAAGATAATCTGAGCAAATTTGGAAACAATGTAATTTGTGGTATATCAGACTCGATAGTAGTAGAGGAGGCAAAGAGACTCAATAAGACGCGGGCTCAGACTGCAATGCAAATGGCTGCAAAAGACATGGATGACGGAATAGTGGCAATAGGAAATGCCCCTACTGCACTTCAGGAGGTAATACAGATGGTACAGGATGGATTGACAAAACCTGCCCTTGTTATTGGCATACCTGTTGGATTTGTCTGTGCCGAAGAGTCAAAGGAGAAGCTTCGTCTGTCTAATATTGTACACATAACAAATCTTGGTCGCAAAGGAGGCAGCCCTTGCGCATCTGCCATCTTAAATGCATTATATATCATCTTGAAACAAAAATTATCTTCTTGACAGGCTGGTACAGTTATCAACAAAGGTCTTTGCAACGTTTGGCATAGCAAAATGCACGTGCATGTAAGATGCAAGTGTGTTATATTGTACTATACCATCCTTGTTTTTTACCATACCTATTCCAATATCCATCTCGTAGGAAAACTTGGAATCCTTTGATATTGATTCAAGTTCAGAGAAATGAAACTCATGTCCCCGTAGGCTGGAATTTATTCCAGATATAACACAGGGTCTTGATACTCTTGCCTTGGTATAGTTTAGCTTTAGTTTTTTCTGCATGGTTGTATCTGCCTCGTATAGCCCAACCATCTTGTATTTTTTCTCCTTATACCTAATTGATCTTGTCAGGTACATCAATCCTCCACATTCTGCATATATTGGAAAGCCATCTTCTGCTTTTTCCTTTATCTCCTTTTTTATTGAACTATTTCTTTCAAGAAGTTCTCCTTTGACTTCTGGAAATCCCCCTCCAATATAGAGACCATCACATGGCGGAATTTTTTTATCATGAATGGGACTGAAAAATTCAAGAGATGCCCCAGCCCTGCGTAGTGAATCCAAGTTCTCTTGATAGTAAAAGTTGAATGATTCGTCAAGTGCGACTGCAATCTTTGCTTTTTGTTTTATCTTGTCATCTTTTGGCATAGATGGCAGGCTTGATGCTTTGTTGCTTACCTCAATAATTTTTTCAATATCTATGTAATCCGAATATGATTTGGCAATAGATCTTATTTTTTGTTCAAGCGTTTTTATTTCATTTACTGGAATCAATCCAAGATGTCTTGATTCTAGATTTAGGTTGGCATCACGCGGGATCGCACCAACAATTGGGATCCCTAGTTTTGACAATGCTTGTCTGCAAAGATCCTCATGCTTCTTGCTTCCAATCTTGTTTAGTATGAAACCTGTAATTCTGGAATTTTTGTGAAACTTTACAAATCCTAGTGCTGTTGCAGCAATTGAGCGAGCAACCTTGCTTGCATCAAGCACTAGAACAACTGGAGATTTTACAATATTAGATATATGGTGCGTGCTTGCAAAATTAGAGCCGCCAGAAAACCCATCATAGTATCCCATGACACCTTCTATCACTGATATATCATCATGTGAGTTTTGAACAAAGTCCTTGATCACTCCATGTTCTCCCATGAGCCACGCATCAAGATTTCGTGCAGGCCTCTTCGCTACTGCAGAGAGATATGTTGGGTCAATAAAATCAGGCCCTACTTTGAAGGGCTGCACTGAATACCCATGTTTTTTCATACCATAGATTATCGCTGCAGCAATTGTTGTCTTGCCAACGCCGCTGCTTGTACCAGAAAGAACTATTCTAGGTATCTTCAACTTCCATCTCCTGCTTGAACCTTGATTAAAGCCAGTATTCAATTTTCTTGTGATTGAAAAGTATTGCTAGCGTTATCTTTTATTAAACCAAAGAGCTGACGTATTGCTAACTTGGGATGATTTGCAGCAAGTTTTATCATGTTGGCCAGCCCAAACTCGGCTTTGATAAAATCCAAGAATTCTTCTGCAGAAAGGTCGTCAATTATTTCAATCTCACGATCCCATTCCTCATCACTTAGACCAAGCCATCTGTACTGCACCTTTATTGCAGAGGCAATCTTGGAACCAATTGCTTTTTTCATGGAATCTTCGTATGGTTTTAAAGATTTTTTGGATGTGTCCCCAGAGAAGATGGCGTTTGCAGCTATCTCTCCTGCCTTTCTTCCAAATTCTATTGCATACCTTATTCCCTCTAGAACAAGTGGATTTGCCTGACCTGCAGAATCTCCTACAAGTATGAGATTGTCGTCAACGGTAGAAGATCGAAGTCCCTCGTTTGGGATCAAACCATAATGAAATTCAATAGGAACTATTCTACCAAGTTCACCGAGCGGTTTTGGTCTTTTCTCAAACAATTCCAAAAGTCGTTGTGTTGCATCTGCTTGAGACTCTGGTTTACCAACACCAACTCCTATACGAGCCTTATTCCCTCCCAGTGGAAAGACCCAAGCATACCCAGCAGGAGAATAATTCTGTCCAACCATAAGATACCATGTCTGTGGGTCTATCTTTTCCACGTAGGCCTCATATTCTGCTCCGGCGCCAAACCTCTTCCACTGAGATACCAATCCAGTAGATTTTGCCACTACAGAATAGAATCCGCTTGCATCTATGACTAGCTTTGAGCGAAATACAAGATCTTCTTTTAGTGATGTCGCTTTGACTCCGCATAATTTTTTGTCTTCAAGTATAACATCAGTGACACTAGTTCTCAGAAATATGTCTGCACCGGCATCCGCAGCCTGATATGCAAGAAACTGGTATGTCTTTCTAACATCTAATACTGCTACTTCGGGTTCCCTGCTTTTTTTTAGTATGACATTATTTGGTGAGTAAAACGCATAATTTTGTATGGTATTATAATATTCTGGAGGAATACCAAATGATCTTGCTTCTTTTATCCATGTGACTCCGCTTGTTCTGACACTCTGCCCTATTGCCTCATCTCTTTCAAGTATTGCTACTTTTGCCCCCTTTTTTGCGGCACTCCATCCAGCAGAAAGACCTGCAGGCCCTCCCCCAACCACAATAACGTCATAGTCATAGTTTCTTGTCATCTGATGGTTTTGTGCATAAGACGGGGTTTATAAAATGCTTAACTACATGACCAATAATACAGGCAAGGGTCTGCAGATAAAAAAACATAAAGCAGAAATGCCAACTCAAAGATAACGGATAGAATGTAGGCTGATGCCAAATTAACAAATCGATATCATAGATTCTATCAGTAGACCAACCATCATTGATCTTTAGTGATTTGTTTTTTTATTATTTTTCTGTACGTGTGATTACAAAACTTACAGGTTATACGTATTGATTTTACATCAGATCTTCCCAATCGAATTCTTGCTGTAAGCCCAGGAATGATAAATTTCTTGCATTTCTTACAAAAATGCATTCTCATCTCATAAGACATTCTGACACGATATTTTGTGCTTAGCCTCTTCGCTAGGCTTGCTTGTCTTTCAGCCAACTCTGGATCGTGTCTTGCGTTTGATGTCGCATTCTGAATCAGGATTTGCATTCTCTCCATTATAAGATCTCGTAAACCTGCCTTCATGTTAATTAAATAATGCCTACCCTTAAAATACAATCTTGCTTTCACTAGTAATAGCAGAATCAGCGTTGGAGCTAGTACCTAAAGAGCTTCAAAATCACAATTCCGTTCTTGCGTCATCTAGGAAATTTAACAAGAAACCATCTGAAATCCTCCTTGACGTATCATGGCATTTTGCTGCTATGAAGAAGATGAAAAATGAGATAAAAAGAGGCAGACCAGATTTGATACATTTTTGCCTTCTTGAGGCTTGTAGTATACCCATCTATTTTGAAAATAGACTCCAAGTATTTGTACATACAATTGATGATAGAGTAATATTCTTTGACAGGTCAGTAAGATTGCCAAAATCATATCACCGATTTGCGGGCCTCATCGAGAAATTATATTCTGAACATGTGATTGAAGAAAACGGTAAAAGGTTACTAGAAATAAAAAAAATGAATTTTGATGACCTAATAAAAAAGATTAATCCCAATCAGATAATAGGACTTTCAAGCAAAGGTGACTCCTCTTCATATCAACAAGTTTCCGAAGAAATCGATGATGATACATGCATAATAGTAGGAGGTTTTGCAAAGGGACAATTTTCTGATAGCATCAAGAAATACTTTGACAAAACAAGATCAGTTGACAAGAACCCACTTGAAGCTCACATAATTATTTCACGTGTGTTATACGAGTATGAAAAAAGAATTATTATGTAGGTGTAAGATTGGCAGAGTAAGCGGTCGTAGTATAGTTTGGTTAGTACACTGGCCTTCCAAGCCCGTTACCCGGGTTCAAATCCCGGCGACCGCATATCCATCTTGAATAAAATTTCCACAGCATTGAACTCAAGTTTTTTATCGTGGCGGGGATTTGAATTCATTTACTAAGAAATTTGCTTTAATCGAGATTTCAAAAATACTGCCGTAACCCGCAAGAATTTTAGTCAAATCATCAGGGTGTAAGATTTATCGTCTTTTTGTACAGGCAGGATCCAAAACTACGACCTTTCTTCCAATGGAGTAATCACTGCCGCATTTTGGGCAGAAGAAACTATTCCACCCTACTTGCACGAGAACAACCTCTTTCTCAGAATGATTCGCGCAGGTCAGTCTTTGCTCCATGAAAATGTCGAAGTATTCTCGCTAAAAAATTTGCGCAGCTCTGTTCTGAATTGAAATACTGAGTTTTATTACATTTCATATTCTCGTCCGTTGATACCTCCATACGGTGGAAGAGAATCGACAGATCTATATGGCAGGATCTGCAGGACATAAAGATTAACAAGCTGCACGGGCTGTAGAAGAGTAGGACAGTATGCATCAGAGAGAAAGCCGAAATGCTGACAGTACGGAAATCGGAATTATCCGTCTTTGCACATACAGTAGAAGAATACCTTTGTTGATCGGTACGGTGTTACCATGAGCGCGCCACTCGAGATAAATAAGACAAAGACCGCACTAGTAGTAATAGACCTTCAGAAGGGGATAGCAGCCATGCCGGTCAAGCCTTATACTGCACAGCAAGTGATTTCCAATTCAGCGAAGCTTGTGGAGGCATTCAGGAATAACAGGATGCCTGTATTTATTGTGCATGTACAGTGGAGCAGGGAAACCATGCTAAATGTTATGAGCGATGAGACGTTTTCAAGACCTGGAAATGCGTCTCCTGACTGGGCGGAGTTTGTAAGAGAGATAGCACCGACTCCGTCCGATGTTGTCATAACAAAGAAGCAGTGGGGTGCATTCTACGGTACAGACCTTGATCTGCAACTGAGGAGAAGAGGCATGGACACCATTGTACTATGCGGGATAGCCACTGATTACGGTGTTGAGAGCACGGCAAGGTTTGCGTACGAGTACGGATACCAACAGGTCTTCGCGGAGGACGCGATGGCCTCGATGTCAGAGGAGCAGCACAAAGCAGCTGTAAACTTTGTCTTTAAGAGGATTGGAAGGGTAAGGAAGACATCTGAAATAATAAAACAGCTTGCCTAGGTTTTTTATGGCAAGACTTGACACAGGTTATGAATGGATTGCGTTATCAGTGACAACCATAGGCATGCTTCTTGCTTCAATCCAAGGATCAGCAATGCTGATAGCACTACCGGACATACTAGCCAAGCTGAATACGAGATTCATAACCATAATGTTGATGCTTCTTGGATATCTCCTTGTTACAACGGTTCTAGTGTTAGTCATAGGCAGATTTGCTGATATCGTCGGCAGGAAAAAGCTGTTCAACCTTGGATTCATCATATTCATAATCGGCTCGATCCTTGCGAGTCTGAGTAATCCAATCTATCACGGATGAGATCTTGTCTTATACAGGATAGTGCAGGCAGTAGGCGCCGCGCTGCTTTTCGCAAACAGCACCGCAATAGTTACTGACGCATTTAAGAAAGGGAAAACCGGCTTTGGGCTTGGTGTCAACCAGATTGCTGCAACTGCGGGATTCCTGCTAGGACCTGTGGTTGGAGGTGTTCTTGTAAGTATCTCTTGGCAGTGGATATTTCTAATAAATGTGCCAATAGGTATCTTTGGTGCAGTGTGGGGTATGCTTAAGTTAAGAGAGCCAGAAAAGATGCCTAAGAAGCAGAACTTTGATTGGAAAGGCGCAGCCACCTTCTTCCTTGGAATGTCAGGTCTTCTGTTTGCAATTTCAACAGCCGCATTCCCAATAGGAATCACCATGCCAGAGATATACTCGATACTTGTTGTATCGCTACTTCTGCTTTCGCTTTTTCTATTCATAGAGCTAAGGGAGGCGCAGCCTCTAATCGACCTGTCGCTGTTCAAGCACAAGCTTTTTGCCATAGCCAATCTTGCAAACCTGCTTAGCGGGCTTGCGAACGGTACAGTGCTGTTCACTCTCATATTCTTTCTTCAGGGGCCGTACGGACAGACGCCGCTTGAGGCCGGTATATTGATAGCTCCCTTCGGTATTGCTAGCATGTTGGTAGGACCGCTGTTCGGATATCTATCAGACAAGTATGGTTCCAGGATGTTCACCTTTGCCGGAATGATAATCTCGTCTGCAGGACTTTTTGGGCTCAGCACCATAGCTGCAAGCACACCGTATCCTACAATCGCGTTATGCATGACGTTGATCGGATTGGGCTCAGGCATGTTCAACTCGCCCAACAACAACGCAATAATGTCAAGCGTAGACCCCGACAGGAGGGGAATAGCTTCAGGAATGATAAGGATGCTGTCCAATACTGGCATAATGTTCAGCATCATGATAGCATTTCCTCTGCTTCTGAGCCATGTGTCTGTGCAGGCGCTTATCCATGTCTTCCTTCACGGTGGAGGGTTCAGAAGCAATACTGTCTCACTGCTAGCATTTGAATCTGGTATGCATGAGGTCTTCCTGCTAGGAGGCGGCATTGCCCTGTTTACCGCGGTGATATCTGCCCTGAGGCCAAGGTACACCCCTATGGTGGAAGGCATGTAGGTATGGATTGTTACACTGTCAAATGGATAAGATAACATCAAAAAAATTCCAAGCGTTACGATGACTCCAATTCCTGCTGCCGTGATGATTAAAAGATGTCATGGTCAATTTTTACGCTCTAAATTTTTGCCTTGTACCAAACCCCAACCCACCTGCCTGTATGGTACATAGGATTGGAATCTCTTATAGAATGAATTTTGAACCAAGGGAATAGTTGTAGCTGATTTGTTTTCAAAGAAAAAGACCAGGTACGTCAGGACAGCCCTTCACTGAAAGTTTTCTACTGAGAACGCAAATACTGTGAATTCCTTGTCAAGATAACATATACATTCGAGATGTAACTCCCAAGTCAACAAATTATCTCAAGGATCTTTTTTAATTTAAAATCACAATAGTGATTGATTCTGTTAGCAATTTTCCTCTAGTCTTGGCTTTCAAGAATTTTCAACATTCTGTTAACTGACACTATCTTGATTCCCTCGAATTCCTTTAAATCAAGCAGGTCGTGGTCTCCGGAAACTATGTAGTCAGCGTTTCCGTCATGTGCGGTGTTAATCAGCATGTCATCGTCTGGGTCGCTGCTTGCAACTTTTAGATTTGATGTAACATGAACATTCTCGACTATCTCTATCAGTGCAGAAACGATCCGGATAACATCATCTCTTGTCATTTCGAATTTTGGTCTCTGAAGAACTTCTGAAATCTCGCCCAAGATTCCCATGGATGACAAAATTTGATATTTACCGTCAATTCCTCCCTGCAATAATTTCCTAGGCTTTCCGTTACGAATAGTTGCACTTACCAGAACATTGGTGTCAAGGACGATCCTCAACATGTGATCAGTCCGTTGCTTTCTTGTGCTTCTCTTTTCTATGCGACTTGATCTCAGACACTACGTCTGCTTCGCCCAGTTTCAAGCCTTTCTTGTCCATTCTTCGAAATATGTTGCTCCATTCTTTCTTGACGTCCGGTAGGTCTAGTTTTCTCATCACAATGTTGCCGTCTATGGCAAACACGATGAACCTCGTCCTAGGCTTTATTCCAAGGTGCTTCCTAAGATCCTGCGGTATGACGACCTGCCCTTTTTCGCTCATTGTGGTGATCTCAGGCTCCCCTAGCATCTCTATCAGTAAGATTATTTTACTTTTTTACTATTTATACTCATCGCATAAGGGATGCTTGAGCCTATCCCCATGCTGTTCACGACACGGTCCGGGTTTGTCACCGGATAGTATATGATCACCTGATTTGATTCTCAGGTATGGTTGGGGGTGTCAGACTTTCCACACCGATCACTTACCTCATTTGGATTATGGAAATTAGTACCACTCAAGAAACTGTAACAGAACAAGAAGGTAGATGGTGTTGAGCTAGAAAGTTTTGGATCTGCCATTTAACAGGGCGGTGTTAAACTGATTTGACAACACCTACCCCCAGTATACAACTATGCTTTGAGATACAATAAACAAAATTTTGAAGATAGAAAAATTGTGCCAGATTGATCTGGAACCTCCTTACGGCTCCCTAGAAATCATCAAAATTTATCAAGATTGTAGATCAGAATCAACAGCCAGATCCATTTTGTAGGGTGCCATTTGACACCCCATGAAAAACAAGTACCAACGCATGATTGCACTCATGCGCCAGATTCTAAGGAAGATGCGAGTTCCGCTCTATTTTCACAAAAAGTAGAACCACATCTTTACCTTACACCAGCATATCATCATGCTGGTTCTTAGGCAATACGAGTCAAAAAGCTACGAGTCGTTTGTCGAATGGTTGGAAGTGTCTGACAGTATAGTACAGATGCTCGGGTTGAAGGTCATCCCACATTTTACCACGCTGCAAAAGGCAGCTGCAAGACTGAGCACAATCATGTTGCATGTGGCAATAGGAAGGTTCATCTGCCTTGGTCTGCCTGTACTTGCAGGTGGTGGAATATGTTTTGATATGAACTTCCACTGTCTATCTGATAATTCTTGGAATCTCATGGAATGTGTATGGTCACATTACAAATAGATCTGAAGATCGTCAATAATTTACTGATTGATTAGTTTTGAGATGAGTTCGATATTATTAGAGAGGATCCGGAGCACGAGATTCTAGAGTTTTTTGTAGATGCAAAATGCAGACCAAATCTAAACGAACTGCCAGAAGATGAGTTTGACCGTTTTCTTGAGATGCGTTATCTCTCTTCAAAGTTTTTCAAATTAAAAAAGTAATCAGATGTTTACGAATAAGATCATAGTCCAAGTCATAATCTGTATTTTTAAGATGTAAACACCTGTATACAACCGTATACAGATGTCAAGAATAGTTTCAGCGCGTATAGAAAATGAATTACATGAACGCCTGAGGAACAAGTGCAACAATCTAGGATGTACAATTAATGACTACATGGTAGGCATGATCGAACTTCTTCTGAACGGTTCTACTGAGATCAAGCTTGATGACAAGTATGTGATAACAAGAAAAGATGAGTTTACCTTTCCTTGCTGTGTATGCGGTGGTAAAATGACTGCGAACCCTGAGAGTTTTCGACAAGCCTTTAAGAACTGGGGTCATGCGCCTTGTATAAACAAGAAACGCGTCGGATAATTTCTAGAATCATGCTTGATTTTAAATTACATCTAGTCTTAGAGGTTTGAATCTTACAGATCAGGATTTGTAAGAGTCTGGACTAGAGTAGAAAGTATTGATTTTAAAAAAGGGATAAAATAAAACGGTCGATCGTGATTTCTCTGGATTGATTGTTTAAAAAAAGACTGGGTAAATTGTTTTAGATTTTGGATTTTTCAGAAAGAATACTTCTAAGTTTGGCTTCCAGTTCATGTTTTGCTTCAATTTTTGCCATCTTAGATTGCCACATCTTGCCAAAAGACTCCGCCACAGCATCTGCCATTTTGTCAAGCGTTTGACCGTATTGGGTTTCTATTCTTTTTCTGATGCGTTCCACTTGGGCCTGATACAATGCGTCCATGTATGCACGCTTGTACATCCCTATCACAGAATGTGAGTGATGACCTTCACCACAACCGCAGTGTCCGTGGTGTGACATCTGACTGCATCCACAGTTCTCGTGAGATGACATTGAACCGCATCCACAGCTTTCACCGCTTTCCCTTCTGCACGATTCATGTGTGTCTTCCATATGTTTTCATATGGTTTTATACAATCTCGATATATAACAACTCGATTGATTCTCATATATGGTTCCGTAGATGAAATCGTAGTAGAAGGCAGCAATTTTCTGCCATTTGAGTTAAGACCTGTAAGAGTTTGAGCCTTACAGTTTTTGAACTGACAGTTAGTCCGAGTCCAAGATATTTTGTGACAAAAAATTAGCATAAGAGAGGCAGTAAGCTCATTGGAGTAGCTACAAAACTCCTTCCAAATTTTTTTATATAAAAATTTACCAAATTACGCTTAGTACTTTTGGAGAATATCAACATACGAGAGACTAGTTTAAAATAATAAAAAATGAAGGGAAAGATTAGAACTTAGTTGTTGTGTGCTTGCTGGTTTCCGTTTTGGAGATTACCAGAGACTGATAAGACAGTATGGCCGCCGTTATCCTTGATGACTATAGTGGCATGGTCGTTCGTGCCAGGTTCTCCGGCATCTGTAAATGTCCACTTGGCTGTTGCCCCGGCTGCACCGTTGTAGCTTCCAGTTCCTGTACCTACATATGTATCAAAGCCTGCTGCAGGCGGATATGGTGATATTGCTGGATCATTTACACAGAAAACCGATGTCAAGCTATTCAAATGGAATTTGTTTCCATGACCCCAGTTGACCTCAAGGTTGTTTGGAGTGTTAGCCATGTTGCATTGGAGCTCAAAGCCATGTGTTACTTTGCCATAAGTTGGGTCAATGATGCTGCCCCCACCGGTCATGCTACCCTGAGTGGTTGACGCCAATACATTGAAGCACTCATTTGTAGTTGTGGTACTGCTAGAGCCTGAATATAGAGCACCTTGAGCAGGTGTATATGTTGCAGTCCAGCAGTAGAAGTCGGCTGCTGTTGGAGCTTGTGCTGGTGAACTAGCTGTAAATGTACCTCCGTTAGGAACAGTTATTGAAACCGAACCCGCTGCTGCACAATTTAGAGTTGTCGATGCGCTTGGATTTGGACCACATAGCTGGTAGTTTATGGTACCTGTTAGATCTGGCAATGGCTCTGAGATGCTATCTTTTCCAAAGACGGTCTTACTTCAACCACACCAGATGGTGACCATTTCTGTTACTGCTACTGTGCCACCTAACTACAGCGGCCAGTCACAACTTACACCGTTCTTGTTTGCCACCCAAGAAGGCCACGCGGGCGGCCAGACAATCCTAAACGTACAGGTAATGAAAATTGTCACATTGAATATTAACGGCACCCAGAATATTCAAACCGCCCCTAAACAAAGCAGCACGGTGCCAGAGTTTCCGTTTGCCATTCCGATTCTAATTATTGCCATTACTTCCTTTATTGTAATTTACAGGTTGAAATTTCATAATATAAGAATTTAGCAGGTTGTAAGATTTGCTCCTCTAAAAACCACATTACACCTCTTGATATCATATGACGTATCCGTTGCTGGAGGTGGGTCTCAACAAGGCTCGGATTTGATATTATCATTGATTCTTGCTTTCTTCCTTGATAATTTCCAATATTTTTGATGTAGTTTTTGTTAGATCCAGATCTTTTTCTCCTGAAACATACAGTATGTATTCTCCAAAGGGAAAACCTATTATGACACATTTTGCTCTATGCGACACGGTAAAATCCACTGGGCCGAGTTGTTCATCATACTCCCTTCGCATCCTTTCCTTGAGGGCTACTCCCATAAACAACATTTCATGGTTTTTTTCATGGATGTGGAACTTTATTCCATCTTTTTTATGTCCTGCCAAGAGTCTACCTTTGTCGGAAATTATTCCGACAAATCTAACATTGGGATTTATCTCCAAGACTTTTTTACAAATTGACTCTAACTCACCTAATGGTTTCTTCGTACCATGTCATCTTGATTGTAATTTGGGAAAACATGTTCTTAAGCAGAGAGCTTGATTATCACCAATGAGAGATAAAAGTAGATCCCAATCCTGTAGGACTCGAATCCTTACATGTCTGGACCCAATCGAGTCCTATTTCCATTCAATTGCGTAATCCAATGAGATTATGAAGTTTTTAAGACTGTACTGCGTAATCTTCTATATGATTACGAAATCTGTCATGTTGATAATGATTTTAGATTTGATGGGTTTCCATAATGAAATCATTAGTTCTGATAGAATTGAAATAAAAAAGTAGATGGTATTTTTGGACTAGGAATAGAACGCAGTCCATGCAGCTCCCCACGCATTGTCTGCTGCTAGGCATCATAACAATACCGCCATCGTCATCGACTGTTTCACAATCAAGCTCCAATACAATTCCAGCATGGGTAAAGAACAATGCTGGCTGGTGGGCTCAGGGCCAGATTGGAGACGGTGACTTTGTCAAGGGGATACAGTATCTAATAAATGCCGGCATCATACAGGTCTAGAATTATTTTCAAATCCGTTGTTCTCTTGGTGCAACTTCAAAAATTGTAAGACTCGGACTTTCATAGGTCTGAACCCGTAGGTTTGAATCCTGTATGATCCAGCGACTCTTTTGGAACAATGGGATCCCCATTATATCAAATTGCGCTGGAATACAAATTTTGCATATCGATTACTGTTTGATTGTGGAATAAGGCTAGGAATTTTTTCCTAGTCTTTTTTCTTTTTTTACCAACTTTAGTGTGAGTTGCTTTATTTTATCCTCCAATTCTTTTACCTGCCAAGCAATTGTATCACGTTTTTTTAGAACAAAGAATCCGGTGACTGGACCTGCAATTACAAGCATCAGGTATGTGAAATCTTGCCTGTAAACTGCGGTTGCAAAGAGGTTGTCCTTTGCAACAAAACTGACATCGTTTGCCTTAGAATCAAATGGAAGACCCTTTCCTTCCCAGTGGTCAAAGACCTGGCGCACAAGAAACGAGAGTTGCCATTTGTCTGGAGCATGCAGTGTTACTGTTGCTCCATACGGATAGAGGCCTCCCCCATCTGCACCTGTTGCATTGGAATAAATTCCAACATTATTTTATCGCATGCAGAAAGTAGTGAGTAGACCCATGCAGGTGATAGTGATGATGATGGATAGTACAGTGTAAAGCACTTGGCCAGTCTATCATCTTGTAAAAGCATGTGCTTCCAGTACTCTTTTTTTACCTCAATCTTGCCAGCATCTGGTGCAATAAAATAATCAAAGCCCTGGCTTTCAAGGATGCCATCAAGCGGCTCTGCACTTGACATGAACGTTCTTGTGATCTGGAGCTGCCTTACCTCGTCTCCCATGTCTACTCGCAGTGGTTCCTTGATATTGTTACGTGAAGGGGTTCCTGTATTGATGACAACAGCGAGTAGAAATGGGACAAAACAACTGCCTGCTTTTGCGCAGGCAGGGTGAAAAAGTTGGTAGGCTTGACCTCGTAGGTGTATACGGTCTTTGCCCTATTCGTTTTCACGTAATGTCATGGAAAATTTGTTTTTAAGGACAGGAGCGTTCTGCTCAAGTCATGACAGGATCATAGTTCCAATACATCCTCTCCGGGTTTTGCTGCCTGTCTGTTTACCTGGGGATTTGCCTTCTCGACGTTTTCAAGCAGGGAGGACATCTTGTCAAACTGGAAGATCTCTTTGTACTGCTCAAGCTCGCTCTTTGACCTTATCACAAGCCCCCTCTTTTTTGTGGGAGATCCTCTCTCATCTACAGGATTTAGCTCCACTGCAAGCCTTGTCGGGATGCCCTTGTATTCAGGCATTCTCAGTACAAATACTCCAGGAATCGTGGTCTTGAGCCTGCCCCAGTCAGAGCCTGTCTTGAGAAATGATACGATCTTGTCTTCTGACATACAAAAAGAGATAATGCCGCGATATAATTAAGGGTCGCCGTGCCTGGCATTTCCGTCTTTTGTCTAGAAGGACCACATTTGTACCTGAATTCTGCTAAAATGTTAAATACGATCTGCCCGATCTGACGATCAAAGTCAGGGGGTCGTCACGCGTCAACTCCCCAAAGATATGACGTGATGCTCTCAGTTCCATGACCCCTTGACTGATTATTGAATCATAAAAGCAACTTGCATTTAACAATTTAGATTATTTTTGTATCATTACAGATCAATTATTTTTTGTTGGTGTGGTTAATCCCGGTTCAAAAATTTACAATTCTAATTTTTCTTGATACCAAAAATGTTTCCTAGATCTGATAGTATTTTTTCAGTATCTCAAAGACCTCTGATATTTCATAGGCCTTTTTCCCAAGACATTCATCCAGAAGTTGGATTCTTTTTTGCAAATCACTGACAGGTTCTACTCCAAGCAGTTCTGCAACGTGGTTTAATCTCCTGCTTTTTCTGACCAGCTCTTCGACATTGTCCAATCCAAAGCTGTCTGTTTTTCTGTCATAACTGAAAAGATTCGTACTTGTGATATCATCTTCAGTCGGATTTATCTCAGTAAGAGATCTTATCCTGCGTATTGCCTTGCCGTCAGGACCCTTGAGTCTTGTGGAATGTACTGCAAACCAGAGCAGCATCTGCTGCGACGGTTTTATGTTGATTGGCTCTGCGGCAAGTCTTGTCAGCGCAGATTTTATGTCAGAGCCATGTATTGAGCTTAAACCTCCGTGGCCAGTTGCGGCACTCTGAAACATCTCATTTGCTTCTTGGCCGCGTACTTCGCCTACGATGACAAAGTCCGGCCTCATCCTCAGTGATGCCCTGATAAGTTCCATGGTGTCAATGTCATTATCGGACCCGATTAGCGGGCTTGTCCTGGTCTTCAGCGAGACTGCACGCTTGTGAGGTATCTGGAGTTCTGGAGTCTCTTCTATTGTAACAATTCACCATCGCGGATTTGCCATGGTCATAAGAGAGTTGATCAAGGTGGTCTTGCCGGAACCTGTCTCGCCTACAATGAGACCAAATGCCTTGGCATCAATTAGCATCCAGATGTATGCTGCCATGAGTCTTGACATGGTGCCAAACTGCAGAAGATAGGTTATCGTATATGGTCTTGCAGGAAATTTCCTGATGGTTATAGTTGGACCGTTGAGCGATACCTCTGTACCATAGGTGATCGTTATCCTGTGCTTTGCCTTTGTGGTACCGTCCATAATTGGCTTGATACATTGACAGATTTTCCAGTCTTTTGCATAAGCCTTGACACATACGAGTTCATCTCGTCAGATTTTCCTAAAACAATATTTGTATCAAGTATGTGTAATTCAGAATGCTTGCGGTGAATTACGCCAACGTTTCTATCAAATCTTTCAGCAAGAATCTCTTCGATATCATCGTCATGTATCAGAACATCGAATATGCCGTATCCAATGACCTCTCTTATGATGTAGTACCTTAGCCTGTCAAAGAACTTGGAGACCTTTTCTACCTGTCCTGTCTCCTGTGCCTCCTTCCATATGTGAGTCTCAAGGTGGTGGATCTTCTCCTCGTCTGTCTCCAGCCTGTCAATGAAGGGAAGTGAGTTCATCAGGCGCTCTATCATGTTTCCATAGATGGCGTACTCTTCCTGTGATAGGACAGGCTCTTTTATGAGGTACTGGCCAGCTGAGGTAATGTACACATAGGCCTCCCCTACCGTATAATAGTCGATAACCTGAGCCTGGCTGATCTCTGCGTCAAGTGCTGTGAACCTGAATACCACGACTCGGGAGGATGAATTCTATTAAAAGACAGGTTCTTTCAGGCAAAAGTTTCACTTGCTCAAAGAAATTTCTTTAAGTGAAACCCTCTTTCTGCACCATAATTAATCAATCCGGCCCGGATGACCGACACCATGAGGTGATCCTCCTCGATAGGTGTGATAGGAATTCCAATGATAAGCCTTGGCCTTGTGATAATGATAGACACATCGCAGCCGCGCAATCAAAACAAGGTGACAGTAAGCAGGCTTGCTTTTCTTGTCGGAATAACAATTGGAATCACTGGCATCATAACACAGCAGCACCCATGGTTTGTCATAACATCAGGTGTGCTGGGATTTGCACTGGTAAACTCATTTTATACAGTACCGCAGTTTACGCAAATAAAGAATCTGGAAAACGCCATGCCAGAATTTCTCAGGGATGTCACGGAATTCAGAAAGATTGGATACGATATGACAATATCGCTCTTTCAACTCTTTGGCAAGCGCAAATACAATAAACACTTTGACAAGTTGTTTGGTATGATATTTTCCAAGCTAAAGTCAGGCCAGACCCTGTCTTCTATAGTACCGGCAGAGAACCGATCCTGGATGACAAGACTGATAATTTTCATTTTAGGAAAACTGGCAGATACTGGAGGGGGAACACCGCTGACACTTGAACACCTGACAAGATTTGTATCAGACGTTACCATCACAAAAAAAGAGACGGTATCAGCTCTTAGGATGCAGATGTTTCTTGTATACATCGGTCCTGTTTTAATGGTCTGGGTTGCCAAGGTCTCGACATCGCTGCTGTCCAAGATGGGCTCGAACCTCTCATTTTTTTCAAGCTCTGGAATTGGTTCCACATTTGCAATAACGCCCGACTTTGCAGATGCAGTAAATTTAGTGATAGCCATATCATCTATTGCTATGGGATTTGTGTTCACTAAAATAAGCATGTTCACGCTAAAGGATACAAGAAATGTTGCAAGTGTATCAGCACTGGTGCTTGTTGCGATATCTCTGTATCCGTATCTTCCTTCGATTTTTTAATTCTGTACAAATAATGAAACTTGCTGATACAAAATTCTCTTACGAAATTCGGGGTTTGTGGTCAGATTGCCAAATAAGACTGAAAATTTGATTAAACTATCTTCAAAAATAAATTGCTTGGCACAATTTCAAGACAGGTTTTAATAGGTACACTTCTTGTCTGGTTTGAATTGAAACGTAGATACGCCATCTTAATCATCATCGCGATAGTTGTTCCTACTGCAGGTGTCTACGGATACTACAACTATTTTTGACCCCAAACTGTTATGCAGACTAACTCTGGTCCAAATTGCAGACAAGGCAATGTCTTGGACGGTGTTGATAGGCAAGCAAGGTTTCTTGTTTTATCCACTTGTGAAAAAGCTGTAGGGATAGTACACGATATGAGCGGACAGAGGCAGGCTGATGATGGAGATTACCAGTTCAACGTTGACGTGGATGAACCATACAAGAGGCTGCTAAATGACTACAACATCAAACAAGTAAATGGAATGCTGGTGGTAGAGATCGTACCAAAGGATCAAAACAACCCGGATGTCACAATCCCAAAGAACGGCGATAGAATCGAGGTTTATGGCGCATGGGTTACTGACAGGCCTCATGGTTGGAACGAAATTCATCCAGCCTGGAAGATCACAGTCATAAAATAAACCCCTCCAAAGATGAAGATGTATGTTTGAATTAATCGTATTTTTCACATCATTCAAGTACATCTTTGTGGAAGGCGGAGAGCAAGTTCTTGTAGGAATAGGAACGGCAAGCAGAATAGGACTCAAGCGGACAGTAAAGATAACTATTCTTGGTTTAGCGGTTGGAGTGATTCTTTATTTTGTTTTCCTAAAAGTAGCAGGCTTTGTACCAACCAAACCACTTGAGATTGCTTTAGGTGTTGGATTGCTTTTTTTCAGCGCTACAATGTTCAAGGAATTTTTTGAGGATGAAACTAAGGAAGACAAAACAAAGTACATGATAACTTATTTTTACATAGCAATGCTGGAAGCGGTAGAAAATTCTGTTGCACTGGCCACCTTTAGTTTAATTGAGATACAAAGTGCCTTGATAGGATTCTTCATAGCCATAGGTCTGCTCATAGGACTGTTATGGGTTGGGGCTGTAAAGAAAATTCCATTGAAAATAACGCGACTTGTTGCAGGCGTGCTCCTTACTAGTACAGCAATACCTCTAATCATTTATGGTTTGGGCATCCCATCACCTGAAATCTTGCATTGGCTAATTCCACCTTTATCATAACCCATACTTTCACAAGAGAGTTTTCTGTAATCAAACCCCGTTTCCTACGCGAAAGTAATTTTTGAACAATCCTAGGTTTTAAAAAGGTATAATATTTACAGGCGTGTATGATATTGAATCGCTAAGGTAGATAGCTGTTCTTTCCATGCTGTCAGTCGCATCATATTTTGACATAAAGAAACGCGAGGTCAATGATATCGTTTGGATAGTCTTTGGTGGAATAGGAATCATATTGTATCTTTTTGAGCCAATTGGTTTCATTGCCATTTTGTATCTTGGAATTGGCATTGCAATAGGTGTAACGTGGATTCTTACACGTACGTTTGGTCAGGCCGATGGGCTAGCCCTCATTGCGCTTGCAATAACATTGCCAATCCATGACAGGCTGCCTGTAGGTGTATTGGTGTCAATAGGCGTACCGTTTCTTGCAGCACTTTATGGTCTCTGCTGTAATATGACATACAACATATCTGACCTGTTGCGTCGAAGACTGTTTTTTGGAGTTTGTGAAAAACCATACAGGAAGGCATTTGCGTTTTTTGTTCTGCACAGAAAAAGGGAATATGAAAGGTTTGTGTTTTCAGCACAGGACAAAGACAAATTCGTATTTCATTTCAGACCAAGAACAGACATAGAGTTTTCAAATAACTTTCAAGGATACGTAACACCAGCGCTCCCCCTGATTCCATTCATGTTGGTCTCAACAATTTTGATACTTTTACTTTGATCTTTCCAAGACTGCTTAAAAACAAAATAATTCTAGGAATTGGCGCCAGATCATCAACCCCCCCCCCCAAGTGAGTGCAGTCCAGCGAGAAATTCTCCTGGATTGCACTCTGACCTAAAGGATCATCTCCAACATAATAAAAGATATATCATATCCCCCCCTAGGGGATACCATGTCTGGAGCCTGTGAGTATGATCCAAAAAAGGCACATGAACTAGTCGAGGAATCAGAAGAGGACAAGCGAATAGAAGTTCTACGCCTAGTTGGAATTGGTCTGGTTACAATATTTGTTGCATGGCTACAACTCATACAACCTGATTGGATTGGAAAGATCATAGTTACAATTACAGTACTAGTTGGGGGTTATCCTCTCTTCAAAGAATCGCTCTATGCCCTAAGAAAGGGTCGTGTCAACATGGAGCTTTCCATGGTCATAGCAATAATTGCATCACTAGCTTTGTTCCAATTTCTTCCTGCGATAGTTGTTACATTCTTTGCTATACTGTCAGAATTTGTCGAAGGTTTTATTGTAAAAAAAGGGAGAAAAAACATAGAGATTCTGTACAGTCTTGCACCAAGAAAAGCACTTGTCAAAGGTGAAAATGGTCAGACCATATTACTTGAGATAGAGCAAGTAAATGTTGGAAATGTAATAATTGTAAGAGAGGGTGATATAATTCCTGTTGATGGCATAATAATTTCAGGCTCTTCCACAGTTGATCAAGCCAGCATAACTGGAGAAAGCATTCCAGCAGAAAAGAATCTTGGAGACAATGTTTTTGCAGGAACAATAAATCTGACACAGCAGCTGGAAGTTCGATGTGAAAAAAAATCAACCGACACAACCTTTGCAAAAATAATACAACTTGTCGAGGAAGCTGAGGCATCAAAAGCTCCGATACAAAAATTGACTGACAAAATGGCTACCAGGCTCATCCAGTTTGCAATAGTGCTATCTGTTATAACATATCTTGTAACACAAAATATCGTATCAACACTTTCGGTCATTGTTGTGGCTGGTGCATGCGGGCTTGCTGTTGGTACTCCAATAGCATTACTTGCCACTACGGGCAAGCTTTCAAAGCGAGGAATTGTCATCAAAGGAGGTCTTCAGATTGAGAACCTAAGCCATACTGGAGTCATAGTATTTGACAAGACAGGCACCCTGACACATGGAAAACCAGTTGTCTCTCAAGTAGTTTCCCTAGAGCCTTCCAAGACACCTAAAGAGATACTAGAATATGCCGCAATAGTTGAAAAGAACGCCAACCATCCCCTTGCAAGAGCCATTGAGGAAAGAGCCATTGAGGAGGGAATCCATATTTCAAAGGAAAGTTCGACTGCCCCCAACATGGTTACAGTGGGAAGAGGAGTCACAAGAATCTACAATGACCAACGATTCAGTTTTGGGAATCTGGAATTTATAGACAATGATATATACCATGGAGATTCAGAGTCTGCAGCTCAGAGAATTTCAGATTTATTAAAATCAAAAAGAAACTCATTTCAATATCTGATAAACGAATACAAGGATAATGCAGGTCACACTTTACAGATTGTGAGACAGCAAGATGTTGACCTATTACAGTTTGCGTTGACTGCCACGTTTTTTGCTATTGATCAAAAGCTTGTAGGAGCAGTATTCTTTGAAGACTCTTTAAGAGATGATGCCAAAGAAGCAATCTCTGAGATCAAAAAAATGAAGATCAAAGCGGTAATGTTAACTGGAGACAATGAAAAGATAGCAAAAAGAATTGCAGAAGAGGTTGGCATTGACGAGTATCACGCAGAACTACTTCCACAGGATAAAGTTACAAAGATTGAGGAGATTGTAAAAAAATACGGCAGTAAAAAGATGGTTGTAATGGTAGGAGATGGAATCAATGATGCACCTGCTCTTGCAAAATCTCATGTAGGAATAGCAATGGGTAAGACTGGAACCGATGTTGCAATAGAGACCGCTGATGTAGTTCTAATGACAGAGGATCTAACCAAGATCCCATATCTGATTAAAAATTCAAGAAAGTCAATTTTTACAGTAAGACAAAACTACTTTGGAACATTAGGCGTTGATGGATTTGGATTTATCCTTGCATTTACTGGTCACATAAACCCACTTCTTGCGGCACTAATTCATGTCTCATCTGAGCTTGTTTTCATGGTAAACTCTGCAAGATTGATTATCGACAAAAGATCTGTAGGTGTTGGATCCTGATTCAATCTCATTTTATGGTGTCAATTTTAAACGTTGGACAAACCATCCAATTAGATAAATATCGCTATGAGATGAAATACAGAACATGACTCATCACAAGCTGCCTGAAGTAAAGAAAAGATTGGCAAGAATTGAGGGGCACGTCAAAGGTATTAGCAAGATGATTGATGATGGAAAGGGCTATCCTGAAATTGTACAGCAGATCACTGCGGTGAGAGCGGCTCTTGATAGTGCAATGGGAATAATAATTGAGGATCTGGCAGAGCATGTCAGCCAATGCACGACTAATACCAAGAGCAAGAAGGCAGTCACAGAACTAAAAGACACAGTATCAAAGATTCTTTGAGTAACATAAGCGAGTTTGTAGTAAAATGTCTAAAACAAGAGAACAGATCTCCTTAGAGAGAGTCTCTAAACTTAAAATCGTACTGATTCTTACTGCCACATATTTTGTTGCAGAAATTATTGGAAGTGTAATTACAAACAGTCTTGCATTATTAGCTGATGCAGGTCACATGCTTACTGATGTTGGTGGTCTTGCCTTGTCGCTTTTAGCATTAAGTTTCACACGCAGAAAACCGACACCACAAAGAACCTTTGGATTTTACAGAATGGAGATACTTGCTTCACTGGCAAATAGTGTTGCCTTGATATTGTTATCAATTTACATCTTCTACGAAGGTTATCGTCATCTCTTTCAACCGCCAGAGATTCAAAGCGTACCTATGACAATAATCGGTGTTGTTGGATTGGCGGTAAATCTGTTTAGTGTAAGAACTCTTGGCAGTCATTCACATGACTCTGATGGTCATGAACATCATGAGGAAGAGAATCTTAACATCAAAGGTGCAAGGCTAGAGGTTCTGAGTGATACGATAGGTGCCTTAGGTGTGATTGTAACGGGAATTATCATTTTTACAACCAAATTTTATCTTGCTGATGCCATATTCAGTATAGGACTTGCAGTTTTCATACTTCCTAGAACTTGGTCTTTACTGAAAAAATCAATCAATATTTTGATGGAGGGAATTCCAGTTGGGATAGACTATGAAGAAGTGAAGAACGCAATATTGGAAGTAAAAGGAATAACAGGATTGTTTGACTTGCACATATGGAGTATAACATCTGGTATGAACGCCTTGTCTGCACATGTCGTTATAATTGATCAAACTAAAGCACAGACAATTCTAAAGGAAGTAACTGGCATACTAGAAAATAGATTCAAGATAACACGTTCTACCATTCAAATTGAAACTTACCATTGAAGAGATACTTGCACAATGTTCCAGTTAATGGTATTCTTACATCATTCAAGTGCCTCAAGGGCCTTGGGCGTCACTCTATCACTCATGATATTATATGGCAAGTTGTAATATTTAAAAATATTTATACCTATGGCAT